>Ga0134124_10000167_pt1 | contig 59746 bp, 43 predicted proteins | sample KB304_FD_96880 | JGI IMG/M metagenome (GOLD analysis project Ga0134124, IMG submission 96880) | Terrestrial soil microbial communities without Nitrogen fertilizer from Kellogg Biological Station, Michigan, USA - KB3-0-4 | ecosystem: Environmental > Terrestrial > Soil > Unclassified ...
CGCGGCGGCCGGCCAGAGCGGCTCGTCGGTCGACCTGGGCTCCTACGGCGGCGTGGTGGCGATCTCGACCATGTCCTCCGTCCTGACGCCCCAGTACCTGCAGAGCATGCCGGTGCTCGATGGTTGGAAGCACGCTTACGAGTACTACCTGAACACTGCCAACCCGCTGGCCAAGAATGTGATGGCGATCCGCAGCTTCGGCCGTAACGGCGTCAACGATGGCGGCCCGAACTATTCGGTCACTTCGTTCGAGCCGACCGATTACGATCAGGACATCGTCTGGGCTGACGGCTTCTTCGTCCGCTGGCCGCAGAAGCCCTGAGCCGGATTTCACGCCCGGACCACGTCCGGAAGCAACTCGGAAACAACTCGGAAGCAACCGCACGACAGAACGACAGCACAAGAAAACCCTCCTCTTGATCGGGGCGCTCCGTTGTGGCGCCCCGCTTTTTTTCTCCCCGCCGCCCGCGCCACCGGACTCCGCTGCTAGACTCAAGCACCGAATGACTCCCCGGCGATCGCACCTCGTCCTGGTCTGCCTGCTCCTGTGGGCCGCCGCTCCCGCGAGCGCGCCGGCCGCCAGAGCCAGCGCCGGGACCAACGCTGGTGCCCAAAAACCCGGCGAGCTTTCGGAGGCCGCCCGTTGGTTGCAGGGCTATCTGAAGATCGACACCTCCAATCCGCCCGGCAATGAGCAGCGTGCCGCGGCCTATCTCGCCGGCATCCTCCAGCAGGAGGGGATTCCGTCGCGGCAGGTGGCGACGCCGGAGGGCCGGGCCAGCCTCTGGGCGCGGCTCGCCGCGCCGGGAAGCGGCGGCCGGGCGGTCCTGCTGCTCCATCACATGGACGTCGTGCCCCCCGGGCCGGGCTGGACGGTGCCGCCGTTCTCCGGCCTGCTCAAGGACGGCCTCCTCTGGGGGCGCGGAGCGGTGGACGACAAGAGCCTGGGGATCGCCTACCTGGCCGCCTTCGTCGACCTGAAGCGGCGCCATCTGCCGCTGGCGCGCGACGTCATCTTCCTCGCGGTGCCCGACGAGGAGAACGGCGGCTTCCAGGGGACGGGCTGGCTGATCGCCAAGCATCCCGAGCTCTTTCAGGGCACCGAGGCGGTGCTCGGAGAGGGCGGCCGCACCCAGATCTCCGGCAACAAGCTCCTCTGGTGGGGCATCGAAGTGGCCCAGAAGCGGCCTCTGTGGCTCGAAGTGACCGCCTCCGGCCGCGGTGGCCACGCCTCGGGGCTCAATCCGGAGAGCGCCAACCATACGCTGATCCAGGCGCTGAGCCGCCTCGTGGCACGGCCGCCGCGCTGGCGGGTTTCCGCCGCCGCCCGCGACTACGCGCACGCCCTCGCGCCGCTGCACGCCCAGCCCTGGCGCCGCATCTTCAACGACATCGACAAAGTCATCGCCGAGAACGGCCCGAAAGAGTTCCTGATGCCGGGGATGGCCAACCTCTTCCTCGACACCGTACAGGTCACCGTGCTCTCCGGCGGCGAGCGGATCAACGTCATCCCGGCGTCGTCCATGGCCCGCCTCGACATCCGGATGCTGCCCGACACGGACGGCGAAGCCTTCCTCGCCGGCGTCCGCCACACGCTGGGGCCGGACTGCGACGTCAAGGTGCTGGTGACGGCGGCGCCCGCTCCGCCGTCCGCCCCGTCCGGCCGCATGTACGCCGCCCTGCAGAAGGTGCTGGGCGCCGAGGCGCCGGTGGTGCCGACCTTCGTTCCCGGTTTCACCGACTCACGCTTCTTCCGCGAGCGCCACATCGCCGCCTACGGCGTCTCGCCGTTCGCCCTCACCGGCGACGACACCCGGGGCATCCACAATACGGACGAGCGCATCTCCGTCACCCAGCTCGACCGCGGGGTGGAACGGATGCGCCGTGTTCTGGCGGCCTATGCCGCCGCTCCGGCGCACTGACACGCAGTGGCCGCGCAGTGACTTTTTTTGCCACCACCGCTCCTCGCGGCGCGGTCAAACGCCTGTAAACATTGACTTCTCCGGCGGGCCTCCGCCTGGCACACCGCTTGCTCCCGATCATTGATGAAGCTCAAATCCTGCGCTCCTGATGAGACTGAGAGGGATGCCAATGACCTTGAGGGCGAAGACCAACCAGAGGGGATTCACGCTCATCGAGCTGCTGATCGTCATCGCGATCATCGGGCTCATTGCGGCGATGTTGATCCCGAACCTGCTCGATGCGATGCAGAAGGCAAAGCAGAAGCGGACCATCGCGGACATGCGGATTACCGGCACGGCCATGTTCTCGTGGCTGACCGATCAGGTGAGCGCGGCGGCGGCGGGCGCGTCCGCCACCAACGTCGACCTGGGCTCCTACGGAACCGTCAAGCGAGCGAGCGACTTGACCTCCATCCTCGTGCCGAACTACCTCCAGGTAGTGCCGCCTATCGATGGCTGGAAGGCGCAATACGACTATTACCTGAACGTGGGCAGTGTCATGAGCCGCAGCGTCATGGCGATCCGCAGCCGCGGGCGCGACTTCACGTCGCCGACCGACGTCTATACGGTCACCAATTTCGACCCGACGGACTACGATCAGGACATCGTCTGGGCCGACGGCTACATGGTCCGCTGGCCGCAGAAGTAGGGACGGGGTAGAATCCGCGTGCTCCGGGTGGCCCGTTTCCGCCGCGCCGGGCGGACCCCCCCATCATGCGCCCACGGACCGCTGCCGCCGTCCCGGCCCTGCTCGGCAGCGGCTGGCTGCTGAGCCTCTTCTTTCAGGTGCTGTCTCCCGGCCGCGTCCTGGCGAACCGGGACATCCCCCTCTTCCATCTGCCGCTGCGCACCGCCTTCCGGCGGCTGGCGGCGCATGGATTGCCGGTGTGGAATCCGTGGTTGAACGGCGGGCAACCGATTCTGTCCAATCCCAGCTATGCCGCTTTCTATCCGCCGAGCTGGCTGGTGCTGGCGGTGCCTCCGGGCTATGCGCTGAGTCTGCTCGCCGTCTTCCATGCCGCCCTGGGTTTCGCCGGCGCCTGGGTGCTGGCGCGGCGGCTGGGTGCCGGCCGCGGCGCCGCGGCCCTGGCCGCGCTGGGGTACACGGGCAGCGGCGCGACGCTCTCGCTGCTCAACGCCTTCACCCTGTTTTGCAGCATGGCCTGGTTCCCCTGGGTGCTCGCGGCCGGCGACGCCGCCCTGCGCGCCGGCAATGTCGCGGAGACGGCGGAGACGGCAGAGCCGGGGGAGCCGGCCGGAGCGGGCCGCCGGTGGGCCTGGCTGCGGCCGGCCCTCCTCGGCGGCGGTGCTCTCGGCATGCAGCTCCTCAACGGCGAGCCGGTGACCGTGGTGGTGAGCGGCTTCGGGCTGCTGGCCCTGGGCGCCTCCGCGCTGCGGCGTCCGCGCACCGTGCCACGGCTCGCGGTGCCGGTCGCGGTGGCGATCGCGCTCGCCGCCGTCCAGCTCGTGCCGACCTGGGGGCGCCTCCACGACTCGCCGCGCGCCGGCGGCCTGGACGCGCGGCAGGCGGGGACTTGGTCGGCGCCGCCGGCGCGCCTGGTGGAGCTCGTCTTCCCGCGCTTCTTCGGCGATCCGGCCGTCCCCGTGGAGGGGCGCTTCTTCGGCTGGAACCTGCACGACCGCGACTATCCGTACGTGGCGTCGCTCTACCCCGGCCTGCTGCTCACCGTGCTGGGCGTCTGCGCCCTGGCCCTGTGGCCGGTGCCGCGCCGGGCCGCCTGGGCGCTGGCCGGGCTGGCCGGCGGCTTCCTGGCGCTGGGACGGTACAACCCGCTCTATGAGGGGGTGCGGCGGGCCGTGCCATTCCTCAGCATGCTGCGGTACCCTGAAAAGTTCGCCATCCTCACGGTGGCGTCGCTGGCTTTCGCCGGCGCCTTGGGCTGGCAGCGCCTGACCGCCGAGCGGGCCGCCGGGCGCCATGCCGCCGCCGACTTTCCGCTCGCCCTGTCGCTGGTGCTGCTGGCCACCGCCGGCATCCTCACCGGCATCCTGTACGGCCAGCCGCGGGCGGCCGAGTGGTTCATCCGCCACCATGGCGGCCCGGCGCTGCACGACGCCGACGTGCTGCACGGCCTCGCCTACCTGCGCGGCGAAGCGTGGGCGGCGGTGGCGACCGCGGGCGCGGTTGCCCTTCTCTTCGCGCTTTGCCGGGCGCGCCGGCCGCCGATGCGGGCGCTCACCCTGGCGGCGGTCGCCCTCCTCGCGGCCGACCTCTGGCACTACGACCATGGCCTGGTGGTGACCCTGCCGGCCTCCGCCTACGCCGATCCGCCGGAGCTGGTGAAAGTCGTCCCTCCGGCGAGCCGGCTGTGGGTGCAGGCGGCGCCGCTCGGCCAGCCCGAGATCATCGTGCGCAGCGGCGATCCGGAGGAGGAGCGCCTGGCGCCGGTGCGCGGCCTGGTGGCGCGCCTGGAGCCCTACTCGGGCAGCCTGTGGGGCGTGCCCTACGCGCTCAACGAGGACTTCGACCTGACGCTCACCGGCTGGGGACGGGTGGCCATGACCGTCATCACCGAAGAGTGGAAGATGCCGGACCTGGCCCTCGCCTACCGCTACCTGGGCGCCTGGAACGTCGGCGCCATGCTGCTGCGCAAGACGCCGCAGCAGTGGGCAGAGGAGGCCGCCCACGACCACACGGCGCTGCCGGTGCGGCCGATTCCCAATCCCTACCGCCTGCCGCGCTACCGCTTCGTGCCGCAGGTCGGCTATCAGGACAGCTTCGGCTCGGCGCTCTATCTGTCACGCCATGAGGGGTATGAGGTGCAGCGGCACGAGCACGTCGTGCGCGAGGGCGAGACACCCGGCGAGGTCTTCTATCCCGTACCGCCACAACCGCTCCAATTGCGCGATGAGGGCGGGCGCATCCGGCTGCGCTACCGCGCGCCGCAGAAGGCGTTCTTCGTGGTGGCGACGACCTGGGACGAGGGCTGGCGCGCGTCGGTGGACGGCGCGCCGGTGCGCTCCTACCTCACCGGCATGTGCCAGATCGGCGTCGAGCTGCCGGCGGGAGAGCACGACCTCCTGCTCGAATACCGCGATCCGCTGGTGGGAATCGGCGCCGCGCTGAGCCTCCTCACTCTCGCCGTCTGCGCGGCGGTGCTCACCAGGGGCGCGCGCGGCACCCGGGAACACCGGCGGGCTGGCGTACAATCCTGACCCGTGTCGCTGCATCTTTTTCTCGACCTCTACGCCGCGATCCTCGGCCTGATCGTCGGCAGCTATCTGAACGTGGTGATCTACCGCGTTCCGCTCGGGCTGTCGACGGTGACGCCGCGCTCGCGCTGCCCGGGCTGCGGCGCGGCCATCCGCGCCCGCGACAACATCCCGGTCTTCTCCTACCTCCTGCTGCGCGGGCGCTGCCGTTCCTGCGGCACGCGCATCTCCTGGCGCTATCCGGCCATCGAAGCGGTGACGTCGCTGCTCTTCGTGGGCTGCCTGGAAAATTTCGGTTTCACCCTGCGCACCCCGGTCGCGATGCTCTTCTGCTGCCTGATGGTGGCACTGGCGATGATCGACGCGGACCACATGATCCTGCCGGACCGCATCACCTGGCCGGGCATCGCGGTGGGCATCGCCGTACAGCCGTGGGCGCCGCTCGCCGGGCTCGTGCCGGCGATCATCGGCGCTCTCGCCGGAGCCGGCATCCTGCTCGCCGTCTGGGGCGCCTGGTATCTCATCCGCCGGGAGGAAGGGATGGGGCTGGGCGACGTCAAGATGCTCGCCATGATCGGCGCCTTCCTCGGTTGGCACGGCGTGCTGGTGACGCTCTTCTGCGGCGCTCTCGCGGGGTCCGTGGTCGGGCTCGCGCTGATGCGCTGGGGAAGCCATGACATGCGCTCGAAGCTCCCCTTCGGCACCTTCCTCGCGCTCGGCGGCCTGATCGCCCTGTTCGCCGGCGAGGCTCTGATCGCGTCCTACGTGACCCTGCTATGAGCTCCCCTCCGGGAGAAGACGGGCGGCCGCGCCCGGAAGCCAGGCGCCGGCCGCGCCTGGGCCTGCGCCGCGAGATCCTCATCCTGCTGCCGGTCGCGCTCCTGCTTCTCGCCGTCCTCTCGACCGCCACGGTGACCGCCTACCGCAGCTCGATCACCCGCCTGATCGAGGAGCGCCAGGGGGAGGCCTCCCGCCTGGCCGCCGAGGCGGCCGACCGCCTCGCCTTCGCCCGCGTGGCGCCCAATGCCCTGCCGCTGCGCGAGCTGGCGCCCACCGCCCGCTCCGTCGTGGTGACAGACGCCGCCGGGGCTCTGGTGGCGTACAGCGGCGAGCTGCCGCAGGCCTCACCGCTGGCGCCGCTCGAAGGACGGCGGCTCGACCGCCCGCTCGGCCTCGGCCCGGACGACCAGACGCTGCCGGACGTCGTTGCCGGCTTCGCCTCCTGGCAGACCCCGGCCGGCCGCCGCTTCGTGCGCGTCGATCTCGACTCCCGCGTGCTGGGCGCCCAGAGCCGCTCGGTGCGCGTGCTCGGCGTCGTCGTCTTCGCCATCGACGCCGCCCTGATCGTGCTGGTCCTCCTTTTTCTCCGCCACCTGCTGGCTCCCTACGAGCTCCTGCTGGAGCGCGCCCGCCAAATGGATCCGGCCGGCGGCACCGGCGAGTCCGGCGACGAGATCGAGCTCCTGGTCTCCACCTTCGAACGCGCCGTGGCCGCTCTCGCGCTGCCACCGGCCGCGGAGGACGACTTCGCCGCGCTCGAACGGACGCTGGCGCACAGCCTGCAAAGCGGCCTGCTTCTGCTCGACCGCGGCGGACGGGTGCTGGCGCTCAACCCGCTGGGCGCCCGGCTGCTCGACGTCCCGCCTCCGGACCCGGGAGCGTCGCTCGGCGAGGTGCTCGCGGCTCAGCCGGAGCTGCGCGACGTCCTCGTCCAGGCCGTCGAGTCGGGCGAGGCGCCGCAACGCCAGGAGTGCACCGTGCCGGTGGGCGGCCGCACGCTCACCCTGGGCCTCACCGTCCACCCGCTGCGCCGCGACGACGGCGACGTGCGGGGCTATCTGGTGCTCTTCGCCGATCTCACGGAGCCGCGCCGGCGTGCCGAGGAGCAGCGCCTCGCCGACCACATGGCCCGCCTGGCCGAGATGAGCGGCGGCATCGCCCATGAGCTGCGCAACAGCCTCGCGACCCTCCGTGGCTATCTGACCCTCATCGAACGCCGTCCCGACGAGGAGTCGATCGCCGACTTCCTCTCCGAGATCCGCCTGGAGACCGATCACCTGCAACGCGTGCTGGAGGATTTCCTCTCCTTCGCCCGGCCGGGGAGCCTGCGTATGGAGGACGTCCCGCTGACCCGGCTCGCCCTGCGCACGGCCGCCGATCCGGCTCTCGCCGGGTTTCCGGTGCGGGTGCACGGCGCCGAGAGCGAAGTGCATCTGCGCGGCGATGCCCAGCTTCTCGAAAGGGCGCTCCGCAACCTGGTGCACAACGCGGTCGAGGCCGAGCGGGAAGCGGGCCGCGAGGGCCCCGTCGACGTGCGGATCGACCGCCGGCCGGAGAGCATCGAGCTGGCCGTCGAGGACCGCGGTCCCGGTCTGCCGGCGGAGATCCGCGAACGCCTCTTCCACCCTTTCGCCACCGCCCGCCGCGGCGGCGTCGGCCTCGGGCTCGCCCTGGCGCACCGCATCGTCATCCTGCACAGCGGCACCATCCAACTCGAGGACCGCCCCGGCGGCGGCACGCGGGCCCTGGTGAGCTTCCCGGCCTGACACAACTGTTACTGAAGACCCCAACCCGAGCATGGAACGCGGGCGCCCTCGCCGCTGCCGGCTCTCCTGCAAATCTATCAAGATCAACAGCTTAGCGACGTACTGCCGCCGTTCAAAAGCATGGCACCCGCCTTGCTCTCTAGGACGAATACCATGAAGACTATCCATCGTGCTCGCCGCCGGGCCGCGGGGTTCACCCTCATCGAAACCCTGATCGTGCTCCTCATTCTCGCGATCATGCTCACCCTCGTCCTGCCCAACTTCCTGAAGGCGATCCAGCATCAGAAACTGCTCGGGACCGCGCAGCAGACGGCGATCCTGATGCGGCTGGCCCGCCTGCAGGCGATCAAGACCGCCAGCAACACGGTGGTCAAGATCGACACGGCGAAAGGGATGGTGACGGCGTTCAGCGATCCCAACAACAACCAGACGCTCGACTCTACCGAGAAGACGCTGGGGATCATCGAGCTGTCGAAGGGTGTGACCTTCCTGGCGGTGTCCGGATTCACCAGCCCGCCGACACCCGCGGTGGCCATCTTCCGTGGTGACGGCTCAACCGCGGCGGCGGGCACCTTCCAGTTTCAGAGCGCGAACGGAGACCAGATCGAGGCCTGCGTGATGTCGGCGGCCAAGGGGAACATCGTGCTGATGAAATACAACGCGACCACATCCCTTGACCTGGGCTGTGGTGCAGGCTGGCAGCCCAACGGCGAAGGAGCCAAAGCATGGAAATGGAAGTGAAGGACCCGGCCCGCCGCGGCGCGGGCGAGGCGGGCTTCTCGATGATCGAAGCCCTCATCGCCGCCGCCGTCCTGCTGATCCTCGCGGTCGGGATGATCCCCCTGTTCGCGCGGGCGATGATCAACAACGCCCTGGGCAACGACTACACCCAGGCGACGGCGCACGGCCTGACTGGGCTCGAAAAACCCAACAAGCTCCCGATGACGAACACGGACCTGGCCGGCACGCGCATCCAATTTGTGGAAAAAGGTATCCAGAGCGGCAGTCCGGTGGGCGATCTCGACTGGAGATATACGCCGACCTATACCAACAAAGTCACGTGGACGCGCACGACCCAGGAGCGCTATTACTCGGTGACCGCGCTGGACGACGGTCAGCTCACCAGCGACGAGCTGATCCCGGCCGGGTCGAGCGTTTCGGTGTGGAACATCATGGAGGTTTCCTCCTTGCTGGACAGCGGCAAGGCCAGCGGCACCAACGCCAACCCGGGTGGGCTCGCCTCGATCCGGCAGACCAAATTCCAATATCTGAAGGCTTATTGAGGAGCGTTGGCATGACGCCCAATCGTTTGCGCGCAAGCCGGCGTCAGGCCGGGTTCACCCTGGTCGAGCTGGCCATCTCGCTGCTTGTCATCGTCGAGGTGCTGCTCGCGGTCCTGATGCTGTTCGACTTCAGCAACAAGCTCTCGCACGCGCAGACCAACGTTGCGGACATGCAACAGAACCTGCGCATCGCCCAGAACGAGATGAACGCCACGGTGCGCATGGCCGGCCGGGGCGGCCTCACGTTCTTCAACACCTCGCCCGGCGGAGCGGTGTGGATGAGCGACAACGTGCCGGCGAATACGAACATCAGCACCGGCGACGCGACGTCGCCCTTGGTGGTCGCCGGCACCGACATCCTCACCATCCGCGGCGTGTTCGCGGCGCCGATGTATCAGGTCAACTACCTGGACTCGACCTCGCTGGTGTACTACACGGACGACTGGGTCACCGTGACGACCAACCCCAGCTTGGCCGCCACAGGGAAGCTGACGATCAACGCCCAGACCGCACCCGACGGCAAGACCTTGCAGTTCCTGGCCGACATCGTGAACCCGCCCTCGCCGCCCGTGACGCTACCGATCCACGAAGCGTTGATCATCGAAAGCGCGAACAATTCGGACGTACACGCGGTGGTCGAGCTCTGGCCGGGCCCTCCGACGACGGTGAGCGCCACCCAGATTGTTCTCGCTTTCAGGACCCGCGGCACGCCCCTCTCGACGGCCTATGCAACGCTGATTTCGGGCGGCGTCTTTCCGTCGACGATGAAGAGCGTGAGCGAGGTCGGGATTCTTGAGGAGTACCGGTTCTACATCCGGCAGAACCTGTCAGACCCCACGAACGTGGGGTCGAAGCTGACCAAGGCACGCTTCATGCCCGGCACCAACACTGCCTGGGGCCCGCCCGGCGACCCGAACAACGCGGCCAACCTGCAGATCGATCTCGCCGACAACATCCTGGACCTGCAGGTCGCCTTGGCGCTCGACTCGACCAATCACATCCCTCGGGCTTCTCTGCCGACCGGCGTCAGCGACAACTGCACCTTGACCACCATCGCCGCCGATCCGGCCAACTGCTACATCTCGGAGGCGGCCAATGGCGTCAACGACGACTGGCTCTACAATTCCACCACCGACAACATCACCGCCGCGGTGTGGACACCCGCACAGCTCTATTACGCGCGGTTGAGCCTCCTGGCGCGCACCGACGGCCGGGACTTCAAATATGAGGCGCCGGTGCTCACCAACATCGAAGACCACGCCTACCTCACCACGGATCCGCTCAATCTATCGAACACCGCCGCCTCGAGCACGAAACAGCGGATGTTCCGGCGTCGCATCCTGCAGACTGTCATCGACCTGAGGAATCTGTGATGTGCAAGCTTCCGAGTGAACGCCGCGGAGAGCGCGGCAGCGCGTATATCGTCGTCCTTCTCGCCCTGGTGGTGCTGACCATCATCGGTCTGTCGCTCGTCATGGTGACGCAGACGGAGGTGCAGCTCGGCTCCAACGAGCGCACCATCAGCCGCACCTTCTTCTCCGCCGACTCCGCACTGGACGTAGCCTCGGCACGGCACCTGCTGGAGAACGACGACCGCGCCCTGACCTACATCCAGAACGTGTCTGCGCTGGGCGGCCAGAGCCTCGCCGATCAGATCCAGCTCGCCAAAATCACCATCCTGTCGACGGCGCCCTGCGACTTCTGTCCGGTCAACGAGAACGGGCAGAAATACGTCAACGCCAACACCTCGGTGAGCGGCATCTCGCGCCGGGTCGGCTGGGGCGGCGGCGGTATGCCGCCTGTGGGGGCGACGGTGCTTTCCCAGTCACAGGTTTCCGCCGAGATCCGTTTCACGAATCAGCAAATGCCATCGGTCGATTCGATCAGAACACCCTGATCGCGGCCATGTTTCGTTGTCGAAGGGAGGCTTTCATGTTCTCCGTGCAATCTGTTCCTACCAAGGCTCTTCACCGAGCGGCCCTGTTCCTTTTGCTGGGGCTCGCTCTCTTCGCTCTCGCCCGGCCGGCGGCAGCCGACGACCGCGATCTGTTGCGCACGTCGGCGAGCAAGCCCTACGTGTTCATCATCCTCGACACCTCGGGCTCGATGAACTGGTCGCCGCCGTGCACGCAGACGCAGTTCGACGCCGGACAGTGCAGCACTCTCTGTCCCTACCGCGACTGCTTCGTACGCCTCCAGGCCGATGACCCGGACTCGAAGACCTACATCGCCAAATCAGCGCTCTTCCAGGTGTTGCAGAGCGTCAACAACGTGCAGTTCGGCTTTGCCACCTACAACGAGGACAACCTCTCGGTGCGCGGCAAGCACTTCATCTATACGGCAGGGACCGGAGGCGTGACGATTCCCGGCAGCCCGAGCAGGGTATTCCCCGCTCCGGGGTCGGACGAAGTCTTCGGCTTTGGCTGGAGCTGCACAGGCGGCGGCAGCGGCGACAACACGGCCGGCTGCGCGTCCACGACGCCCGCCGATCTGGACGCGCCCTGGGAGCTCGCCCGGATGCAACGTTATCCGAAAGGCGGGGCGAACTTCATCACGCCGGTCACTTACTATATTCGCCTGGCGACTGTCACTTACAAGGTGACCCACACGCCGACGCTCACCAACGTCGTGGGCGCCGCCACCATTTCAGCGACCGTCCGGGTGGACAAGTGCAACAACAGCTCGTGCTCGAGCACCACACTCATCGGCTCACCGACGATCCAGTACACTTTGCACAAAACCAACGGGTTGAACGACGAGTTCCTTGCCTGGGACAACGGAGCCACGGGCGGCAACACCGAGACGAGCACCTCCGCCCACCCGACGGTCACCTACTTCCCGCAGGCAACGGCCAGCGACTCGAGCGACTCGAACACCTGCGGCGCGACGCTGGCCGGTTGGGGACTGACCGGCTGGGACTCGAACTTCGACAGCTCCTCGGATGACAATGCCAGCGGGTACAACCTCCGGTGGACCACCGACACCACGGACGCCCGCGGCGCCGCGTTCTACATCGGTGACGTCATTCCGCTCGACTGGCTGAACGATCACAAGACCGACATCCTGAAGCGGTTGGCACCCAACCTCACGCTCAACGCGAGCGCGACGCCGGACTTCCGCATCGCGCCCTACCTCAATGACCTCCCGATCGGCACGGAGACCTTCCTGCGCCTCAAGGATTCCAACGCCAGGCCGCTGATCCCGAACGGCTCGACGCCGATCGGCAACTCAATGAAGGCTTTCCAGAGCTGGTATTCCACCGGCTGCTCGTCCTGCAGCCCCAAGGTCACCAGTTGGAAGAGCACGGCGTCGACCCAGGATCCGGACTGGGGGTGCCGCCGCAAGTTCGTGCTGTTCATCACCGACGGTGACGAAACCTGCGGCACCAACGATCCGTGCACGGTCGCCGCGGCGCTGAAGAGCACCGAGGGGATCCTCACCTACGTGGTCGGCCTCGGTCTCGATTCGGCCGTCGGCAACAAGCTCACCTGCATGGCCTCCAGCGGCGGCACGAACGCTCCGATCTATCCCCAGAACAAACAGGAGCTCGTCGACGCCCTCACGGTCATCTTCGGCCAGATCGCGGAAGCCGCGAGCTCGTTCGCCTCCGCCGCCGTGCCGAGCGTGCAGACGGAAGCCGCCGACAAGATCTACATCTCCAACTTCACACCGCTCAACGGCGTGCCGTACTGGAACGGTCATATCGATGCGTACCTGAAGCCGCTCCCCTTGACCGCCGCCGGCCTGCCGGACCGCAACTCGCCGTGCCCCGTGATCGGAACCGCCCTCAACCCGCGCAGCTCGTGCCACCTCTGGGACGCGGCCGATCAGATCTACCAGCAGGCGCCGTTGGCGAGCACGCTCGCCTCCGCTTCGGTCATCGACGCGACGGCTCTCCACATCGGTGGCGCGGTGCCGACCCAGCGCCGGGTCTTCTACGGCCAGGCGGCGTCGGGCACGACGATCCCGCGCACCATGCGGCTCTTCTATCCGCCGACGTCCAACACGCCGGCCACCGATCCCACCTGGCAGGACCTGTTCACCGGCTTCAACGTGCCCGGTGACGCCACCAACGCGGCGGCCTCGGCGACCCGGGTCACCAACATCATGAAGGTGTTGCTCCAGACCAAGAGCTCGACGATCAACAACCCGGACGGCTCGACGACGCCGGTCAACTACGTCCTGGGCGACACCTTCCACGCCGACCCGACCGTGGTCGACAAGCCCAACGACTTCCCCCGCTACCAGAACGACCTATACGGCAACGGCGTGGCTTGCAGCGACAACGTCGGGACCGGCCTGCCCAACAACCCGGGCTACAAGTGCTTCGCGGACAAGCTCCAGTTCCGCCGCAAGCTGCTGGCCGTTTCCGCCGACGACGGGCAGGTCCACTTCTTCGACGCCGGCATCTATCAGTCGGGCAGCCAGAAGTTCGACGACGGCGCCGGCTGGGAGGTGTTCTCGTACATCCCGCGCCTGGGTCTTCCCATCGTGCGTGATCAAACGGAGAAGGGCGCCCACGTCTTCGGTCCGGACCTCACACCGCGCGTGCAGGAGGTGTACATCGATCCGGCGAACAACGGATCGACGCCCACCGCGGCCGACCGGCAGTGGCGCACGATTCTGATCAACGGCTTCCGTGAAGGCGGCAAGCCGATGGGCGGCACCTACATCACGGACTTCACCAGCGGCTATTTCGCTCTCGACATCACGCAGCCCGACACGGTCGACGCGACGACCCACGTGCCGACGAACGCCCTGTTGCCGAGCTGCCTGAGCCTCACCAACGCAACCGTCAGCGGCTGCGGTCCGGTGCCGTTCCCGTCCCTGCTCTGGGAGTTCACCGATTCGCTCCTCGGCTCCCGGCTGGACGAGGACAGCAACGGCTTCGCCGATCTCGGGCAGACCTGGTCGGTCCCGACGGTCGGCCGCATCCAGATCAAGAACTCCTCGAACGTGGTCATCGACAAGTGGGTCGCCATCTTCGGCGGCGGCGCGGACGCGAACAACAAGACCTCGCCGAAGACCGGAACCTACATCTACATCGTAGACATCGAGACCGGATCGGTCCTCTACAAGCGGCAGCTCGCCGGCGCCATTCCGGCCGATCCGGCGGTGATCGACAGCAACAACGACGGCATCCTCGATACCATCTACATCGGCACCACCGCCGGCTTCCTCTACCGGATCGACATGAGCAAGCCGGTGCAGCTCGCCAACGTCACCTTGGCGACCAACAAGGCGCTGCCCAACTTCGCCACCGCCCAGACGGTGCAGCGCATCACCGACACCCAGTGGAATCCGGTGGCGATCTTCGACACCGGCGGCCGGCCCATCTACCTCGGTGTCACGGTGATGTTCGTCCAGGCGCTCAACGGCTACGCCATCGCCTTCGGAACCGGCGACCGCGAAGATCTGTGGAACTTCAACGGCCAGGAAGGGCGCTTCTACCTCATCGTCGATCAGGGCTTCACCTCGGCCCAGAACGAATCCAACTACACCCAGATCACCCCCACCGGATCGAGCACGAGCGCCGATCTGGTGAGCGCCACCGCCCCGCCGACCGGCTTGAACCGCGGCTGGTACATCCGCCTTGCCGCCGACGAGAGGGTGATCACGAAGACCTTCGGATTGAGCGGCCTGGTCGTCTTCTCCAGCTTCCAGCCGCACATCAACTTCACGAGCGGCAGCGGCGGCCCGCTCTGCGGGCGGACCGGACAGAGCTTCGTGTACACTATCTACGCGAAGAACGGCAACGCCGTGTTCAACGATCCGGCGACCGGCAGCCCGACCCGCTACCAGGAGCAGAACGTGTTCATGGCGCCGCCGACGATCGATCAGCCGACCAAGAACCCGTACAATCCGCGCAAGAGCGTGGCCCAGCTCAGTCAGGCGCAGATGGACATCATGAAGAACCTCATGGCCTACTTCCCGAAGGGCACACGCTTCGGTAACTTCTTCTACACCGTCGAGGCGATGGGATCGGACACGCGGTATGTCGGCGTCGCGGCGATTCCGGTGGGTATCCTCGAGCGGAACTGGAAACAGGTGCAATGATGCAGAAGCTGACGACGGTCTCCGCCCTGCTGCTCCTCGCTGCCGTGGCGCCCGCCCGGGCCGATTGGCTGGTAACCCGGGCCGGCGGCCGGATCGAGACCAAGGGGCACTGGCAGGTCAAGGGCAAGCTGGTGGTCTTCACCGGGGCGAACGGTACCCTGGGCTCGCTGCGCCTCGTCGACGTCGACCTGCCGGCGAGTGAGACCGCCACCTCCGAGGCGAAGGATGCCAAGGACAAAGCGGTCGCCGTCGCCCAGGAACCGCCAAAACCGAAGGAGCGCAAGAAGTCGGTGCGCAGCCTGACCGACGCCGACTTCAGTCACAAGGCGGCGGATGACGGCACGGCCAAGCCCGGAGCCGGCAAAGATGCGAAGGACGCCAAGGCGAAGGACAAGGACGGCGACAAGGGCAAGGACAGCGAAAGCCTCGTCGTCGTCCAGTCCTGGAAGCAGGCGAACCGGACCGAGGGCGATGGGATCGACCTCTACGGAACACTGCAGAACAACGGCAAGGACATGGCGACCGACATCGTCCTCAAGGTCACCCTCGTCAACGAGACGAATCAGACCGTCGGCACGGCCGAAGGGGTTCTCGCCGCGACCTCGATTCCAGCGAACGGCAGCACCAGCTTCCGGGTGCCGTTCGCCGGAGTGTTCGCCTTCGCGCAGGCGCGCTTCGAAGTGGCCCACAAGACCCTGACCGTGACGGCTCCGGAAGGGGAAGACGCGGCGGCCAAGAAGAAGGTGCCGCCGCCGGCAAGCGATAAACCGAGCGGCAAGTCCTGACCCGCCGCTTCCTCTCCACCCCCGCTGCCGCGCTATTCGCGGTAGCGGGGCACTCCCTCCAGGTCGTACTCCTTGACCTTGCGCAAAAGCATCCGATAGCTCATGCCGGCAAGCTCGGCGGCGATCTTCTTGTCGCCGTCGGCTGTGACGAGGGCTTGGCGCAGCCGCTCCCGCTCGCCCGCCGGGGCCAGAGGGCGCAGCAGTGCCCGCAGATCGGCGGCCCGGAGCGATGGTCCTTCGGCAAGGATCACCGCCCGCTCCAACACGTTCGCAAGCTCCCGCACGTTGCCGGGCCAGGGCTCGCCGGCCAGGAGATCGGCGGCGTCTTCTTCCAGCCGCGGCGCCTCGGCATGGTGCCGCCGGGCGATCTCCGCCAGCAGATGGCGGGCGAGGAGAGGGATGTCACTCGGCCGGTCTCGCAACGCCGGAAGCTCGATCGGAAAGACGTTCAGGCGGAAGAAGAGGTCGGAGCGGAAACCGCCGTCCTCGACCATGGCTTCCAGGTCGCGGTTGGTGGCGGCGGTCAGCCGCACGTCGGCCCGCTGGGTACGGCCGCCGCCGACGCGCTCGTAGGTGCGCTCCTCGAGGACGCGCAGCACCTTGCCCTGCACACCGAACGGCAGCTCGCCGATCTCGTCGAGGAACAGAGTGCCGCCTTCCGCGCTCTCAAAGCGGCCCGCCTGGCGGCGGTCGGCGCCGGTGAAAGCTCCCTTCTCATGCCCGAACAGCTCATTTTCGAGCAGCGCCTCGGGGATGGCCGCGCAGTTCAGGGCGACGAAAGGTCCGCCGCGGCGCGGCGACAGCGCGTGGAGGGAGCGGGCGAAGAGCTCTTTGCCGGTGCCGCTCTCGCCGGTGAGCAACACGGTGCTCTCGGTGACGGCGACCCGTTGCAGCAGGCGGACGGCCGCGCGCAGGCGCGGATGGCGGCCGACGATCGCGGGCGCTCCGGGAGCGTGGAAGACCGCCGCCTCGTCGCGCTCCCCGATCGCCCGCTCGATCAGCCGGTAGAGATCGTCGATCGCCACCGGCTTCTCCAGGAAGTCGAAGGCGCCGAGCTTCATCGCCTCCACCGCCGTCGCCACGGTGCCGAAGCCGGTGAGGACCACCACCGGCACCCGCGGCTGCGCCGCCCGGCTCGCCGCGAGGACCTGCAGGCCGGTGCCGTCCGGCAGCTTGAGGTCGGTGAGCACGATGTCGAAGTCCTGGCGCTCGACGAGCCGGATGCCGGCGGCCGCGTCGGCGGCGGGCTCGACGGTATATCCCTCCTGGGCCAACGCCCGCTCCAGCATCCGGCGGAGTGAGTCGCGGTCCTCGACGAGCAGAATGCGGCCCGCGGCCATGATCCCTATCCGACCCCGCTTTGGACCCAAAGCCGATCTCGTCCGTATAATGAGACGAGTCTGGAGACCGCCGGATCGCCGGGTGCTCGATCGAGGGCTGGGATGCCACACCGGGCGTCGGAGAGATCGGGGTCTTCCATCGTAAACGGAAGTATTCTAGGAGATCCGTGGACCCCAAGCGAACCTCGAGACCCGGTTTCGGTCCCATTCCCCAAAAAGGGATCTCACCGGCGGGTGGACCCGGCAAGCCGGGAATGCCGGGTGCGCCGGTGGCGCGTCCGGGCACGATCACTGCTGCGGCCCAGGCGCGGCGGGCGAACGTCTCGCTCGGCGAGACCCTCGACCAGCTCGGGCTCGACATCCGGCGTCTCCAGATCGACTTCGAACGTTTCTTCAACGGCGGCCTCCCCTTCCCTCCGGACGACCTGCGGACCCGTCTCCAGACCCAGATCCGCGGTCTTCGCGCCCTCAACCTGAGCTCCGTCGACAGCTTCCGCCTTGGCGACCTCGAAGCGCGCTTCAACAGCTACAACGAGCTGTTCAACCGCCGCATCCGCGACCGGGAGGAAGGCCGCCATCAAGCCGCCCGGCCTCTGGTGATTGCGGAAAAGCCGCGCTACGATCCCGCGGCAGGAATCGTCTTCGGAGCGAATGTCGACCCCGCGGCGGTCGAAGCCCTCTACCAGGGGCTGGCGGGCCGTGGCGAAGGTCCGCGGTTCGACCTCGACAGCTTCCAGACCTACCTCGCACGGCAGGCCGCCGCCCTCCGGGAGAAGACCGGCTGCTCCGAGGTCCAGTTCCGCCTCGCTGACGAGGACGGCAAACTCAAGCTCAAGGCGCGGCCCGTCCCCGCCAAGGGCTCTAGCTCTCAGTCGTAGAAGGAGATCACGGTGCGCAGACGGACCCTGTCCATCCTCGTCATTTCTCTCGCCTGTGTCGTGGCCCTCGTGGTCGCGGCGCTCGCGGCGGCGCCGCCCAACATCGGCCGCGCCCTCGAGTCGCAGAAGCGCCTGGTCGCCGAGCGTCCCAACGACCCGGCGGTGTTCAACGACCTCGGCAACCTGTTCCTCCTCGCCCATCAGCCGGACGAAGCGGAGCAGGCCTACCGCAAGGCGGTTGCGCTCGACCCGAAGCGAGTGTCGGCCCTGTTCAATCTCGGGTTGCTCCTGCAACAGCGCGGCGAGGCGAAGCAGGCATTGGACTTCTATCGTCAGGTTCTGGAGGCTCAGCCCGAGCACGCCTGGGCGCACTATCAGGCCGGCGCCCTCTATGAAGCCGGCGGACAGACCTCGCGGGCGGTCGGTGAGTACGCCCGCGCCTTCTCGCTCGATCCCCAGCTCGCCTTCCGCGAGGTGAATCCGCAGATCGTCGACAACAAGCTGGTGACCCAAGCGATGCTGCAAGCGTACCGCCAAGGCTACGGCGAGCCGCAGGTGCCCGCGGTCTACGAGGACGCACACCGCATCGCCGACCTGCTGGTGCCGCCACCGCAGACGACTGACGCCGTGAAGGAGACGGGCAAAGAAGCTCCCAAGGACGTCACCGCCAAGCCGAGCCAGCAGCCGGCGCCCCTCAAGCCCGCGGCGCAGCAGGGTGCGCCCGGAGGGACAGTGATCCGGCCGGGAGATCTCGACAACCGGGTGACCGGGCAGGCGGGGCAGCAGGGCGCCCCGGGACGGAGCCGAGTCCAGCCCAATTCCCGGGTACCGCAGAACGTACCGCGGGGCATGCGGGAGTGGGAACGGCCGGAACCGACGGTCGGGATGCCGAACGAGGGCTCCAATCCGCCGGTCCCCGCTCCGGGACAGGTGATGACGCCGCCGCCCGGAGGCGTCTACTACCGCCCGGGTTACCAGAGCACCGGCCGGCTGAACATCCAGTTGCTGCCACTCGAAAAGCGCGACGCGCGAGGATAAGAGGCGCCCCAAGAACTTCTTCTGGACCGAGCATAGAGTTCGACAGTTGGCTTGCGCCCGCTCGATGCTCTGGGGCAACACCTTGACGTTCCGGGGCAACGCCTCGAAGACTTCGTGCTTCGGGGCAACGCCTTGGATTGATTGTTCTGTCAGGTGGGGCAGTAGATGATCTCGACTTTCATTTTGGTCTCCTGGAACCCCCTCACCCCGAATACGAATCGTCCTGCTCGATCTTCGACAGCACCCAGTCGAACTGGCCGCTGGTGATCTTGGCTCCGCAGTGGGCGCATTCGCCGGACATGTTGGTGTCGAGCGCGGCTCCACAGTTCGGACAGGCCTTGTCGGCGTGCGGGGCACCGCGGACTCCGGCTCCGCGGATCAAGGTCCAGTATTCTGAGTACGCACGGTCGACCTTGGGGTTTCCGGCGACGACTTCTCCATTGGCCACGCGGATCGTGGAGTCGCGGCCGGTGCCCCAGATGCGGTAGGTGAGGGCGTCGTACCAACGGTCGCGGACGACTTTCGCCAGGGTGATCTCGGTCATCCGCATGCCGTCCAGGACGTTGCGCAGGCCCTGCGACTGGTAGGCGGTGATCCAGTACTGGAGATAGTCGAAGAGGCCGTCGGAGATGTAGGGACGGACAGGCTTCAGGTCCAGGTTGGTCCAGGCCTTGTTGAGGTCGCCGTAGATCAGGGCGAGACGGGCGGCGAGGGCTTCGTCGGTGGCGGTCGGGTCGTCGCGCAGCAGCTCGGTGCGACGGGTCGGCAGCTCCGGATGGAAGACCGTCTGGAAGTTGGTGCCGACTTCCTGGACGGTGCCGGTGAGCGCGGGTGGGCGCGCTTCGGTGGTGATCGGCGTGATGGACTCGACGGTCCAGTCGAAACGGCCGTTGGAGACCGCTTCACCGCAATACTGGCAGCGGTCGCTGCCGGTGGGTTCGAACGGGGCGCCGCAGTTCGGGCAGTGGAAGCTCTGCACCTGCTGCGGCGGCTTGGTGCGCACGTTGGCGCCGCGGACGAGACGCCAGCGCTCCTTGACGTATTGGGTGATCTCGCGGCCGGCGGCTCCCAGGGTCAGGTTCGACTCGATTTCCAGGGTGACCCAGACGCGTGGATCGGACCCGGGAGACACCGGGCCGGCCGGTGGGCCGGGGAGGCGGACGTCGAGGACGCGCAGGGCTCCGACCACGACGGCGGTGACCGGTGCGCCGATCGGCGGACGTTGCGCCAAGCCGGCGCGCGCCGCGTCGCTCAGGTAGGGAGCCAGGACGTCGAGATCGCGCTTGTTCGCCCGCGCCTGGTGGGCTTTGGCGTAGAGGGCGAAGACGAAGTCGTCGAAGAGGACGATGGAGAAGTCCGGATCGAGGGTGCGGATGGCTTCCAGATTCTGGGACGGCTGGCGCTGCGGCGGCGGGGTCGCGCGGTTGGGCGCCGAGTCCCAGCCCATCTGCCGGGTCTCTTTGTTCTTGTTCCAGCGGATGAAGCCGATGATGACGGCGATCGTCAGCGGAATGCCGATCACCGGATGATTGAAGATCAGCCAGATGAGCAGGCGGATGAGCAGATAGATGAGGCCGCCGCCGTCCCCTCCGCCGCCACCGCTGCCACTGCCGCCGCCGCCTGAGTAGCCTTCGCCGCCGCCGGGCCGCGCTTCGGCGAGAACCGGGAGGAGGAGTGCCATGACGGCGAGCCCGAGAAGACCGAGGCGACGGTTGGTGAGAATCGGCATCATCGGTCATCCCTTATAGGATTCATCCTGCTCGATCTTCGACAGGACCCAGTCGAATTCGCCGCTGGTGATCTTGGCGCCGCAATGGGCGCATTCGCCGGCCATGTTGGTGTCGAGCGAGGCGCCGCAGTTCGGACAGGTCTTGTCGGCGCGCGGTGCGCCGCGGACGCCGGCGCCGCGGATCAGGGTCCAGTATTCGGAGTAGATCCGATCGACCCTGGGATTGCCGGCCACGACCTCTCCGTTCGCGACGCGGATCGTGGAGTCGCGGCCGGTGCCCCAGATGCGGAAGGTGAGGGCGTCGTACCAGCGGTCACGGACGATCTTGGTCTGCGTCACCTTGGTGATCCGCATGTTCTCCAGCACGTTGCGCAGGCCCTGTGATTGGTACGCGGTGATCCAGTACTGGAAGTAGTCGAACAGTCCATCGGAGACATAGGGGCGGGCGGACTTCAGGTCGAGGTTGGTCCACACCTTGTTGAGGTCGTCGTAGATCAGGCGGAGCCGGGCGGCGAGCGCCTCGTCGGTGGCCGTCGGATCGTCGCGCAGCAGCTCGGCGCGGCGGGCCGTGAGCGCCGGATGGGAGATGGTCGGCCAGTCGGTGCCGATTTCCTGCACCGTGCTGGTGAGGGCCGGCGGTCGCGTTTCGGTCTGCAGGACGGTGATATTTTCGACGACCCAGTCGAAACGGCCGTTTCCGACCGCTTCGCCGCAGTAGTTGCAGCGGTCGCCGCTGGTGGGCTCGAAGGGGGCGCCGCAATTCGGGCAGTGGAAGCTCAAGACCTGCTGCGGCGGCCTGGTCCGTACGTTGGCCCCTCGGAAGAGGCGCCAGCGCTCTTTGACATATTGGGTGATCTCGCGGACCGCGACGAAGAGGATGAGGTTGGCCTCGATCTCCAGGGTCACCTGGACGCGCGGATCGGGGGTCGCGCCGGCCGGCGGGCCAGGGAGCTTCGCTTCGAGGACGCGCAGAGCGCCGACGATGACGGCGGTGACCGGAGCACCGGCCGGCGGGCGCTGCGCGAGGCCGGCCCGTGCCGCCTCGCTCAGGTAAGGAGCGAGGGCGTCGAGATCGCGCCGGTTCGTCCGCGCGCGGTGGGCACGGGCATACAGGGAGTAGATGAAGTCGTCGAAGAGGACGATGGAAAAATCCGCATCGAGGGTGCGGATCGCCTCCAGGTCCCGCAATGGCTGGCGCGGCGCCACAGACGGGCGGACGAGCGCCGACGTCGAGCCCATCTCTCGCTTCTCCTTCTTATTGCTCCAGACGACGAAGCCGATAATCACGGCGGTCGTCACCGGAATACCGATCATCGGGTTACTGAGGATCAGCCAGAGGAGAAAGCGAACGACAAGGCCGATGAGGCCACCGCCTCCTCCTCCCCCCCCTCCTTCTCCACCGCCTCCTCTCCCCCCTGAGTAGCCATGGCCGCCTCCGGGCCGAGCGTCGGTGAGGGCAGGCAGCAGCAGGACGAACGCGGCCCCTGCCGCCAGAAGGATGAAACGGACGGCGGGCCTCGCGAGGAGACGGCGGAGCTTCTGCATCGTCTATCCCGGCAACTAGCCCGTGTACGACTCGTCCTGCTCGATCCGCGACAGCACCCAGTCGAAGTCGCCGCGGGTGATGCGGGCGCCGCAGTGGCGGCACTGGCCGGCCTGGTTGATGTCGTCTGCCTCCAGCGTGGCGCCGCAGTTCGGGCAGCTCTTGTCGGCACGCGGGGCTCCCTTGACGCCGGCGCCGCGGATCAGTGTCCAGTATTCAGAATATTGGCGGTCGCGGTCCGGCCGGCCGCCGACCAGCTCGCCGTTCGACTGGCGCACGGTGGTGTCGCGGCCGGTCGCGCGGATGCGGAAGGTGACGGCGTCGAACCAGCGGTCGCGGACGATCTTGACCTCTTCGAGGCCGGTCAGCCGCATGCCCTGGAGGACGTTGCGCAGGCCCTGCCGGTTGTAGGCGTCGATCCAGTATTGGAGGTAGTCGAACAGGCTGTCCGACACGTAGGGCCTGATGGGCCGCAGGTCGAGGTTGGTCCACGCCGTGTTGAGCTCGGTGTAGATGAGCTGCAGGCGAGCCGCCAAGGCCTGGTCGGTGGTTGCCGGATCGGCTTGCAGCAGCTCGGCGCGCCGGGCCTGGGCCTGGGGATGGAAGATCGTCGGCAGATCGGTGCCCTCTTCCTCGACCGTGCCGGTGAGCGCCGGCGGAGCCTCCTCGACGTTGTCGAGGTCGGCGGCGACCACGGTCCAGTCGAAGCGGCCGTTGGAGACCACCTCGCCACAGTACTCGCAGCGGTCGCTCCCCGACGCGGCGAACGGCGCGCCGCAGTTCGGGCAGTGGAAGCTCTGCACGTCCTGCGGCGGCTTGGTGCGCACCCCGGCGTCGCGGACGAGGGTCCAGCTCTCGGCGGCGTATTGCGTGCGCTCCGAGCCGGCGTCGCCGAGGGTGAGGTTGGATTCGATCTCCAGACGCACCTGCACCTGTTGTGCGCCTGGCGAAGGCATGTCGATGCCGACCACGCGGAGCGCGCCGACGATCACCTCGGCGACCGGCACGCCGGCCGGCTCGCGGGCGGCGAGGGCGGCGCGGACGTCCGGGCTGAGATAGGGCGAGAGCGCGTCGAGCGCCTGCTGGTTTGCCCGCGCCTGGTGCGCCCGGGCGTAGAGAGCGTAGGCGAAGTCGAGGAACAGGACGGCCGAAAAATCGGGATCGATCGTCCGGATGACGTCGAGATCCAGCGGCTGCGGCGGAGGCGGCGCGCTCGGCGGCGGACCGGACTTCAACGTCCGCTTGACGATCCAGATGATGAGGGCGATCAGCGCCACAAAGAACAGCAGCATGAGAGCCAGACAGCCGCAGCCGAGACCCGTCGACGCCGGATCGCTCGGCCGGGAGGGGCGGGAGCTCGGGGCACTCGGAACGACGGGGACGATCGGCGCTCTCGGGACGCTGGGCCGGTAGACGGGCGGCGGTGGATGGTAGCCGCTGCTGCCGGAGCTGCTGTGGCTGCTCGATCCACGGCTGGGCGAGCTGTGACTGGGCGAGCTATGGCTGCCCGAGTAGCTGTGGCCGCCGCCGGGGCGCGCCTCCGCCGGTCCGATGAGGGTCAGGAGAAGCGCCGAAAGGGCCAGGGCGGAAACCGCGGAGCGTCGGAAAGTCATTGTCATCTTCTATCCAGTGTATGAGTCATCCTGCTCGATCTGCGAGAGCACCCAATCGAATTCGCCGCGGGTGATGTGGGCGCCGCAGTGCGCGCACTGGCCGGCTTCGTTGACGCCGGCCTCCTGCAACGAAGCGCCGCAGTTCGGGCAGCTCTTGTCGGTCCGCGGCGCGCCGCGCACGCCGGCGCCGCGGATCAGCGTCCAGTACTCGGTGTACTCCCGGTCGCGGTGAGGCCGGCCGCCCACCAGCTCGCCGGTGTCGACGCGGACGGTGGTGTCGCGGCCGGTCGCCCGGATGCGGAAGGTGACGGCGGAGAACCAGCGGTCGCGCACCACCTTCGCCAGCTCGGTCTGAAGGATCCGCATGTTCTGCAGGACGTTGCGCAGGTCCTGGCGCTCGTAGGCGTCGATCCAGTACTGGAGGTAGTTGTAGAGGCTGTCCGACACGTAGGGCCGGACCGGCGTCAGGTCGCGGTTCGTCCAGGCGAGGTTGAGCTGGTCGTAGATCAGCCGTAGCCGTGCTTCCAGAGCCGCCTCGGTGATCGCGGGGTCGTCGCGCAGCAGGGCGTCGCGGTTCTGGATCAGGCCGGGCTGGTAGACGGTGGGCAGATCGTTGCCCTGCTCCTCGACGGTGCCGGTGAGAGCCGGCGGCCGTGCCTCGGCCGAGACGTCGCGAATGGTCATCACGGCCCAGTCGAACCGGCCGCCGGAGACGATCTCGCCGCAGAACGCGCAGCGGTCGCCGCCGGAAGAGGCGAATGGCGCGCCGCAGTTGGGGCAGTGGAAGCTCCGCACCGCCTCCGGCGGCTTGCTGCGGACCGCCACGTTGCGCGCCAGGTCCCAGGTCTCGCGGACGTAGAAGTTCTGCTCCGACCCCGCGTCGCCGAGCGTGACGTTGGACTCGATGCGCAGGACGACCCAGACGTTGGTGCCGCCGGACTCGGGGAGCGGCACGGTGACCTGCTCCACATGGACGGCGCCGAGGATGACCGCCAGGGTCGGCATTGTTTCGGGCGCACCGGGCAGCGGAAACGCCTCCAATGCGGTGCGCGCCCGTGCGCTCAGGTAGGGAGCCAGGGCGGCGAGAGCCTCGTGATTCGACCGCGCATGGTGCGCCCGGGCATACAGCGCGTAGACGAAATCCTGGAACAGGACGGCCGAAAATTCGGGATCGAGGCGCCGGATGACGTCGAGCTGCGGAGCGTGCCGGCGCGGCGAGGGCTCGGAGCGGGAGTCCCACGAAGCAGACTGGCGCAGGTTGCTCGCCACGAGAAGGGCGAAAAAAGCCAGAGCCAGAAAGAACGTAACGCCCGTCACGCCGCCCGTGGTGTCGTCCCCCGGGCTGCGGCCGACTCCGCCAGGGCCGCGGTACCCGCCGCCGCTGAAGCCACCACCGCCGCCGAATCCGCCGCCACCGCCGCCGCCACCCGAAAAACCGCCACCGCCGCCGGGCCGGGCCACGGCGGGAGAGGCGACGGCGAGCAGGGCGGCTCCGACGAGAACGACGAGCAAGGGCGCGCAACGCCGCGCGAGGCGGCGCCGGCTCACCGCTCGTCTACCTCGTTTGCGAGCTCGTCGACGTCGTCTTCGCGATGGACGAGGATCGGCGCGAGCACCGCCGCCAGGGCTTCTATCCGGCGGGCCACGGCGGCACCGTCCTCGCCGCGGCGCACGGCTTGTTCAATCCTCGCCACGGCTTCTTTCCAGCTCTCGGCCGTGGTGACCGCCTCGACTCCGAGATCCACGACGACGGCGGCGTCGCGTTCGAGCAGGGAGACATAGAGAAGGATGCCGGTCCGCCCACTGGTGCGGTGGATGCGCTTCTCCACGAACGCCGACCGCGCGGCCGTCTCCACCTGACGCCGGCGGACCGCGGCCGGCGTCAGCAGCCGGCGCAGGCCGGGCGTCCGCGCGGAGATCAGCGCCGCCAGCACGCCGGCGATCAGCGGATCGACCACGAACCAGGCGAGGCCGAACGCCTGGGGAGACCACAGGAGATAGGCCAGCACAGCGAAAGCGGCGGCCAATCCGGCCAGCAGATCGGCATGAAGGTAGTAGCCGGAGCTCGGGCGGACGGAGATGACCAGCTCGGCGCTGCTGGCATCTTCGACCGTGCGCACGGCGCCGGACAGGGCTTGTTTCGTCGCGTCGGTGAGGAACGGGCGTGCCATGACTGGGTCCTGAAAGATGAAGGCTGGTGACAGTCTATCGCACCTCGGCACGACAGCCGATGAGGGCCGGCGGACGCGGCTAGGCTGAGACGTCGCGGATGGTCATCACAGTCCAGTCGAACCGGCCGCCGGAGACGACTTCGCCGCAGAGATCGCAGCGGTCGCCGCCGGAGGTGGTGAACGGCGCGCCGCAGTTGGGACAGTGGAAGCTTCGCACGGCCTCCGGGGGTTTTGTGCGGACCGTCACGTTGCGCGCCAGAGCCCAGGTCTCGCGGACGGAGAAGCTCTGCTCCGATCCGGCGTCGCCGAGCGTGATCCTGGACTCGATGCGGAGGACGACCCAGACGTTGGTGCCGGCGGACTTGTGAGACGGCACGGTGACCTGCATCACGTGGATGGCGGCGAGGATGACCGCGAGGGTTGGCGCTGTTTCGGACGCACCGGGTAGCGGGAACCTCTCCAGTACATTTCTCGCCCGCTTGCTCAGGTAGGGGGCGAGGGCGGCAAGAGCTTCCGGGTTCGACCGCGCGTGGTGCGCCCGGGCATGCAGCGCGGAGACGAAATCCTGGAACAGGACGGCCGAAAATTCAGGATCGAGGCGCCGGATGGCGTCGAGGTCCGGCTTGGCGTGCCGGCGCGGAGCAGGCTCGGACCGGGAGTCCCACGATGCCGACGGGTTGGCCATGCCGAAGAACCGGAGAAAGGCAAAAAGAGCCAGGCCGGCGAGAAGCACGGCACAGCCGCCGGCGTCAGGACCACGACCGCGGTAACCACCGCCGTGGTAGCCACCACCGCCGGGCGGTCCCACGAGAGGAATGGCGGCGGCGAGCAGGGCGGCCCCGAAAAAAACGACGAGCAGGAGCGCGCAACGCCGCGCGAGGCGGCGCCGGCTCACGGCTCGTTTCGTCGCATCGGTGAGGAACGGGCGTGCCATGACTGGGCCCTGAAAGATGAAGGCTGGCGAAAGTCTATCGCACCTGGCATTCGGTCATAATCCCCGGCATGGAGATTCCGGAGCGGCCCCAGTGGATCATCCACTATGCCCGGGAGACGATCCGCTGGGAGGAGATCCCCGGCCAGCGTCTGGTGTCCACCACTGACGGCGGCCCGGCCGAGCAGGCGACCGTGGTCCGCGCGGCGTGGAACGACGAGGCGCTCTCCGTCCGCTTCGAGTGCGAGGACCGCCATGCCTGGGGCACGCTGACCCGGCGCGACGATCCGCTCTATCAAGAGGAAGCGGTCGAGGTCTTCCTCGCGCCCGGAACGGACGACCCGACGGTCTACTTTGAATTCGAGGTGAGCCCGCGCGGCGTGCTCTGGGATGGACGCATCCGGAATCCGACGTCCCGGCGCGCCGACCTGATGTCCGACGCCGGCTGGGACTGCCCGGGCGTCCGCTGGCAGGCGGGACCGCGCACTGAATCAGGCAGCGAGCGGCAGGATTGGTGGGCCGAGCTGGTGATCCCTTGGCAGGGGATCATGGAGGGCGTCTCGCCGCTGCCGATGCTCTGGCGGGCGAACTTCTATCGCATCGAGCGGCCGGCCGGAAGCCCGCCGGAATTCACCGCCTGGTCACCGACCCTGGTGACGCCCGCCGACTTCCACAAGCCCGCCCGCTTCGGCGTCCTCGAGCTCCAGCGCTGACTCGGCGCAGTCGGGGAGCGCCGGGCTCTCCGCGCCGGCGTAGATCCCTTCGCAGATCCGCGACAGCTCCAGACAGTCGTCCGGAGTGAGCCGTTCACTCAGGAACTTGTAGGCCTGCCGCAGGTGCGGGTCCAGGCGCGCCACCAGCTCGAGGCCGGCGGCGGTGATGCGGCTGATCGACAGGCGGCGGTCGCGCTCCGTGCGGTCGCGTTCCACCAGCCCCTGCTTTTCCAGCCGGTCGATGAGCCGGGTGACGTCCGGCGCCCGCTCGATCATGCGGCGGGCGATCTCGCAGCGCGGATGCCCGGCGGGGTGGACGCCGCGCAGGATGCGCAACACGTTGTACTGGCTGCTGCTGATCCCGGCCTCCGTACACGTCCTTTCAATCAGGTCGCGGACGTGCTCGGACGCCACCATCAGGTTGAGCACAGCCTCCTGGAGCGGACTTTCAAAGCGGTCCTGGCGGATTCGCTGGCGTAGTGCGTCTCCCATGGATCCCCTTATACCACGCCCGTCCTGTGTGAAAACACGAAAGATTTAGCGGGTGGGCCCGGCTGGCGTAGCATTGCCATCTCATGATGAATCCGCTCGACGAACCGACCGGTCATCTCGACACCTTCTGCCGCGATTTCCTGCCACCGCGCGAGCTGTGGCCGCGCTTCCACTACGACAGCCTGCCGGAGCTGGCCTATCCACGCCGCCTCAACTGCGCCGCCGAGCTGCTCGCCAGCCGCGCGGGGGGTGACTCTGAGCGGACCGCGATCCTCTTTCCCGGCGGCCGGTGGAGCTACCGCGAGCTGTCCGAGGCGGTCGACCGCGTCGCCCGCGTGCTGACCGAGGACCTCGGCGTCGTGCCCGGCAACCGCGTGCTGCTGCGTTCTCCCAACACGCCGCTCCTCGCCGCCTGCTGGCTGGCGGTGGTCAAGGCGGGCGGCGTGGTCGTCTGCACCATGCCAATGCTGCGCCGGCGGGAGCTCTCCTACATCGCCGCCAAGGCGCGCATCCGGCTGGCACTGACCGATGCGCGCCTGGCGCCGGAGTGCGAGGAGGCGATGGCAACCGTCGACGGCGGGCGGGTGGTGCGCTTCCAGGGCGGCGGCGAGCCCGGCTCGCAGGAGACCTCGCTGGAGGCGCTCATGGCGGGCAAGCCGGCCGACTTCACCCCGTGCGACACGGCGGCCGACGACGTGGCGGCGATCCTCTTCACCTCCGGCACCACCGGCCAGGCCAAGGGCACGCTGCACTTCCACCGCGACGTGCTCGCGGTGACCGACTGCTTTCCGCGCTACGTGCTGAAGCCGGCGGCGGACGACATCTTCTGCGGCTCGCCGTCCCTCGCCTTCGCCTACGGCATCGGCGGTCTGCTGCTCTTTCCGCTCCGCTTCGGCGCCGCCACGCTGCTCCTCGAACAGGTCACCCCGCCGCATCTGCTCCAGGGCATCCAGGACCACCGCGCGACCATCTGCTTCTCCGTGCCGGCCGCCTACCGCGTCCTCACCGGTCTCGCCGGAAACTATGACCTGAGCAGCCTCCGCCGCTGCATCTCCGCCGGCGAGACGCTGCCGGCCGCGACCTATGAGGCGTTCCGCACGGCGACCGGCCTCCGCATCATCGACGGCATCGGCTCGACCGAGATGCTGCACCAGTTCATCAGCTCGGCCGACGGCGACATCCGTCCGGGCTCCACCGGCAAGGTCGTCCCCGGCTACCAGGCGAAAGCGGTGGACGAGACCGGTGAAGAGGTGCCCCGCGGCGAGATCGGCCGGCTCGCCGTCTGCGGTCCGACCGGCTGCCGCTACCTCGACGATCCGGAACGCCAGCAGGGTTACGTGCAGAACGGCTGGAACCTGACCGGCGACGCCTACCGCCAGGATGTGGACGGCTACTTCTGGTACCAGGCGCGGACCGACGACATGATCGTCTCCTCAGGCCACAACATCGCCGGCCCGGAGGTCGAGGGCGTGCTGCTGGAGCATCCAAAGGTGCGGGAGTGCGGCGTGGTCGGCATCCCGGACGAAGAGCGCGGCCTGGTGGTCAAGGCGTTCATCGTCCTCAACCCCGGCGCCGAGCCGGGCGAGGCGACCGCCAGAGAGCTGCAGGACTTCGTGAAGTCGCAGATCGCGCCCTACAAATACCCGCGGCAGATCGAGTTCGTGGAGAGCCTGCCGCGCACCGAAACCGGCAAGCTCCAGCGCTTCCGCCTGCGCCAGGGGTTCGCTCCCTCCGCGTAATCCGGTTCGTAATGAACCCTCACGCATACTGAAGCTCAGCTCCGCGGCCCAAGACCGCACCGCGGTGCCAGCTTCTTCTTGAACGGGCGCCCGACGGCGCCCGCTTTTTTTGCGGCTCAGGAGCGGCTGCCGGGCGGCGCGTAGGGGTTGCCTTCCTGCGCCGGATCGGGTGGGAAGGAGAGATCGGGTACTTCGTCGACCGGCGCTTCTCCGTAGGTGGCCTTGACCCTCCTCGAGGTCGAGAGGTACAACAGCCAAAACGTTCCGGCCAAGAGAGGAGAGGCGGCTGAAAGCGGCGAGCGGGTGAACCCGATCGAGACGACGGCAAGGGTCATGTTGAGGATCAGAAAGGCGGCGGCCCAGCGAGGAGCCCGCCGGGTCCTCGCCACGAGGAAGACGCAGGCGGCGATGCCGATCACCCCAAGCGCAACCCGTCCCAGCACATAGGCGCGCTGCAGCGGAGCCATGCCATGGGACTCGGCCAGCGGCAGGAAGACCCACAGGATCCTGAAGGAGTTGACTCCGAGGAGCAGGAGAAAAAAGCCGAGCCATCCGCTGACCCCGACGAGCTCCTTGTTGCGCTCCTGGGTCTCCGCCGCGAGGATCTCCTTTTCGGCCACCGCGACGTTCCGGCGTGCCAGCTCTCGCCGGAGAGGCCGCAACGCCTCCGGCGTATAGTCCATGGCATCGACCGTTGCGGCCCGGACGAGATCCTCGGTCTCCCACGTCCGGTAGACCTCTGCCAGGGCCGCTTCGTCCCGATTCCAATCCGCGGGCTCGGACATTCAGCCTTTATTGTAACGCAGGGCCGAAACCTTCACCCCCGATACGACTTGATCATCTCCTCCAGCCGGTCGAGCCCCTTGCGCACTTCGTCCAGGCTCGGCCCGAAGGAGAGGCGGACGTGCTGGTGGAAGCGCGAGAGGCGCTGCGAGCGGCGGTGGCCGGGGTTGACGTCGAAGAAGAGGCCGGGGACGCAGATGACCTTGTAGTCGAGGGCGGCGCGGAAGAAGGCCATGCCGTCGGAGATCGGCTCGGGGAGGTCGCGCACGGAGACGAAGGCGTAGAAGGTGCCGGCCGGCTCGGGGTAGATGCGCATGCCCATCTCGTGGACGCGGCGCAGGATCAGCTCCCGCTTGGGCAGGAAGGCGTCGCGGATGGCCCGCGTCTCGGCGTGCACCAGGTCCGGGTCCATCAGCGGTACGGCGGCGCGCTGCTGCGGCCGGGAGCCGCCGCCGTCGAGGAACGAGCCGGCGCTTTCCACCGCTTCAATGACCTGGCGGGGACCGATCGTCCAGGTCACGCGCCAGCCCGGATAGCGCCAGTTCTTGGTCATGCCGTCGACCAGGACGACCGGATCGCGGTCGACGTCTTCCACATAGCGCGCGGCGCTGACCATCGGGCCGGGCTCGCCTTCGCCCGCGCTCCACACATAGTGGGAGTAGAACTCGTCGATCAGCAGCGTGCAGTCCTGTTCGCGGGCGACGCCCACCCAGTCGGCCAGCTCGCCGCCGGAGACCAGCTTGCCCATCGGGTTGCAGGGGTTCGAGAAGAGGATGCAGGAGAGGCCGCGCCCCTGCACCTCGCGGCGCAGGTCCTCGACGCCGAAGCTGTACCCCTGCTCGCGGCGGAGCAGGATGGGGATCGGCGACACCAGGCGGAAGATGTCCAGCAGCTCTTCGTAGGCGGTGTAGTCGGGCAGGAAGTGGCCGAGGTTGACCTGGTCGAGAGAGGCGACGGCGCGGGTCAGCGCCGCGCGGCCGCCGCCGGAGATCGCCACGTTCTCCGCCGTGTACTGCGAGCCCATGCCGCGCCGGTAGAGCTGGTTGTAGAGCGAGGCCACCGCCTCGCGCAGCTCCCAGAGGCCGGCGACCGGCGCGTAGTAATGGTCGGAGGGATCGATCGACAGCTCGGTGACCCGCGGCGGCGCTCCCGGCAGCGGACCGGTCTCCGGCTGCCCCTGGCCGAGGTTGCTCCACCCGGGATCGCCGGTCTTGTAGCCGCGGGCCGAAGCCTCCTGGGTGACGTAGACGACGCCGGTACGCGGTACGGAACGGAACGCCTGCAAATGGGTCGGGGACGGCGAATCGGAGGTGGCCATGGCGGGGAATCCTAACGGATTCCAGCTCTCAGAAGCCGAGCGCTCCTGCGAGCGCGCCCGCGAGGTTGCGGTTGGACGACAGCGTCGGCCCCTTGAAGCCGCGGCCGAGCGGCGCGCCGCCGCGGGTGAGGAAAACACCTCCCGCCTCCTCCAGGATCGGCTTGATGGCGGCGACGTCGTGATAGTGGACGACCCCTTCGACCATGGCGTCGCAACGCCCCTCGGCCACCAGCATGTGCCCCCACCAGTCGCCGAAGCCGCGCGTGCGGCCGGCCCGCGCGACCAAGTCGCTGAAGGCGGGCCACAGGCCGCTGTGCTGGAAGTGCACCAGACCGCCGTGCTGCACGAAGGCGTCCTCCACCGTCGCGGTCTCGCTCACCCGGAGCCGCCGTTCGCGGCAGACGGCGGGATCGGTGCCACTGCCTGCCCAGGCCCCGCCACCGCGGACGGCGCACCAGGTCGCGTCCAGCAGCGCGGCGTGGACGACGCCGAGCACCAGCTCGCCGTCGAGCTCCAGGCCGATCAGGGTGGCGAAGTAAGGGAGGCCGGCGACGAAGTTGCGCGTCGCGTCGAGCGGATCGATCACCCAGCGGTCGCGTTCGTCGCCCTCTTGGCCGTACTCCTCGCCGAGCAGGCCGAGATCCGGCGTCGCCCGGCGGAGCGCCTCGCGGATCGCCTCCTCGGAGCCGCGATCCGCCTGGGTCACCGGCGAGGCGTCCGCCTTCCTGTCGATCTCGTCGGCGGCGAGGCCGGCGGAGCGGAAGTGCTCGCGGTGGATGACGCCGGCGGCGCGGCAGGCGTCCAGGGCGGCGGCGAGGAGGTGCTCGGAGTCGGGGAGCTTGAGCATGCGCTGGCGACTCTACTCCGCCTGGACCGGCACCGCCATGCCCAGGGCGCGCAGCGGACCGGCCAGGTCTTCCGGGACCGGCGCGACGATGCGGAGCGGCTGGCCGGTGGACGGATGCTCGAACGCGATCTCCAGGGCGTGCAGCGCCAGCCGGTGGAGACCGAAGCGCTCGCGGAAGAGGCGGTTGTGCTCTCCCTTGCCGTAGCGCACGTCGCCGATCAACGGATGGCTCATGTGCTTGAAGTGGCGGCGGATCTGGTGCAGGCGGCCGGTGCGCGGCAGGGCTTCGAGCAGCGCATAGCGCTCGAAGGTGGAGATGCGCAGGAACTCGGTGACCGCCGGCACGCGCGGACCGTTCAGAGAGCGGGGCACGGGATGGTCGATGACGCCGGCGATCGGCGGAATGCCGCGCACCAGGGCGAGGTAGCGCTTGCGCACGGTGCCGGCGACGAACTGCTCCTGGAGCCGGCGGGCGGTCCCGGAATCGAGGGCGAAGACGAGCGCGCCACTCGTCGCGCGGTCGAGGCGGTGGACGGGAAAGACCCTCCGACCGAGCAGATCGCGCACCACGGTGAGCGCCACGATCCGTTCCCGCGACCAGCCGCGATGGACGGCGATCCCGGACGGCTTGCCCACGGCGACCAGGGAATCGTCGCGATAGAGGAGGTCAAAGTTCGGCATTCAGCAGTTACAATCCCCAGCAAATGGTGCAGCGCAAGACGGATGGCTCCACTGTCGGTTTGTCGGGAACCGGCTTGAGCGCCGAGGCGCTGGGGCAGGAGCGCCCGCGGCAGCCGCTTCCCACTCTGACCGTCCTCTATCATCCGGACCTGCGCCGGATCGGCAATCTGCTCACCCTGGCCGAGCTTCCCCTGGGACGCGAGGCTCTCATCAGCCGCTACCAGCCCGAGCTGACGGCTCCCGGCCAGCTCACCGGCCAGCCGCTGGCCGACTCTTATATCAGCCGCCGCCCCTTGCGCCTGCGGGCCACGGCCGACGGCGGCGTCGAGATCCTCCTCGGCGAGAGCCGCACCAGCGTGGTGGCGCAGGGGACCTCGATCCTCCAGGCCTCGACGTTTTCCCGCCAGGAGATCGACCGCGGCGTCACCCTGGAGCTCGCGGCGCGCGTCGTCCTCCTCCTGCACCGCGCGATGACCGTGCCGGCGCGGATGCCGCCGCCGTTCGGGCTGATCGGCGACAGCGCCGGTCTGGTGCGGGTACGGGCGGACGTGCAGCGCGTCGCCGATCTCGAGGTGCCGGTGCTGCTGCGCGGCGAGACCGGAACCGGCAAGGAGCTCGTCGCCCGCGCCATCCACGGCGCCAGCTCCCGCCGCAACGCAACCTTCCTGGCCGTCAACCTGGGAGCGATCCCGCCGGCCTTGTCGGCGTCGGAGCTGTTCGGCAGCCTCAAGGGGGCGTTCACCGGCTCGGTGGCGCATCAGGAAGGCTACTTCCGCCGCGCCCATGGCGGCACGCTGTTCCTCGACGAGATCGGCGAGGCGCCGCCGGAGGTGCAGGTGATGCTCCTGCGCGCCCTGGAGACCGGTGAGATCTTCCCGGTCGGCTCGCAGACGCCGCAGCACGTCGACGTGCGGGTCATCGCCGCCACCGACGCCGATCTGGAAGACCGGGTCCGCACCGGCAGCTTCCGCGGTCCGCTCCTCCACCGTCTCTCCGGATATGAGATCTGGCTGCCGCCGCTGCGCGAGCGCCGCGACGACGTCGACCGCCTGCTCCTCCACTTCCTGCGCGAAGAGGTGGCGCGGATCGACGAGCCGTGGCGGCTCAATCCGGACGATCCGGACTGCGATCCCCTCTGGCTGCGCCCGCACCTGGTGTCCCGGCTGGCCCGCTACGACTGGCCGGGCAACGTCCGCCAGCTCCGCAACGTGGCGCGGCAACTCGTCATCGGCAGCCGCGGTCTGCCCGTCCTCGAAACCGGTCCGCAGGTAGAGCGCCTCCTCCGTGAGCACGCCGGCGCCTCGGACAGCCGCATGTCCGTCGAAACGCCGGTCACGGGAGTGTCCAAATTGACCCGGGAGTGGCGCAAGCCGTCGGAGGTCGCCGAGGACGAGCTCCTCTCCGCCCTGCGCCTCAACCGCTGGGACCTCAAGGCGACCTCCGCCTATCTGCACGTCTCGCGGACCTCGCTCTATGCCCTGGTCGAAAGCTGCCCGAAAGTGCGGACGGCGACCGACCTCAGCGTCGCCGAGATCACCCGCATCCACGGCGAATGCAGCGGCGATCTCGACACCATGGCCGAGCGCCTGGAAGTGTCGAAACGGGGGTTGGGGCGAAGGCTGCGCGAGCTGGGACTGGCCTGAAAGCACACGGACACACGGACTGACACAGACGAACACGGACCTGCACGGACTTGGATCCGTCGTCCGTGGAGGTCTGTGCTCGTCCGTGTTCGTCCGTGTGACTACCGCTAGCTACTTGCGCAGGCGATTAAACCGATTCGGATTGAACGTCGAGGCGATCTGCGAGGCGCGGTCGGCCGGATTGATCGCGGCGATCCGCTCGTTGAGCGGCTGCGTCTGGGGGTCGCGGGCAGGTCCGGCCGCCGCGGCGGGCCGTTGGTGGGCGGGCCGGCCGCCGCCGGTCCGCGGTCCGGAAGGCCGCCGGTCGGCGCTGCGCCCGCCGGCATTCGGCCACGGGTTGGTGCCGCCGTGCGCCGGCTGCTGCTGCGACGACGGGTGGCCAGAATGGCCGGGCCGCGCTGGCCGCTGCTGCCCCTTGCCGCGGTTGGCCTGCGGACCGCTCTTCGGCGCCTGGGCCGCCTGGGCCCCCTGAGATTGACCGGGCTGACCGGAACGTTGCGCCTTGCGCTCCGCCTTCTCGCGGGCGCGGGCCCGCTCCTCGGACTTGCGGGCGCGGATCGCCGCGATGCGCTCGGCGATCGGGATCTCGAAGCGCTCTTCCGGCTTCTTGTCGTAGTCGAATCCTTCCAGCGTCAGCCGGTCCAGCCTTTTGCCGACCGCGCGCTCGATCGCCGCGAGGTCGCCCTGCTCCTGCGGCGCCACGAAAGTGAAGGCGTCGCCGGTCATCTCCGCCCGGGCCGTGCGGCCGACGCGGTGGATGTAGTCCTCCGGGATGTTGGGCACGTCGAAGTTGACGACGTGCGACAGCGCCTCGACGTCGATGCCGCGGGCCGCGATGTCGGTCGCCACCAGCACCCGGTTCCGCCCGTCCTTGAAACGGGCCAGCGCCTCGGTGCGCTGCGCCTGGCTGCGGTTGCCGTGGATGCGGTCGCAGGCCATGCCATGGCGCTCCAGGAACTCGGCCAGACGGTTGGCGCGGTGCTTGGTGCGGGTGAAGACCAGCACGTTCTTGATCTCATCGCGCCGCAGCAGCTCGAGAAGAAGCCAGGCCTTCAGATCCTCGCGGACCTGATAGACCGCCTGGGTGACGCCGGTGGCCGGCGCCGAGGTGCGCTCGATGTTGAGCGCGGCCGGATTGCGCAGCATCTCGCGCGACAGCACCACGATCGGCGGCGGCAGGGTGGCCGAGAAGAAGAACGTCTGCTGCGGCTTCGGGATGTGCTTGAGCACGCGGCGGATGTCGGGGAGGAAGCCCATGTCGAGCATGCGGTCGGCCTCGTCGAGGACGAGATACTCGATGCCGTCGAGCTGGGCATACGGATACTGGAAGTGGTCGAGCAGGCGGCCGGGGGTGGCCACCAGGACGTCGACGCCGCGGCGGAACGCCTTCTCCTGCGGGCCCATCGCCACGCCGCCGAAAACGGCCGCGCCGGTCAGGGGGGTGTGCTTGGCGAGTCCCTCGAAGCTCTCGAGGATCTGCGCCGCCAGCTCACGGGTGGGAGCGAGAACCAGAACCCGGGTGGTGCCCCGCGGCTTGTCCAGCAGCTTCTGCATGATCGGCAGCAGGAACGCCGCCGTCTTGCCGCTGCCGGTCATGGCGCAGGCGAGGACGTCGCGCCCCTCGAGTCCGGGGGGGATGGCGTCCGTCTGGATGGGGGTGGGCTTGACGAATCCGAGGTCCTCGATGCCGCGCAGGAGGTCAGGGTGAAGGCCGAATGAGGTAAAGCTCATCGTGTCGTTTACAGTCTTTCCGAGGCGCACGCACCAAGCTCAGGGTCGCGCTTCGCGCTCTTTCAGTTTCCGGCGAAAATCGGGGGAACGGGGGACTTGCCGGTGAGGCCGCCGCTCGGGCTCCAAGGGGGAGCCACTTCTTCTTCTGTGTACGCCGCCCGGCTCCAACTATCTCAGACAATCGGGAGCATCCTGCGGCGCAGGTAAAGCGTCTCACATCCAGAACGATTCGGCAAGCCGGCCTATTCCATCTTCTCCCAGCGCTCCTCTTTCTCCCAGGCCTCCGGGTCGAACTTCGGAGGCTCCTTGGAAGCCGGAGAGCGGCGGGAGCGCCAGATCTCCCACACCGCCGGCACCAGCGACAGGGCGATGATGGCCAGCACGACCAGGGAGAAGTTCTTCTTGACGATCTCCAGGCCGCCGAAGAGGCGGCCGGCCACAGTGCAGATCAACACCCAGGCGACGCCGCCGACGACGTTGAAGCTCATGAACCGGCGGTATCGCATCCGCCCGACGCCGGCCACGAACGGCGCCAGGGTGCGGACGATGGGCACGAAGCGGGCGATGATGATCGTCTTGCCGCCGTACTTCTCGAAGAACTCATGGGTGTACGCCACATGCTTCGGCTTGATGAGCCACTTCGACGCCAGGAGCCGTTCGCCGAGCAGGTACCCCACCCAGTAGTTGACCGTGTCGCCCAGCACGGCGGCGAGGCCGAGAACGGCCAGCAGCATCCCGAGAGACAGCGGCTGCCCCGGAGCCGCGAACGCCCCGGCGGCGAAGAGCAGCGAGTCGCCGGGTAGGAACGGCGTCACCACCAAGCCCGTCTCGCAGAAGACGATGGCGAACAGCAGCAGATACGTCCAGCCGCCATACGTCTCCAGGAAAGGCTGCAGGTGCTTGTCGAGATGCAGAAAGAGGTCGATCAGGTGGCGCAGGGCGTCCATGGCGGCGGAAGCCTACGGGGAGGCGGGCGGATTGTCCAGCGGGGGCGTTGAGGCGTGCGCCGGCCTCAGTGACAGTCGGTGAAGAAAGTCGTCGTGTCCAGGGCCGTCGGGAGCACCCGGCCTCGCGGGTTCGAGGCGTGCCAGACCTTTCCGGTCCGCGTGTCCTCGACGTAGAGCTCCATCTCCACGTTGGTGAGCCCGCTGGCGAACACCCAATAACTTCCGGTCACCGCGCACCCGTCCAGCACTTTGAGGAAGAGCTCGACGTTGCCGTCGGAGAAGAACGTGGAGTAGCCGGAATCGCCGGTGAGCGGCCACTGCTTGGCCACTCCCGCATTGCCCTGAGGGTCCTTGAAGGTGGCGTGAACGCGGAATCGCCCGTTGTTCAAGCACATCGTGTGAGCGTCCACCCCACAGGAGCCGGCCACCGCAGGGTCCACACTCTGCTGGACGCTCGGGCTTCCATTGGGCAGCTTGCTCGTATCGATGGATTCGGTCCGCGGCAGTCCGCTCCCGTTCCCGTTGCCGCACTCCTTGAAGATCGTGGCCGTTCCCAGAACCGAAGGGGCCACGTGGCCCAGCGGATTGAAAATGGTCCGCTTCTGGCCCGTCTGCACGTCCGTCACCGTGATCGTGTACTCCACGTTCGACAGATGGCTGTCAAACACCCAGTAGCTCCCGGTCGACTGGCACGCGTCGAGCACCTTGATGAACACCTCGGCATTGGTCGCGTCGAAGAAGGTGAAGTAGCCGGATTCGTCCGACAGCCGTGCCGGGCTTCCCGTGCCGGTGTTGCCCTTGAAGTCCCGCCAGGCGACGGTCACCCGGAACCGGTTGCCCTGGAGGCAGAGCTGCGACGGCAGGCAGTCCCCGGGTCCGCCGGTGGCCAGGACGTCGGTGTCCGTGGCGGTGTCGTTGCTCTCGTCGGGATCGGTGACGCCGGCCGGCGCGGTGACGCGCGCGGTATTGCTGAGGGTGCCGGTGGCGGTGAGGGCCACGGTGCCGGTGACGGTGTAGGTGACGGCGGCGCCGGACGGCAGGCTGACTGTGTCCCGGACGTCGCCGGTGCCGGACGCCGTGCAGACGGCGGCGCCGCCGGCGGCGCAGGTCCAGGCGACGCCGGTGAGCGCGGCAGGGAGCTCGTCGTCGACGGACGCGCCGTTCGCGGCCCCCGGCCCCTGGTTGGTCACCGTCACGGTATAGGTCACCGCCAGGCCCGGCGTGGCGGTGGCCGTCCCATCGGTCACCGCCACTGCGAGGTCGGCGGGCTGGCTGGCGCTGCCGTCGCAGATGCGGAAGACGTCGGTCTCGTCGTTGAAGTCGCCGGGGACGAGATCCGTGGCGTTGCTGTAGAGGACGACGCAGTTGCCGTCGCCGCTCAGCCCGTTCGCCGCGCTCGTGTAGGCGTTGCCGGTGGCGGTCGCGCTGCCCGGACGGTGGCTGAGGAGGGTGATCGCTCCGCTCGCCCGGTCGACCGAGAACACGTCATCATAGATGTTGAAGCTCATCTCCCCGGCCACCAGGTTCGTGGCCTTGCTCGCGAGGACGATCCGCCGGCCCTCAGCGCTGATCTCCGCGCCGTCCGTGGGGCCGTCGGCCGCGGTGGTGGTGGAGCCCGGCACGTGGCTGACCAGGGTGTTGGTGCCGGTCGCCCGGTCCCACAGAAAGGCGTCGAGGCCGTTGTTGGTGTCCGCGGCGCCGGGAATCAGGTTGGTGGCCGTGCTCAGGAAGGTGACGAACCGCCCGCCGTTGGCGGCCTTGGGGCTGACGCCGCCAGCCGCGGTGAGCGGTGCCCCGGCCGCGTGGCTCACCAGCCGGGTGGTCCCGGTGGCGATCTCATAGAGAAAGGCGTCCCGGACTCCGTTGGTGTCCACCTGTCCGGCGACGAGGTCGGGGCAGAGGCTGTCATAGGCGAGGAAGGCGCCGTCCGGGCTGAACGCCGCGTCGCTGAACAGGGAGCCCGGACCGCTCTGGCAGGCCACGGTCGCAGAGCCCGCCTTCCCGGAGACCAGCCGGATGCTCCCGGTCTGCCGGTCATAGAGGAATTCCTTGGGTACGGACGTCGCGGACGAGACCTCGCCCGGGACGGCGTCGGTCGAGTCGCTGAGGAAGGCGACCCAGCGGCCGTCCGCGCTCAGGTCCTGCGGAGTACCTCCGTGGTTCGACGGCATGACGGCCGAGCCGGCGGCATGGCTCACCAGCGAAACGGTCCCGGCCATCCGGTCGAAGAGGAAGGTGTTGAAGGCGGAGCCGCCGGAGGGCATCCCCGCCACGAGCAGAGACGAGCCACTGTAAAAGAGGACGTAGCGGCCGTCCGCGCTCACTTGGGGGCCTTTGCCGCCCACGCCCTGCGTGGCGGAGCTCCAGGCGTGGCTGACCAGGAGATTGCTGCCGGTGGTCCGGTCGTAGAGAAAGACGTTGGAGATTGGAAAGCCGGTCTGGCCCGCGGCGAGGTTGGTGCCGTTGCTCTCGAAAGCGATCCAACGCCCGTCGGCGCTGATGCTCGGCCGGTCCGTCGCCGCGACGGGCGAGGTGACCGGCGAGCCGGCCGTGTGGCTCACCAGCACCGTGGCGCCGGTCAGCCGGTCGGCGAGGAACACGTCGGTGGACGTGGAAAACTGGAATCTGTCGGGGAGGACGTCGATCTGCCCCGGAACCAGGTTGTTCGCTCTGCTGGTGAACACCGTCCACCGCCCGTCCGCGCTCTGGCCGAACGGGATGCTGGGTCCCTCGGGAGTCAGGGAAGGCGCTGCCGGCGCGTGCCCGGAGATCAGGCGGCTGCTCCCGGTGGCGCGATCCCAGAGGAAGACGTCGAAAAAATTCTGGGCGTCCTGCTCGCCGCCGGCGAGGTCGGTGGCCTGGCTCGCGTAAGCGATCCAGCGGCCGTCGGCGCTCACCGGCCCGCTCCACGAGCTGCCGTTGCCCGCCTGGGCGGGTGCACCGTCCGGATGGCTCACCAGGATGTTGGTCCCCGTGGCCCGGTCGTAGCGGTAGACGGACAGGATCGACGGCGCGCTGCTCTGGCCCGGGACGATCCCCGGAGCGGAGCTCACGAACACCATGGACCCGCCGTCGCTGCTGACCACGCTGCTGAGCTGGCTGAAGATGCTGCGCCGCACCCCTCCGGCAGGGCTGCCGGCCGAGCCGGCCAGGTGGCTCACCAGGGTGACCGTGCCGTCGTTCAGGTCATAGAGGAAGGCGTCCGCGCTGTCTTGAGCGCTCCCGGAGCCGGGGAGCAGGGCTCGGGTCAGCGCGGTGAATCCGGCGAAGCGGCCGTCGGCGCTGAGCGGCTTTCCCGCATCCCGGAAGGAGCCCGTGCCGGTGAGGGGCGCGCCGGGAGCGTGGGTGACCAGGCTGATCGTTCCCGAGGCGCCGTTCCACAGGAACAGGTCGGGCGCCCCGTTTCCAGGGCCGGTCTGCCCGGGGACGAATTGGCCCGCGCTGGAGAAGAGGACGAAGCGGCCATTGCCACTGATCCAGGCCTGCCGGACGTCGCCGCCGGCCGTGGTGGGAGAGGCGGCGGTGTGGCTCACCAGCACGATCTCCCCGGTCGCGGTGTCGAGCCGGAAGGCGTTCCGGCCGGAGCCGCTCTGCCCGGGGACGAGGTCCACCGCATCGCTGAGGAACGCCACATACCGGCCGTCGGCGCTGAGATCCGGCAGCGTGCCGCCGGCTCCCGCGGTGGCGCTGCCGGTGCGGTGGCTGACCAGTCTGGTGGTGCCCGCGGTGCGGTCGTGGAGGAACACGTTGGACTGGGCGGGGCCGCTCTGCCCGGGCACCAGGTTGTTCGCGGTGCTCTCAAAGGCCACGAACCGTCCATCCGCGCTGACCAGCGGCACCCCTGCGCTCCCATTCCCCTCCTGGCCGGCCGACCCCGCGGCATGGCTCAGCAACGTCACGGCACCGGTGGCGCGTTCCCAGGCGAAGACGTCCCAGCTTTCGTGGAACGACTCGACCTGGCTGGACACCAGGTTGGACGAGTTGCTCTGGAAGACCACCAGGCTGCCGTCCGCGTTGACGCTGCCATAGAGCGACTTCCCGTTGGCTGCGGTGCCGGGAACTCCGGCGGCATGGCTCACCAGGGTGACCGTCCCTGCCGCCTGATCGAAGAGAAACACGTCGTAGGTCCGGTTGCTGTCATCCGCTCCCGCCACTGTATTGGGGGCCCAACTGTAGAAGACGGTATAGCGGCCATCCGGGCTCACGCTGGTGACGGTGGCCTCCCCATTGGCGGCCTGGATCGGGTTCGCCCTGGAGACGAGCTCCACCTCGGCGCCCCGAGCGCTCTGCGCAACGGCGACCGCCAGAAGGAACGGTGCGAGCGTGCGGAAAAAAGCGGCAGCGGTCATCCTCACCGAACCCCCCTGGTCGTGTGCGCGGCATCAGCGCCATTGGCGATGGTCTTCCTGTCCGTAGTGGCCTGGCCGGCCATTGTATTTCACCGCGAGCAGAGTCCGGCGCCGACGGGCGGAGCGGATGCCGGGGTTTGAGCTCGGAGCTCGTGCTCAATCCCAACGGCGCCTCGCGTTCGAGGCGAGGGCGGATTGTCCAGCGGGGGCGGTCAGGAGAAACGAGCAGGGTTCGTTGCTCCTGCCAAGAGAAACGGGCAGGGTTCGTTGCTGGTCACCGCAGATACCCGAGCGACCGCAGCTTGGTGATGTGGTTCCACTCCAGGTAGGTGGCGCCGAGGGCGGTGTCGCCGGTGATATAGCGGCCGCGGTCTTTCTTCCGCTGCTCCAACTCGCGCTCGCCGAGGGTGCGCAGGGAGGCGACGACGTCGGGATTCGCGGCGGCGAGGTTGTTGAGCTCCCCGGGGTCCTGCTCCAGGTTGTAGAGCTCCAGCGGCGGACCGGGCTCGCGCGGCACGATGAGCTTCCACGGGCCGCGGCGGACGGACCAGCGGGACTGGCCGTGCAGGATGACGTCGGCGAGGAGAAGCGGCCGGGCCGGTGGGGCACCGTTGGCGGAGGGGAATAGGTCCTGCCCCTGGCTCGGCGGCGGATCGATGCCCATCAGGTGAATCAGGGTCGGAAAGAGGTCGACCGTCTGCACCGCGCCGTGCACGACCGCCGGCGCGCGGCCGGGGATGCGCAGGATGGCGGGCACGTGCAGCAGCTCCTGGTAGAGGGTGTGCCCGTGGTCGCCGCTCGATTCGTAGCCCCATTCCTTCTCGCGGTCGGTGCGCGTCCACAGCTCCTCGCCGTGGTCGGAGACGAAGGCCACGATCGTGTCGTCCTCCAGGCCGAGGTCGTGGAGGCCGGCGAGGAAGCGGCCGATCTGGCGGTCGGTGTAGAGGATCTCGCCGCGGTACAGGGCGGAGTACCAGCGCCGGTCCTCCGGCATCGGCGTCGGCATCTCGGGCCGGCGGTCGGCGGAGCAGCCGATGGTACCGTGGTAGTCCGGCGCGAAGCGCGAAGCCACCTCACGGCATTCGGGCGCCGGCGGCTCGTAGGGGTTGTGCGGATCGAAGATGTGGAGATAGAGGAAGAAGCGGCGGTCGGAGCCGTAGCGCTTCAGTCCGTCGAGCGCACGATCCACCAGCACGCCGGCCTTCTCTTCCTGGGAGACGTACTCGTCGAACCCCTGTTGCAGGCCGAAGGCCGGGTTCACATAGATGTTGTGGTAGACGCCGAAGGTGTAGACGCCGGATTCGCGCAGCACCTCGGCCAGGGTGTGGACGCCGCCGGTCAGGCCGGTGGGGGCGAACTCGCCGTAGCGGATGCCGGCGCCGTGGGTCTGCGGCTGGAGTCCGGTCATCAGCGAGGAGACGCTGGGCAGCGTCCACGGTGCCGGGGAGATCATCTCCGAGAAGCGCGTGCCCTGTGCCGCCAGGCGGTCGATGTTGGGGGTGATGTTGTCGCGGCTGCCGTAGGCGCCCACGAGGTCGGCGCGCAGGGTGTCGACGAGGATGACCACGAGGTTCTTGCCGGCCTTGCGGCCGGGGGTCACCACCACCGGATCGCCCCACAACGCCGCTCCCTCGGGCAACGGCCGGCCGTCGCGCTGGGCTTCCACCTCCAGCGCCAGCTTGCCGCCGCCGCTGCCGGGAAGTTTCCGGCGCACCAGCCGCCACCCCTCGGCTCCGCCTGAGGCCTGGAACGTCTCCTCCAGCCACAGATCGCGCCGGCCATCGCGCTCCAGCCAGGCGCGGAAGACGGCGCGCACGCCCGGCCGGTCGTACTCCGGCACAAGGCCGAGGTGCGCCTCGAAGATCGAGCCGGAGGGCAGCTTGTCGGGCAACGCCACCTCGACGCGCCCGAGGCCGGGGAGGGACGGACGGCTTTCGCCTTTCAGGGACATCGAGCGGTAGGCGCCGAGCGCGGGGCTGCCGGTCAGCTCCAGAATCTCCATCGCGCCCTTGTCCACGCCGAAGCGCAGGGCCTCCACACGGCCGGTCCAGTAGGGCTCGCGCCGCAGGTCGACGGCGTAGGAGTGCTCTGTGCCGTCGGGGGCGACGGGAAAGCTCAGGGTGCGGAACGGCGGAAAGCCGTGATCGCCGGCCAGCTTCCAGGAGAGGTTGGCCATCGTCGCGCTGCCGCGGGCGCGCAGCCGCAGACCGGAGATCCGCGCCGCGTTCAGATTGGTGTCGATCCGGTAGGGCGCCTCCAGGGTCACGGAGCCCGGCGGCAGAGTGACCGGCTCCGTCTTCTCGACCCGCACGAGGTTGCCGAGGCGGACCAGCTTGCGCGGCGAGGAATCGCAGGCCGCGCACAGGAGGGCGGCGAACGCGAGGACGTGGATTTTTCTCACAGGCGGCCTTGGGTCCAGCAACCGCCGAGAACCCGGGTGCCCCGATAGAAGACCGCCGCCTGGCCGGGAGTGACGCCGCGCTGTGGCTCGGCGAAGTCGATCTCGACGATTCCAGGGGTACCGTCTCCCCGCGGGCGGACGAGCGCCGGCACGCCGGGATGGCGGGAGCGGATGCGCACCACGGCCTCGACGGGTCCGGCCGGCGCGGGGCCGATCCAATGCAGCCGCTCTCCGCGGAGGCCCGGCGCGAGCAGATCCTCCTCCGGCCCCACCACCACCCGGTTCTCCTCCGGCTCGATGGCGAGCACGAAGAGCGGGCTTTTGGCGGCGAGCCCCAATCCGCGCCGCTGGCCCACGGTGTAGCGGTAGTAGGGCTGCCCCTCGCCGAGCGCCAAGCCGGCGGTGTCCACCAGCCGCGCCGGATGCTCCAGCCGCTCCGCCGCTCCGGCGAAGCGCTCGGGGTGCTCGGCCACCTGCGCCTCGACGAACTCGCGCACGCCGCCGGCCACGAAGCAGACCTCCATGCTCTCCCCCTTCTCGGCCACCACCAGGCCGGCGCGGCGGGCGATTTCGCGTACCTCCGGCTTGGACATCTCGCCGAGCGGGAAGAGGGACGCCGCGAGCTGCTCCTGGGTGAGCTCGAAGAGGTAGTAGCTCTGATCCTTGTCCGGATCGGCCGCGGTGTGCAGCTCCGGTCCGTCCGGTGTGTCGACGATCCGCGCATAGTGGCCGGTCGCCACCTTGCCGGCGCCGAACGAGCGCGCCCGCTCCAGCAGAAGGTCGAACTTGATCCAGGTGTTGCAGCGCACGCAGGGGCTCGGCGTCCGCCCGGCGAGATAGTCGCTGACGAACGGATCCACCACCTTCTGCCGGAACTCCTGATCCATGCGCAGCGTGTAGTGCGGAATGCCCGCCTGCTGCGCCACCCGCCTGGCGTCGCCGAGATCGAGCGCGCCGCAGCAGCGGCCGTTCGCCTCGACGCCGGACTGATCCCAGAGCAGCATCGAGAGACCGACCACCGGCCGGCCGGACTGCGCGAGCAGCCAGGCGGTCACCGACGAATCGAGACCGCCGCTCATGGCGACCGCGGTGAGACCGGTCTCCATCAGACGCCTCCTCCGGCCGCGGACAGCACACCGGCCGGCGCCAGGCGGCGGATCGCTGCGACCTCACGGGCGAGAGCGGCGAGGAAGGCCTCGACCTCCTCCAGCCGGTTGGTCATCCCGAAGCTCACGCGGAGCGACGACAGCGCCTCCTCGCGCGACAGGCCGATCGAGAGCAGCGTCTTGCTCGGTTCGACGGTGCCGGACGAGCAGGCCGAGCCGGTCGAGACCGCGAAGCCGGCGATGTCGAGACGGATCAGCAGCGCCTCCCCCTCGACGCCGGGGAACGCCACGTGCGACGTGTTGGGCAGGCGCGGCGAGCCGGTGCAGTGGACGATCGCTCCCGGCACCCACCGCTGCAGCCCGGCTTCGAACGCATCGCGGAGAGCCGCGAGGTGCGCCGTGCGCGCCGGCAGCTCGGCGGCGGCCACCGCCGCGGCGGCGCCCAGGCCGGCGAGGGCCGGCACATTCTCCGTGCTCGCCCGCCGCCGCCGCTCCTGGCTGCCGCCCACCAGCAGTGAAGACATCTCCACCCCCTTGCGCACCCACAGGGCGGCGGCGCCGAGGGGGCCGTGGAACTTGTGGGCGCCCAGGGTCAGGAAGTCCACGCCGAGCGCCGTGACGTTCACCGGGATCTTGCCCACCGCCTGCACCGCGTCGCAGAGCACGAGGATTCCCCGCTCGCGGCAGGCTGCCGCCGCCTCGGCCACCGGCTGCACGGTGCCGATCTCGTTGTTGGCGAGCATCAGGCAGACCAGCCGGGTGTCCGGCCGCAACGCAGCGAGGACCGCCTCGGCGGCGACCACGCCGTCCGCTCCAGGGGACACCCGCGTCACCTCGAAGGCGCCGTCCTTCTCCAGCCGTGCCGCCGCCTCGCGGATCGACGGATGCTCGAACGAGGAGATCACCAGATGGCCACTTTCGCGAGACCGGCCTCCGGAGCTGAACAGCACCGCGTTGTTCGCCTCCGTGCCCGACGCCGTGAACACCACCTCCGGCGGGCGGGCGCCCAAGAGCGCCGCGACCTTCTCCCGCGCCTCTTCCACCGCGTTGCGGGCCGCCTGGCCGAAGCGGTGGATGGACGACGGATTGCCGTGCTGCTCACCCAGCCACGGCAGCATCGCCTCCCGGGCGGCAGGATGGAGCGGCGTCGTCGCGTTGTGGTCGAGGTACACGGAAGCCATGGCAGGGGTATTCTAACCGGAGGACCGGCGGCGACGGCACGGGTGTTGAATGAGCCCGGGGGATCGCCGGCCTTTGTGTCGTCCTCGGGACGTGTCCTCGAAAGGTGTTTCGTCATGCGTGCAGCCCGGATTCCGCTCCTCCTGATCTTGCTCCTGATCCCCTGCTCCGTCCGGGCAGCCGATCCGCCCCCGGCGAGCCCGGTCAATCCGGAGCCTGCGACCCCGGCGAGCTCCGAGCCGGCGGCCAAGCCCGCCCCCAAGGCCAAGGCCAGCGCGGACGCGGCGGCGGCGAACAAGGGGAAGACCGAGAAGAGCGGCAAGATGAGCCGCCGGGAGATGAAGGCGGCGATCGCGAAGCTGCCGCAGCAGTACCAGGACTGGCTCGCCGAGGTGGACGTCCTCATCACTGACGAAGAGAAGACAACTTTCCTGCGCCTCGACAAGGACTACCAGCGCGACGCCTTCATCAAGCGGTTCTGGGAAGTGCGCGACCCGATCCCGGGGACGCCGCGCAACGAATTCTACGACCGCTGGACCAGCCGGGTGGAAGAGGCCAAGGAGCGCTTCAAGCTCCTGACCGACGACCGCGCCCGCATCCTCCTGTTGAACGGCGAGCCCGTCGCCACCTTCGTCTCCACCTGCTCGACCCTCCTGTGGCCGCTCGAAGCCTGGTTCTACGCCGGCAGCGACCGCGTGGGGGAAGAGTTCCTGGTCGTCTTCTACCGCAAGTGGGGAGCCGGCCTCTACCGGGTCTGGAACCCCCTTGAAGGGCTGGACGTCCTGTTCGTCGAGACCGGAGGCGGAAGCGGCAACGGCAACTACCACAGCACGGGCGAGATCGCCAACGGCTGCATCAACGGCGACCGGCTCGCCGGCGCCATCAACTGGGTGGCCAGCCGGTCCATGGACTACTCGCTCCTGCAAGCGAAAATGGAGTCGCGACCCGCAGGTCCCCGCGGTGAATGGGTCTCTTCCTTCGGCTCCTACTCCACCGACGTCTCACCGGACGCCGTCCCCCTCAAGGCCAGCCTTGGCATCGACTTCCCAGGCCGCCACCAGAACCGCACCGCCGTGCAGGGCGTAATCACCGTGGCCGCGGGCGACGCGACGGTGGCAAAGCTCGGCGAGCACGTCTCCTACGACTTCCTGATCAACGGCGAGGTGCTCCAGGAGCGCAAGCTCTTCGACAGCTTCCGCTACAAGTTCGACTTCCCGGGGAATGAAGCGGCGGACTCCAAGCTGCCCATCGTCTTCCAGCGCTACCTCAGGCCGGGCGACTACACCCTGATCGTCAAGCTGGAGGACATCAACTCCGGCAAGGTCTTCCGCGAAGAGAGGAAGCTCACCGTGCCGGCGGTCGACAAGTCCCTTCCGCCACCGCCGCCCACCGACATGGAGGCTGCCGCCGCCAAGCTGCTCGAAGAGGCGAACGCCGCGATCTCGAACGGCGAGACCACCGTCAAGCTCATCCAGCCGCACGGCGAGCTGCAGAGCGGCATGCTGCGCTTCGACACCCTGACCACCGGCGCGGACATCGCGAGCGTCACCTTCTCGCTCGACGGCAAGCCGATCCTCACCAAGAAGAAGCCGCCGTACAGCGTCGAGCTCGACCTCGGACGGCTGCCGCGCACCCGCAAGCTGGCGGTCGCCGCCTTCGACAAGGGCGGCTCCCAGCTCGCCAGCGACGAGCTGCTGGTCAACTCCGCCGCCCACCGCTTCAAGGTCCGGCTCGCCGAGCCGCGGCGCGGCCAGAAGTACGTCAACAGCCTCCTCGCCCAGGCCGACGTCGACGTGCCCGACGGCGACTCGATCGAACGCGTCGAGTTCTACTTCAACGAGCAGAAGCTCGCGACGCTCTACCAGCCGCCCTATACCCAGCCCATCGTGCTGTCCAAGACCCAGCCCCTCTCCTACGTGCGCGCGGTGGCTTACCTGCCCGACGGCAACTCGACCGAGGACCTGGTCTTCGTCAATGCGCCGGACTATCTGGAGAACCTCGACGTCCAGTTCGTCGAGCTCTACGCCTCGGTGCTCGACCGCGCCGGCCACCCGGTGGGCACCCTCAAGCAGAAGGACTTCAGCGTCCTGGAGGACGGCAAGCCGCAGGAGATCGCGCGCTTCGAAAAGGTCACCGATCTGCCGATCCACGCCGCCGTGGCGCTCGACATCTCGGCCTCCATGGAGCCGAATCTGGCCAGGGCGCAGCAGGCCGCGCTCAGCTTCCTCCAGAACACCATCAAGCCGAAGGACCGCGCCGCGGTGGTGGTGTTCAACGACCATCCGAACCTGACGGTCAAATTCACCAACGACACCAAGATGCTCGCCGGCGGCCTCGCCGGTCTCAAGGCGGAGCGCGGCACGGCGCTCTACGACACGCTCGTCTTCACCCTCTACTACTTCAACGGCATCAAGGGGCAGCGCACCCTTCTCCTGCTCTCCGACGGCAAGGACGAAGGGAGCCGCTTCAGCTACGAAGACACCCTGGAGTACGTGCGCCGGGCCGGTGTCATCATCTATACGATCGGCATCGGCAAGGACGTGGACAAGCGGAAGATGGAAAAGATCGCCGAGGAGACCGGCGGGCGCGGCTTCTTCGTCAAGGACGCCAGCGAGCTGGAAGGGATCTACGCCACCATCGAGAAAGAGCTGCGCTCGCAATACCTGATCGCCTATCAGTCCGGCAACACCACCGGCACCAACGATTTCCGTACCGTCGAGCTGAAGGTGTCGCAGCCCGGAATGGATGCCAAGACGATGCGCGGCTACTACCCGTAGGTACCATTCTCTTCGAGGGGACAGTCGCCTATGCGCGCAGCCCGGATCCTGCTCCTTCTGCTTTTGGCTCTGATCCCCTCCGCCGTTCTCGCGGCCGATCCGATGAGCCGCGGAGAGCAGAGGGCGGCGATCGAGAAGCTGCCCCAGTCCTTCAAGGACTGGCTCGACGAGGTCGACGTCCTGATCACCGACGAGGAGAAGTCGACCTTCCTGCGCCTGGAGAAGGACTACCAGCGCGACGCCTTCATCAAGCGGTTCTGGGAGGTACGGGACACCATGCCCGGGACGCCGCGCAACGAATTCCTCGACGTCTGGAACAGCCGCGTGGCCGAGGCCAAGACGCGCTTCGCCGTCCTCGCCGACGGCCGCGCGCGCATCCTCCTGCTCAACGGCGCGCCCGCCAGCACCCTGGTCTCCACCTGCGACACCCTGCTCTGGCCTCTCGAAGCCTGGTACTACCCCGCCGGCAACGACCGCGTGGGGGAGGAATTCATCGTCATCTTCTACCGCAAGTGGAACGCCGGCTTCTACCGGATCTGGAATCCGCTCGACGGCATGGACGCCCTGTTCATCGAGAACGGCAAGGAGATCCTCGGCCGCCTCACCCCCAACCACAACACGGGCGAGATCTTCGCCAACTGCATCAACGGCGACCTGCTCTCCGCCGCGATCAACTGGGTCGCCGGCCGGTCCAGGGACTACGTGATGATGCAGGCGAAGATGGAGTCGCGCCCCCCGGCTCCCCACGGCGAATGGGTCGCCTCCTTCGGCTCCTATTCGACCGACGTCGCTCCGGACGCGCCCCACCTCGAAGCACGCCTCGACGTCGGCTTCCCCGGCCGCCACCAGAGCCGCACGGCGATGCAGGGCGTCCTCGACGTGGCCGCGGGAGACGCCACCCTGGCCTCGCTCGGCGGCTACGCCTCGTACAACTTTCTGATCAACGGCGAGGTGCTCCAGGACGGCCAGCTCTTCGACAGCTTCCGCTACAAGTTCGACTTCCCGGGGAACGAAGCGGCGCACCCGGAGAACACCAGATTCCCCATCGTCTTCCAGCGCTACCTACGGCCGGGCGACTACACGCTGATCGTCAAGCTGGAGGACATCAACTCCGGGAAAGTCTTCCGCGAGGAACGGAAGCTCACCGTGCCGGCGGTCGACAAGGCTCTTCCACCACCGCCGTCGACCGACATGGAAGCCGCCGCCGCGAGGCTCCTCGAAGAGGCGAACGCGGCGACCGCCAACGGCGAGACCACGGTGAAGCTCGTGCAACCGGTCGGCGAGCTGCAGAGCGGCATGCTGCGCTTCGACACCATGACCACCGGCTCCGGCATCGCGAGCGTCACCTTCGCGCTCGACGGCAAGCCGATCCTCACCAAGAAGAAGCCGCCCTACAGCGTCGAGCTCGACCTCGGACGGCTGCCGCGCACCCGCAAGCTTTCCGTCGCCGCCTTCGACCAGGGCGGCACCCAACTCGCCGCCGACGAGCTGCTGGTCAACGCCGCCGCCCACCGCTTCAAGGTCCGCCTCGCCGAGCCGCGGCGCGGCCAGAAGTACGTCAACAGCCTCCTCGCCCGGGTCGACGTCGACGTGCCCGACGGCGACTCCGTCGAGCGCGTCGAGCTCTACTTGAACGAGACCAAGGTGGCGACGCTCTTTCAGCCGCCCTACACCCAGCCCATCGTGCTGCCCAGGAACCAGCCGCTCGCCTACGTGCGCGCCGTGGCCTACCTGCCCGACGGCAACTCGACCGAAGACCTGGTCTTCGTCAACGCGCCGGACTATCTGGAGAACCTCGACGTCCAGTTCGTCGAGCTCTACGCCTCGGTGCTCGACCGCGCCGGCCATCCGGTGAGCAACCTCCAGAAGAAGGACTTCAGTGTCCTGGAAGACGGCAAGCCGCAGGAGATCGCACGCTTCGAAAAGGTCACCGACCTGCCGATCCACGCCGCCGTGGCGCTCGACATCTCGGCCTCCATGGAGCCGAACCTGGCCAGGGCGCAGCAGGCCGCGCTCAGCTTCCTCCAGAACACCATCAAGCCAAAGGACCGCGCCGCGGTGGTGGTGTTCAACGACCATCCGAATCTGACGGTCAAATTCACCAACGACACCACGGCACTCGCCGGCGGCCTCGCCGGCCTCAAGGCGGAGCGCGGCACGGCGCTCTACGACACGCTCGTCTTCACCCTCTACTACTTCAACGGCATCAAGGGCCAGCGCACCCTCCTCCTGCTTTCCGATGGCAAGGACGAGGGGAGCCGCTTCAGTTTCGAAGACACCCTGGAGTACGTGCGCCGGGCCGGCGTCATCATCTATACGATCGGCCTCGGCAAAGACGTGGACAAGCGGAAGATGGAAAAGATCGCCGAGGAGACCGGCGGGCGCAGCTTCTTCGTCAAGGACGCCGAGGGCCTCGAAGGGATCTACGCCACCATCGAGAAGGAGCTGCGCTCCCAGTATCTGATCGCCTACCAGTCCGGCAACACCACCGGAGCGACCGACTTCCGCACCGTCGAGCTGAAAGTGGCGCCGTCCGGGATGGAGGCCAAGACGATGCGCGGGTATTACCCATGAAGCAGGTCCCACCCGGACGGGGGGCGCAACCCGCGCGCGAACTCGCATAATCTCCCCGCAGGAGGGAGGACCTATGCGCCGCACGAAAGTCGTCATCATGGGCGCCGCCGGGCGCGATTTCCACAACTTCAACTGCCTGTTCCGCGAGGACGACCGCTTCGAGGTCGTCGCCTTCACCGCCGCCCAGATCCCGGACATCGAGGGCCGCACCTATCCGCCGGTCCTCTCCGGCCCGCTCTATCCGCAGGGGATTCCGATCCGCGCCGAGGAAGAGCTGGAAGGACTGATCCGGGCGCACAACGTCGACGAGGTCTGGTTCTCCTACTCCGACATCGCCCACGCCGACCTGATGCACAAAGGGAGCAAGGTCACCGCCTGGGGAGCCCATTTCGGCATCTGCTCCGTGCCGCGCACCATGCTCAAATCGACCCGTCCGGTGATCGCGGTCACCGCCGTCCGCACCGGCGTCGGCAAATCGCAGACCACCCGCTACCTTTCGGCGATCCTCCGCGGCCTGGGCAAAAAGGTCGTCGCGATCCGCCACCCGATGCCCTACGGCGATCTCACCAAGCAGGTGGCGCAGCGCTTCGCCACCTACGAAGACCTGGACCGCTACGACACCACCATCGAAGAACGGGAAGAGTACGAGCCGCACATCGACAACGGCTTCGTGGTCTACGCCGGAGTCGACTACGAGAAGATCCTCCGCCAGGCCGAAGAAGAGGCCGACGTCATCCTCTGGGACGGCGGCAACAACGACACGCCGTTCTACAGGCCCGATCTCCACATGACCCTGGTCGATCCGCACCGGCCCGGCCACGAGCTGTCCTACTACCCCGGCGAGACCAACTTCCGGATGTCGGACATCCTGATCGTCAACAAAGTGAACACCGCCGAGCCCGCGAACGTCCAGCAGGTCCTGGAAAACTGCCGCCTTCACAACCCGCGAGCCCAGGTGATCCAATGCCGCTCCATCGTCACCGTCGATCATCCTGAGCTGATCCGCGGCAAGAGAGCCCTCGTCGTCGAAGACGGCCCGACCCTCACCCACGGCGGCATGACCTACGGCGCCGGCTGGTTCGCCGCCAAAGACGCCGGAGCCGCCGAGATCGTCGATCCGGTCCCCTACGCTGTCGGCTCGATCCGCGCGACCTACGAGAAGTATCCGAACGCTCGGCGCATCCTGCCGGCCATGGGCTACGGCGCGCAGCAGGTCCGCGAGCTCGAAGAGACCATCGAAGCCGTCCCGGCCGACGTCGTCGTCGAAGGGACGCCGATCGACCTGCAAAGAGTGCTGAAGATCAGCAAGCCGATCGCCAAGGTCCGCTACGAGCTCGAAGAGGTGGAGCCGGGCCGCCTGGAAGCGGCGGTGCGCGGCCTATTGGCTCCGGGGTAGAGATCTCCTCTCGCACTCCAGACAGAAACCGTTCAACGAGAGAGGCTTCTTGTTGAGCGGGAAAGCCTTCTTGCTGAACGAGAAGGGTCTCCCGGTGAACGAGAGACCCTTTTTGCTCGACGAGAAACCCTTTTTGCTCAGCGAGAGACCCTTCTCGTTGAACGGGAGAGGCTTTTTGTCGAGCCGAAAGGGTCTCCTGTTGAACGGGAGAGGCTTTTTGTTCAACGGAAAGGGTCTCCTGTTGAGCGAGAGACCCTTTTTGCCGAACGGGAGAGGCTTTTTGTCGAAGAAGAAGGGTCTCCTGTCGAGCAAGAAGGGTCTCTCGTTGAACGGGAAAGGCTGAGAGCAGCGCCGGGCGGCTCCTCCGGCGGTGACAGCCGTGACCGGTCTGGTCTGTCCTCGAAGGGAAGTTTCCCGGAAAGGAGGTCTCCATGCTCAAAGAGTTCAAGGAGTTCGTCTCGCGGGGCAACGTCATGGATCTCGCCGTGGCCGTCGTGATCGGCGGCGCGTTCGGCAAGATCGTGACCTCGTTCGTCAACGACGTCCTGATGCCACCGATCGGCCTGATTCTCGGCGGAGTGGACTTCCAGAACCTCTTCCTCAATTTGTCGGGGAAGCATTACGCGACGCTGGCCGAGGCAAAGGCCGCCGGGGCGGCGACGCTCAACTATGGCGTCTTCCTCAACACGGTGATCGACTTCCTGATCGTCGCCTTCGTGATCTTTCTCGTGATACGCCAGCTCGCGCGATTCAAAAAGCCGGAGCCGGCGGCGGCTCCCACCACGCGGCAGTGCCCTTTCTGCGATACGGCCATCTCCCTCAAGGCGAGCCGCTGCCCGCACTGCACCTCCGAGGTCAAGGCCGCCTGACTTCGGCGGTCATTTCGAAAACTTGACAGCTACAACCCCCGCAACATCGCCGACGGATCCAGCCGGGCGGCACGGCGGGCGGGGAGGAGGCAGGCGAGGAGGCTGACCAGGAGGAGGAGCACGGGGACGGCGGCGAAGGTGATGGGATCGAGCGGCTCGAGGCCGAAGAGCAGGCTGGCGAGGACATGGCTGAGCGGCAACGCTGTCACAACGCCCAGGGCCACGCCGGCAATGACCAGCACCATCCCCTGGCGCACGATCAGCCGCCGCACGTCCTCCGGCCGCGCTCCGACCGCCATGCGGATCCCCATCTCCCGTCCGCGCAGGCTGACCGAATAGCTGAGCAGCCCGAAGAGCCCCGCCACCGCGACCACCAGGCCCAGGAGGCCGAACAGGGCGGCCACCTCGGCGTACATCTGTGGCAGCAGGAGACCGCGGTCGATCTGCTCGGTGCAGGTCATCAGGTCGACGACGGCGAGGTCGGGGCTCACGCTTCGCAGCGCCTTGCGGAGCTGCGGGCGCAGGGTGAGAGGTGATACGGCGGTGCGCGCCAGCATCGTCATCCGCGGGTGCAGGCGCTGCGCGTAGGCGAAGTAGACGACCGGCTCCGGCGCATCGACCAGCGACTTGACGCGGACGTCCCGCACCACGCCGACCACGGTGAACACCGGCCCCGCATCGCCGGCATGCGGAGGATCGGTCATCTCCAGCGTCCGCCCGACGGCGTTTTCGGTTCCCCCGTCTCCCCAAAACCGCCGGGCCAGTGCCTGGCTCACCACGACGGCAGGAGCGGCGTCGCGGCGGTCACGCTCGTCCAGCGCGCGGCCTGCGAGGATGGGGATGCCCATGGTGGCGAAGTAGCCGGGGCCGACCTGGTTGTAGGCGATCGGGATCTTGGCGTCCGGGCGCTCGCGGGCCGCCGCCTTGGCGGCGCGCAGATATCCGGAGAGCGGCGCGATCTGGACCATGCTGGCCGCTGAGACGCCTGGCACCGCGCGCACCGCGTCCACGGCCTGCCCGTAGATCTCTTCGAGCCGTTTGCCCTCCGCCACCTGGCGCGGAACGTAGACCGTGGAGAGGAGCAGATGGTCTGTGGGGAAACCGGGATCGGTGTCCGCGGCGTGACTGAGACTGCGCACGAGGAGCCCGCCGCCGAGCAGCAGGAGCACCGAGAGTGCCACCTGCGCCACCACCAGCACCCGGCGGACGGCGAGCGCGCGGCCCGAGGTGCCGCTCCCGGCGGCGTCGCTTTTCAGCGGTTCGAGCAGGTCGCGCCGGGTCAACCGGAGGACCGGCCCGAGGCCGCCGAGCAGCGTGCAGAACAGGGCCGCCGCGAGCGCGAACGCGAAGGCCCGGCCGTCCAACGGGACGAGCTCGTGGCCGGCCGGCGGGTCGCCGAAACCGGCCGTGCCGAGGCCGAGCTGAGCACCGAAGCGGTGGGTCAGCAGCCGGGCCATCGGCAGTCCGGCGGCGGCTCCGGCCAGAGAGAGGAGGAGGCTCTCCAGGAGGACGCCGCCCGCCAGGCGCAGCCGGCCGGCGCCGAGAGCGGCCCGGATTCCCCATTCGCGCTGCCGCGCCGCGGCCCGCGCCAGCAGCAGGTTCGCCACGCTGGCGCAGCCGAGGAGGAGGAAGAGCAGCGCCGCCGCCATGAGGATGCGGCTCGCCGCGAAGTAGGAATTGCCGCTTTGACCTTCCGGATCGAGGTCGAGACCGGTCCTCCGGGCGACCGTGATGTGGCGCTTGCTGTCCGTGAGCGGGTTGGACTCGTCGAGCGCGTGCGCCAGTCCTGCCAGAGCCGTGTTCGCCTGCTGCGGAGAGACGCCGGGGCTGAGCCGCCCGAAGAGAGTCACCGAGCGGATGTCGCGAGAGGCCAGCCGCGGGGTTCCAGCCAGCCGGTCCATCTGGCTCACAGGGACATAGATCTCCGGCGACAGGCCGGGGCCGGAAAAGCTCTCCTGGACGACGCCGACCACCGTGACGCTCTGGCCATTGATGCGAATGACGCGGAGGAGGCGCCCCGTGCCGGCAGAGTCGCCGCCGAGAGCCCGCCAGAAGCGCTGCACGACCACCGCCACCGGCGGCGCGTCCGGCTGCTCGTCGGCGGGCTGCAACAGCCGGCCCAGGACGGGCCGGACGCCGAAGAACGAGAAGTAGCCTCCACTCACCACGGCTGCCTGGGCGAACGTCGTCTGCTCGCCGACGCCGACGGAAAGACCCAGAACGCCATAAGCCGTCAGGTCGGTCACCGCCGTCTGCCGCTGCCGCAGATCGAGGTACTCGGGATAGGAGATCTGCTGCCGCGGCGACTCGGGCGTTCCGTCGTAGACCCACACCACCCGCTCGGAATGCGGAGCGTCGAGGGTCGGCCAGAAGATCTGGATGAAGTTGGCGAACAGCGCCGTGTTCGCCCCGATCCCCAGGGCCAGGGTGAGGACGACCGGGACGGTCACCGCCGGCTGGCGGGTGAGGGAGCGGAGGGCCGCGAACAGGTGTAGCATCAGCCATGTCTACCGACGAAAGATCGCTGCGTTGATCATACGCGACTGCCTTCTCCACGATCCTGGCTTGACCTCGCCGCACAAAAGCATAAAAATGCCTTCATGAGAACCACGATTGACTTCCCTGACGACCTGTTCCGCGAGGTGAAGGCCAGGGCCGCTCTCGACGGCCTGAAGCTGAAGGACTTGATCACCCGCTATGTAGAGCAGGGTTTGAGGAAGAGTGCGCTGCCGAGCGCGCGGCACCGCAGCGAGCTTCCAGTGGCTCGCCAGGCGACAGGCCGTACCCTGCCGTCGCTGACCAATGCGGACATCCAGCGCATCCTGGACGAGGAAGAGACCGCGGGTGGCAGGCCCGATTGATCTGCCCGACGTCAACGTCTGGCTCGCCTTCAGCGTGGCCGACCACGAGCACCATCAACGAGCGCGCCACTACTGGTACGAGGAATCGGGCGACCAACTCGCTTTCTGCCGGGTGACGGCCCTCGGCTTTCTGCGCCTCGCCACCAATGCCAGCGCCATGGGCGGGCATCCGCTCACCGTCCCGCAGGCCTGGCAGGCCTACGGTGACTTCCGCCGGCTGCCCGAAGTGCTTCTCGCCGCCGAGCCGGACGACTGTGAAGCCTGGTTGGAGCACTGGGCTTTGGGGAAGCATCCTTCGCCTCGTCAATGGACCGATGCCTATCTGGCTGCGTTTGCCAGGGCGAGCGGACTCCGGCTCGTGTCCTTCGACGGGGATTTTCGCCGCTTCGACGGCCTTGATCTCCTCCGTTTGGAGGCGTAGGGCCCTCATCTCGCGACCGGAGGGTGCACCACACCCGCAGTGCACCCTCCGAGTTTTTCGATCAGAAATTCAGGCCCTCAAACCTGCCGCTCGCATCTGGTTCGTTCGCCGGTCCGGAGGCGCCAGGCAGCGGCCGCGGCCAGCAGCAACGCCAGGATCATGGCGCCCCACGGAGAAACCGCCGGAATTGCGGGCACCCCGGGAACCGTCACCACGTCCACGGTGGGATCCCCCGTGGGAGTCGTCGCTGGGTTGTCGGTCAGCACGTCGGTGAAGTTGCTCCCGCGGACGAGTGCCTGGTTGAGGACCGTCGTGACGCCGGCCGGGAAAGGGTTGTCGAGCTTGACGGTGAATGTCACCGTGGCCTGCCCCGACGTGATCTGCACCGACGTGGCCGCCAGAGTGCCGAGGTCGACCGTGACGCTGGTCGCCCCCGCCTGATTGCCGCTGGTCACCGTGCCCTGGGTGGTGGTCACCGAGCCGGCGACCAGAGTGGTGTGGGCTCCCGGCGTATCAGTCAAGACCACAGAGAGAGCATCGGCATTGCCGGTGTTGGTGATGACGATCGTGTAAGCGAGCGTGTCGCCCGGCGACAGCACGCCATTTCCGTCGAGGTCGTTGGTCGCCACCACGAAACTGCTCGACTTGAGCGCCACCACCAACGGCTGGTTGACCGTCAACGTGTCGCTGCCGGTGTTGCCGGTGCCGCCGTTGGTCGAGGTGACGTTGCCCGTCGTGTTTGCCTTGGCGCCGCCGGTGGTGACGGTGACGGCGACGGTCACCGTGCAGGTGCCGCTCGCCGCGATGGTGCCGCCGGAGAAGCTCAGCGAGGTATTGCCGGCGGCCGGCGTGAAGGTCGGAGAGCCGCAACCTGTGGTCGTGGCGTTCGGAGTTGCGTCCACTTGCAGGCCGGCCGGGAACGAGTCGGTGAAGGCGACGCCGGTGAGAGCGGTCCCCGCGTTCGGATTGGTGATCGTAAAGGTCAGCGTGCTCACCCCTCCGACCTCGATCGGACTCGGCGAGAACGCCTTGGCGATGCTCGGCGGCGATAAGACGTTGAGCGTGTCGGAGCCCGTGTTTCCGGTGCCGCCGTTGGTCGACGTCACGTTGCCCGTCGTGTTCGCCTTGGCGCCGCCGGTCGTGGCGGTGACGGCGACGGTCACCGTGCAGGTGCCGCTCGCCGCGATGGTGCCGCCCGAGAAGCTGAGCGATGTATTGCCCGCGGCCGGAGCGAAGACCGGCGAGCCGCAACCGGTCGTCGTGGCGTTTGGGGTCGCGTCCACCTGCAGGCCGGCCGGGAACGAGTCGGTGAAGGAGACGCCGGTGAGAGCGAAGCCAGGGTTGGGATTCGTCACGGTGAAGGTGAGGGTGCTCACCCCGCCGATGGCGATTGGATTCGGCGAGAACGCCTTGGCGATGCTCGGCGCAGAGGACACCGTCAACGTGTCGCTGCCGGTGTTGCCGGTGCCGCCGTTGGTCGAGGTGACGTTGCCCGTCGTGTTCGCCTTGGCGCCGCCGGTGGTGGTGGTGACGGCGACGGTCACCGTGCAGGTGCCGCTCGCCGCGATGGTGCCGCCGGAGAAGCTGAGCGATGTATTGCCCGCGGCCGGCGCGAAGGTCGGGGAGCCGCAACCCGTGGTCGTGGCGTTCGCAGTCGCGTCCACCTGCAGGCCCGCCGGGAACGAATCCGTGAAGGCGACGCCGGTGAGAGCCGTCCCCGCGTTCGGATTGGTGATCGTGAAGGTCAGCGTGCTCACTCCGCCGACCGCGATCGGATTCGGCGAGAACGCCTTGGCGATGCTCGGCGGGGAGATCACGTTGAGCGTGTCGCTGCCAGTGTTGCCGGTGCCGCCGTTGGTCGACGTCACGC
>Ga0134124_10000168_pt1 | contig 59681 bp, 44 predicted proteins | sample KB304_FD_96880 | JGI IMG/M metagenome (GOLD analysis project Ga0134124, IMG submission 96880) | Terrestrial soil microbial communities without Nitrogen fertilizer from Kellogg Biological Station, Michigan, USA - KB3-0-4 | ecosystem: Environmental > Terrestrial > Soil > Unclassified ...
CGCGCAGGTCTCCCAGAAAACCCTCGATCTCGACCGCCAGGCGCTCCAGATGCAGTTGGGGGTACGTCTCGAAGTCATCAAGAGCGAGAGGGAGACCCACCTCTCCACCCGAAGCTACACCCCGGCCCAGGTCGAACGGATCGTCTCCGCCCAGTCCGAACGGAACAGCCTGGCTACGCAGATCGCACATTCCGCCGGACTGAGGGCGCATGAGCTGCTGACGATCCGGCCGGCGGTCGAACGCCAGGCATCGACGCATCGAGAGTGGAGCGCAGGCCGCTTTACCGGCCGGGAAGGCGAGCGCTACACGGTGGAGGGAAAAGGGGGCCTGGTGCGCGAGGTGCTGCTATCCAGGGAACTGGCGGTGAGGTTGGAGGCAACCCGGCTTACAGAACCTCGTCAGGTAATCGACCGGCAGGTGAACTACACACAGCGCTACGATCTGGCCGGCGGCCGGGCCTGGAGTCAGAGCTTTTCGGCGGCGAGTCAGCGGGAGCTTGGTTTTTCCAACGGTGCGCACGGCCTGCGCCATAGCTATGCCCAGGAAAGGATGGAGGAATTACAACGCGGGGGCATGAACTACGACGATGCCAAGGGAACGGTTGCCCAGGAGGTCGGACATTTTGATAAGGAAACTACGGAGGCATATCTTAGATGACAAAGAAGGATAAGATGATTCTGGTCATAGTTTCAGCTGGTTTGGCGCTTGCTGTATTGTCGTGGTTAACCTCGCGGGTACTACCAGATATTTGGATAGTCCATTTGGTCCCATTAGAAGAAAAGGTGGTTCATCCCCTTCCGCAATATGGTCCCGCCATAATCGAATTCAATAACTCAAAAATTGTTGGCCATCGCGTCATAGAATCTACCAAAGTGGGCTGGGATGGGATATTGCCCGTTGCCATTCTGGGCATAATTATTGGCACCATTTCCGGATCCCTGTTTGGATACCTTTTAGGATACGATAATGGTTATGAAAAGGGTACTCCGGATCGGGAGTTCATTGAAAATGCTCTTAAAGCGTTTGAGCATGCTAGAGAACTGGCTAGCAAAGTGGAAGAGAAAGAACAATACGTGGAACAGAGGATGGAAAAGGCAGAGAATCTTTGGTCGAGATCGTCGCAACAATGTGAAAATGCGTCAAAAGTGTTGAGAGAATACGATAGGAAGATGAAGGAGGCGGATAAACTGCTGGCAGGTGCTGAAAAGAAATTTCGAGAGGCGGAAGCGAAGGCATCAGAGCTTAGTAAGGCCCAGGCGAAAATACGAAGATTGGAAGGGAGAATAGCTCGTGACGATAAAAAGAAGCAAAAATCGATTGACGAGATCGGTGAAGAGGATTAGATTTTTGTGTATTATCAGCGTACCGTGACGCTTTGTCATATCGACACACGGATTGGCCCACAGAGCCGACCTTGATGGTAAATCTGTTCAGGTCCTACTCAGACCGGCACACGTTGCAAAGGGTAGCAGCGGCGAACAGTCCCACGCTGTAAATTCAGGGGGCGAATCGGGAAGGTGACTTCTCGCGGTGGTAAATGACCATCGGCCACGGCAGCAAGAGCTGACCGTATGGCAATCTGAAGCGGTGCGAACCCATACAGTCCAAGAAGAACAATAAGAACGGCGAACAGGTACGTCTTCATCGAAACCACGACTGCCTCCCCACAAAGGAGGCTTTTTCTTTTTTTGGTATTCGGATGTCGTGATTTATGAAGGCAAAAAGTTCAGGTCCGCTTTGGCTCCCCAAACAGGCACAACATGAGCTCAAACATGAAACCACTTTAACGGTCCTGGGAATTGTGGTATTGAGGATTCCTGCGTTCTGAAATAAGGGGAAGCGCTTGTGTTGACAGGTCAATGATTTTAACGTGCACAGGTTAAATATACGGTTTGGGAAGATCACCAGTTCACTCGCGCGTGAAAGAAGGGGTTAACAGTGCACTTTGAACCTGCCAATGTTCCTATAGAGGACGCATCAAATTTCGAAAAAGTGATTCGGGAAGCAATCGATGGTGGAGTTTCCGACCCGGAGTTAGATGAGGTTGATGACCGGCTGATAGCCAATCTAAACTCCGGCGAACCCAACATAAGTGCGATAATCGCTTGCTGTGAGCGTTTACTGAATATTTATGCTGAATATAACAAAGACGAATTAAGAGCATTTACGTTTTCGACATTGATTGCAGCGCATATACGGAATGACGACATCGCATCAACCATCTCCGCTATGGAAATGGGTGTCAAATATTCATTGGACGTAAAAGCACCGAATCCAGGCTATTCAATCGTAAAAAACGCGCTCCCATATATAATGTGTTCTGACGTCGCAGTAGATACAAAGCTTACCACTTTAGCAGTTTGCACAAAGTTTCTCGCCGAATATATGCTCCATGAGGAGCTCATCAAAGCCTATATAAATGCAGCTTATATTTTTGCTGAAAACGGTGCATATCCTGCGGCATATCGAGTATTAGAGGATGCTGAAGCTGCGGCTGAAAATATTCCAGGTGGAGCAGCGACAATTGAAGTCTTATCTGTTCGGGTTGGGATAGTCCTTCAAGAGGGGGCACCAGAGCCATGCCTCAAGATTGGTCATGAGGTAATTAAGACTATTGAAGAAAAAGGTTTAACAGCTCCGATTGATTTGTTGGCTAATGTAGCCACAGCATATCAAAGGTATGAAGCTCCTGAAAAAGCAATTGAACTATACGAACAAATTTTCGATAAAGTAAAAGCGTCACAACCGTCGAATATGACAAAATTGGCCGCCAATCTTTCAATTTGCAGAAGAAAGATGGGAGACATCGAAGGCGCCCTCCGGGAAGAATCTGTCGCTCGCGAGTACTCAGAATTTGCTGCCGAGGACAAAGAGGCGTTGTTAGAACTGGAGTTAGTTACTGCAGTAAATCATGTGGCTAATGGCGATCATGAGATAGTTATGTCCAGCCTCGCGTCGTCAGCACAACTTTTGGACCAGCTTATGTCAAAATCGCTGAGATTGAATTACCGGCGAGGTTGGCGCCAGCGGTTTATCAATCGTATTGAACCTATTATTTGTTCGTTGCCAACATCAGGAGTTGTCCACGATTTACTCGGCCCCCTCGCTGTGTGCAGAAGTAATGCAGTCTCTGATTGGATGCATTTTCTTGATTGGGCAAAAGAAATATCTAGCAATCCAGCAGTGCCCGGAGAAAAGAGAGCCGAACTTGAGAAGTATGTTTCAAGGCTTAAAGATGTTGGGACCCCCTTTGTTTACGAGTATTACGAAAAATATGATGACCCGTTTCAAAGAATGGCAATTCCTTCTCCTTGGGGGCGTCTTAGCACCCTTGTTGAAGACTTGGTCGCGTCGTATGGGGTTGCGCGCCCATATGATGACGCTTTGATTGGCAAGAAGATCATTCTTTTCAAAGAACGATTGGCTGAAGGGAATGTGCTTGTTCTTTGGCTCAGGTCATCCTTGCTTTTTATAAGAGGAGAGAGTTACTTCAGGTATGAGCTAGGGAGAGCTGTCGAGAAATCATTCTTTGAAAAACTCATCTCATACAGATTTAACTCAGTCACAATGAGAGAAATGGCAGAAGCCATTGCTGAAATTTCAAACCGATTGACGGATGCTTTGGAATCGGCAGATAACGTACTGAAGTTCCCGGCTAAATGCCAATTCATCTATATGCCTGATGCGTTTGACCGACTTTCTCTGGTTCCGTCTTTCGTGAAACGAGGTTCAACGGACTGGGGGTTGCGAGTAGCACCAATCTTATACAAGAGAAGCTGCGCTGAGGTGTTAATTGAACGCATGGTAGGCATTCCTGACCATCCTGAAGAATTATTGCTTGCCGAAGCGGAATTGAACCACATCTCCAAAATCTTTGACCAAGCGGTCTGCACCTTCGTTGACAAGACTGATGAGGAGTCATTTCTTAAGGCTATGAAGACCGCAGACGCATTGGTAATAACGACCCACGGCTTTCCACTGGCTAATTTCAAAGATCCTTATTTTGCCAGTCTCGGGGGGCCTAACATTCGTCACGTCATTAATACTGCCACAATACAAAGAGAGTTCATTAATCTGCCATACAGCCTTGTCTTGATAAATTCCTGCCATGGAACAGCCAGTCTCCCAAAGGGACCGTCGTATGATATGGTAAGTTTTCCTGTACTTATGTTGATGAACAAAACAAGCAGCGTAATTGCCTCAAGCTGGAAAACCTTAGATAAAATATCATATATTTTCTCTCATGTTCTTTTTGAAACGCTAAAGAAACATTCAGGCATCGACTCAGCCTATATGGAAGCCTTATTAAAGTTAGCCACAATGGATGGTGACCAAGCATTTGATGTTCTAGCTGGGATCGAAGACGAAGAAATTCGAGAAAGAATTATCACAGGATCAAGTAAAGAGAACCTAAATCAAATGCTCCATCACCCTTACTGTTATGGAACCTTTCAGTTGTTCACCCTTTTTTAGCAGAGGTTAGGTTCCCAGCAGAGCGGACTCCGCAGTTTCCGGAAGCGATCGTGATAATCGCATGGATAGCGGTTCTCTTGTGCGCGTAGGTTCGATTTCATATCAAGACACTACTCCCGTAATTGCTGCAATTAATAAGCTACTGAAGTCTACGGACAGAAAATAAAATCAAACGGGGGAAATCAATGAATACAATCTTAATCGTTTCAACCGTTTTAGTCTCATCTGGCAGCGGAGGACTTTGAAAAAAGCGCCTCAAGCATACGGGCAATAAAAAGATGAGATGGAAGCGCAACAAAGGAAATTCCGAGACTACCTCGAAATTCACGAGTACACTTAGGGCACCGATTACCGCGAGTTTTCCACCAAACCTTGATGGAAGCTTGTTTGCAGCGAACACAACTTACTTCCAGCCGATGATCTTTCAGCATCTTGATCCTCCTTTTGGCACTTTCCTATAGGCTAACACGAGGTTATTTTGCTGACAAACATATCAATCTGAAAGTCTGGGAAGGCCTGAAGTCAGCACTCAGCCGATGGACAACAAATGACCGCTATACCCCAATTCAATCGAGAAGAAAGCCTGCGTAGGCGACTGAATTCCTTCTTGTCAAAAAACTTTGCAATTCCTGAGCTGGATTATTATGCGAAATTGGACACAGAGGCTTTTCTCGGCCTCAAATCCGTGCTGGCGGACATCAACAATATCCTCACAATCAGAGTATCTCTCGCCTTTGTCGAATGGATTGCAATTCGTTTAGCACTTGACTCGGATGCCAAGTTGGCACTAAAGAAAATTGTCCTCGAAGCCAAGCCAAACGCGAATGGCTTTGATGTCTGGCTTGGCTATCCTGTCGCCTTCGTAGCGGAGGTTAAATGCAACGTCCCGATTAACCGAGGTTCAATATATGGTTCAGCGCAGCGCCACGGAATTGAAAAGGACGTGACAACTTTGCTGCAGGGTAAGAGAAGAGCTAGCATCAATTCCCAGTCTTGTCCCAAGTTCCTTGCATTCTTAGACTTGCCAGAAATCAGGAGCGCCAACGAGCATCTGCTTCGGGTCAGTAAGACTTGTAAAGAGAAACTGGTATTTGTTTCTGAGGGCACAGAGTTCAATAGGCACGATGTGGTTTACGGGGTCTATATTGTGCCCGAGCCATAACAAATGCCAGGACTGCCCAAAATCTGGCCTGACAGGCTTGTGGCATTGGTCGCAAAAGGAATATATGATGTGGACTAACTTCATTGAAAGCCGCAGAAAATGTACACAGTGCAGCTGCAATGGACTTTTGGATAAGGGAGCTTTCGCGGTTTTCCAGAAGGAGGCACCTCGATCATTCGACATCCTGTTTATTCTCGAAGCACCAAATCGAGATGATACCTACAACCCAAAGAAAGGCTATTTAACCATTGATCCAGACACTGACCCATCAGGTCGATTCTTTTGTGACCTATTCAGAAACGAACTTAAATTCCCTATGAACGACCTGTTTGTAACGAATAGCGTCCTTTGTCTGCCTGCGGAGAAAGCAGGGAAATTTCCAGTCTCAGCGCTGCAACGGAGGAACTGCTTGCCGATCCTCCGGCAATTAATCGACACATTTAACCCTATGATCGTTTGCCCATTGGGGACAAAGGCATTGATAGCAACTGATGGAATATGTAACCACGACCTCAGAACAATGGCAACGGCAGTGGCGAACCCCTTGAATTGGTACGACAGGGTTTTGTTCCCTCTGTTCCACACGAGTGCTCAAGCGAGAAATCCAAGAAATGGCCGTCCGGAACCTCAGCAGCGCTTTGATTGGCGAAAACTGCGAGCTGTTTGGAAACATTTACATGCCCAAAATGGCGCTGCACGATGGACCGGCTCCAGCTCCTCTTCCGCCGGCCGATGAGTGCCAGCCTCGTTGGTTTTCAAGGGAGTCTACTTGATAGAAGAAATCACTCAACATCTCGAACTTATAGATGAAGGATTGGCACTTGATGGGCTCCCGGTTAATGATAGGCCATTTCATGCAGCTTGGACCTTTGTGCGCGAATTCGTGATCGAAGTTGACACTGGAAATGGTCTGCAAATTCCAGGCGAGCTGACTGAATTCGTTTCCGATCCTTGGTTTCGGTACCTATACACCCATATCGAGGAATGGTACCGAACTCGGTATGGAACTAGACTGGATCAACAGACCCCTCGAACATTTAATGGCGTAACGCTTATCGCCAGCACTCCGTTTGAGTTGAACGTACCTGTTTCGATTACGTATCCAGGTGTTCCAGGAGAAACGGTTTGGCTGACATACCCGGATTCAGTCCTTAATGAGGAAGATGTGACAAAGTGGTTTGCCAGCCTACCGAACATGGCTTGTTACAGTCAGAAAACCAGACAAAAAGCACTTCAGACAGCAACCGACGTGGCGTCAAAGTTAAGAGCTATTTCATGTCGGTTAACAGGTGCGGATGTGAGTGACGACGTAGCAAGAGGTTTTTTGTCTGGAGTCACTGTTCATCTTGAGTCAGCCAGTTTGCTTATTTTAAGAGAAGAACAAGAGGGAAGCTTCGCTCGTGCACAATGGGAGCTGCAGATGACTTGCGAATCGGCCTATAAAGGGTTGCTTCAACAGCAAACAAGTAACTTTACCGAAACACATGACCTTTTCACCCTCCATGATCATGCTTTGCCGTATAGTTTAAGTGTTCCTCGAAACCTACTCCATGCACTGCCCCGATGGAGGGAGGCCGCAGACCTTAGATATGGGCAGGGTGACCAACCAAGTGTTATTGGAATTTTTAAGTGGTATCAGACGGTCCTGACTATTGTTGCTGAGGTACTCCGTAATCTGAAAAGGATTGATCTCGCTAACACTAGGATAGAGATTCGCAAAGCACCTTGGCGTGATGTATGACCGAATGTGGCTTAGCCTATTGACGCCCGCTCAGTTCACTGTCCTCTTGCTTGGAGTAGTCAATGTTGACCTTTCTGCACCCCGAAGTAATGCCGTTATTGCATGACCTCCCAATGGGGCTGCTTCCGCTATGGTTCGACGATGATGATCGGCCTAAACTTGTAATCAAAGCTTCCAAGGAAGCCCTTTTGGCGGCAAAGCTAAACCGCGGGTTCAAGATTTACGCCGCACCTATTGTCACTCAGAACAATCAAACGATGGGTTTGGTGACAGCTTTTTTTGATGATGAAGACGAGCCTCTCGTCGCTTTTACGCCTATGTTCGCAGAACCTTCGGGGCATGATCTTAGGCGAGTGCTGCTTTGCAGCAACCTCGATGTACATTTTTTTGATGAAAACAATCGAGAACTTCTCGGTTATGCAGCGCATATACAATATTTATCAAGCACGCGAGATTTTATTGAACAAACCGCGCTTCTTTCGTACGACAAAGCTTCCGCGAGAGCCTCTCTCGATCAGATGGCTCATTGGTTTAGTCTTCGAACGTCCCAAGATGACTCCGCGGCAATTTCTGTCATATTTGGTGCAAACCTTGTCCCTGAAGATCTTTTCATTCAGGACATTCGCCCTGAGAATCATTCTTACCAAGGCAGTCAGTCCTTCAGTTTTTCGGAGCTAGTTCGGCAAGAACCAGGCCCGTTCCAAGAACGCGACATAGTTCAGCTTCTGCACCGAGTATTTCCCCCGGAGGAAATTTACCTCGGCCCTCTGCGTGTGACTGATCGAGAGGAAATAACTGACGTTCTTGTCGTGACCGGGTCGCACGCTCTTTTCATTCAAGCGAAGGATAGTCCGAATACAGAAAGGGTGCTACGAAACTCTATTAGCCGCAAGAAGGCCACAGCTAAAAAAAGTCTCACCAAGGCGGTCGATCAGGTGCGGGGAGCCCTCCGCTATGCGAAATCAATGGCCCCGATGAAAATGATTGTTGGCGGAAAAGAAACCGAGCTGATGCTAGACGGTTTGAACTACGCGCTCTGATAGTAGTAAAAGAGCTTTTCAATGACGAGTACTCGACCTATAGCCCAGCTATCCTTTTAGTAGCTGAACAAACCCAGGTGCCGTGCATCGCTCTCGACTACACGGAGTTGCACATGTACACGGCAAATTTGATTGATGAGGACTCGTTCTTCAAAGCTTGCGACATTGTCTTCGCAAGCGGCATCAAAACTGGTGAGTTTCCGCGACTTAGATTTCGGCTAAGTGGTAGCGATTGACGGGGGAGGGCAAGGGGCATTCATTTGTCAACTAACGCAAGCTAACCAGCTGATATTACATTGTGCCTAATGCATCGCCTATAAGTTTCACCCATGGCAGCTTGCAGCGCCTCCACACAAAGCCATCGGCCACGGCAGCAATAGCTGACCGTCAGGCAATTTAAAGAGGCGCGATCCCAGGCAATACTATAGTTTTAAATCGCTGGCCTCCTTGTGGGGGCCTTTTTCGTTCCGGGCACGAAGACGTGGCCGGTTTGAATGGTGCCATTTATGGTGGTTTTTTGTCGTCAATCAATGGCTTCGTTTTGGATGCCCATAGAAGCGGCTTTTGCACAAGATTCATATTTGGTGGCCATAATACCGCCAAATCCGTGTATATTTTCGGCAGTCAGCATTATATGCGCCATTTTAGTACCCATTTTGGCGATGTATTTTCAGTGCCACAGGAGAGCACCATGTTAGTCCGTCCCTTTTCCGATCTTCATGCCGAATTCTGGCAGGCCAACAAGATTGATCGTATCCTCGGCATGGTGGTCCCACCGCTGCCAACTGACAAGGAAACCGTTGCTCTGGTTGCCGGGGACATAGGATTGGCCCACCGGCAGGAGACCTGGCTCAAGGTTGTCAGCCTCCTGGCCAAGCGATTCCTGGCCGTCATCTATGTTGAAGGGAACCACTTTTTCTATCACAACGATTTCTTCGGGCGCATCCAGGAGCTGAAGACCAAGCTGTCCTTTCCGAGGAACGTTCATTTCCTGGAAAACGAGTCCGTCGAAATCAACAGTGTCCTGTTTATCGGGGCAACCCTCTGGACGGATTTTTTTGGGAAGGACTTCTTCAAGATGCAGTACGCCCGGAAGAACATGAACGACTTTGTCGTGATCAAGAAGGCTGACGGGACACGGCTCATGCCGGAGGAGACAGTCGATCTGTTCCAGGAATCGAAGCGCTATATCTTCGAGACGCTGGCAGCTGCAGGCGACAGGAAGACAGTCGTTGTAACACACCATGGCGTATCGCCCCTATCCATCCATGAGCGGTTCCGGGGAGACAGCCTCAATTGCGCCTTCATGACCGACATTTCCAACGAGATTATCGACCATGGCCCGGATCTCTGGGTTCACGGCCATACACACGACTCGTTCGACTATATGCTCGGTAAGACCAGGGTGGTTGTTAACCCCTATGGCTACAAGGATGTGGAGGTCAATCCGCGGTATGACAAACAGCTGGTCATTGAGTTGGTAGATTTCTGCCAGATAATTTGATTCACGACAAATCGCGACACGCTTACGGTAGTGGGTCAGTTTGAAATGGAGGATGAATAAATGGTACATTTGGTACAAGTAGAATGGAAAGATGCCAAACAACCTATCTCTGAGTGGCAGCATTTATCAAATATGGCGTAAAATGAGCCGTTAAATTGTGTATCGGTAGGCTATTTGATAAGAGATGATGAAGTGGCTAAAGTGTTGGCCCCCAATATGGCCGATATAGAGAGTGAGCTTAATATCCAAGCTTCAGGGATTATCACAATCCCCTCCGGTTGCGTTACAAAAATATCAAAGCTCGTGGAAGAATAACTACTTCTTTTTTGCTGGCTTCGCGGCTGGTTTTCTATTGGGAGCTTCTGTTAAAGCAGCACCTCCCAATGTTCGGATTTCTTTTTTAGTCACTTTTTCGGGTGTTCTCAGGGCTTTAGAAGCGATTGTTGCAACTCTTGGTGATGTTTTTTCATCTTTAGGCATTCAGACCTCACTTTGCCATATTGGGGGCAACACATTTAAGTTTTTAAATCATACCTGCAATTTCTTCCAACGTCCAGACATGATCACTAATCCCTGCTTCCATAGCGGGGGGTACTCTTAAGGTTTTGTGAATCCTTCCAAAGTTATAGTACATGAAATACATTGCCGTAGTAAAATAGTGGTTCTCTATTTTTTTGCTAAATCCATTGGTCAGCCTTGTAAATCGTCTCATGCTCATTCTCATTGTAAGGTTCTGTCGCTCAACGTAGCTAGTTGAGATATGTTTTTCATCTGGCTTGCCAGTGATCGTCACAAGCTCCGCGCCAGTGCATTCAGCAGGGCTATATTTGCGCGGATCTTCCTTTGTTGTTCCACCGTATACTTTCACAAGCATCGCATAATCGATTTCAGAACCAAACGCATTCTCAACTGCATTTAAATATACCTTGTGACCGTCTGTAGTGAGCTGTACGCGGTTTTTAAGTCTGCTGGCAAGGTCTAGCATGAAAGCATTGCCATATTCAGCATCACGCTTGCCTACCATGAATGAAGGGATAAGTTTTGTATCGGCACAAAGAGCCGTCCATGTATAGACATCACCATAACCGAGTTCGCCTTTATGCCCTTCAGGCACGTTCTTTTCTTTCGAATTGCAGAATGACCAAATTTCATCACATTGAATTTTTGTGCAGGGGAGGTCACGCAGGTTTTTATCCATGTAATCAGCACAGGCCGCGCCGAGTTCAACAACAAGCTTTGTCACAGTATTTTTAGCGGCTCCGGTGATCCGTACAGTTGAACGAATGCTTATCCCTTCAACTAGGCAGCCTATCACTTGCGCTCTTTTTTCTATGCTCAGCTTGTTCATGGCAAACCTCCATCTTCTGTCTGAGGGTTACATTATATGCTTAGCTTGTCAAGCATAAAAGTCAGTTTGCTAAATTTCGCAAACTACATGTTGACTGGCAAAATATCTTATGTTAATTTTACTGACATGAACCTTGACGACTTTAAAACACCAGGACAGCTTGTCGAATTCTTACTAACCGAGCGCGGATGGACTCAGCGGTTATTAGCCGTCATTCTGGGCGTAGACGAAACCGGCTTAAATAAGATCATTGCCGGGAAAAAACCAGTTGATGCCGAAATGGCGATATTGTTAAGCGAAATATTCGATGTCGCTCCCGAAAAAATCCTCAACCTCCAGGCTAATTACGATCTGGCTAAGGCTCGCATTGTAGCGCGGCCCGATCCTGGCCGTGCAAAGCGTGCACATCTTTTTGGAGGGTTGCCTATATCAGAGATGATTAAACGCGGCTGGATTAATGCGGACAGTGTCCGTAACGTATCTCAAGTGGAAACAGCATTAGTAAAGTTCTTTGGTGTAAGTTCAGTAGATGAAATAGAGATTCTCCCTCATGCTGCGAAGAAAACAGAGACTTTTACCCCGGCTACTCCGGCTCAGATTGCATGGCTTTATCGTGTGAAAGATATTGCCAGCGAAATGTTAGTAGCAAAATATTCACCAGAAGCTGTACGCAATGCTGTAGACCTTTTGCATAATCTACTTGCTGCTCCAGAAGAAGCCCGTAAGGTGCCACGCATTCTTGCAGAATGCGGCATTAGATTTGTTATTGTAGAGACCTTGCCTACCGCTAAAATTGATGGTGTTTGTTTTTGGCTTAATGATAAGTCTCCTGTAATAGCTATGTCTCTTCGCTTTGATCGCATAGATAATTTTTGGTTTGTTCTCAGGCATGAGATTGAGCACGTTCTACAACAACATGGGAAAAAAGAAATGATGCTGGACGCTGAACTAGAAGGGGAACGTGCTGGTACTGGGACTAACCTGTCAAATGAAGAAAGGGTTGCGAATGAAGCTGCTTTGGAATTTTGTGTCCCCACGAAAAGAATGGACAGTTTTATAGCGCGTAAGGCACCCTTCTTTAACGAAATAGATATTATTGGATTAGCTAATACCTTGCAAATTCATCCAGGGTTAGTCGCAGGGCAAATACAACACCGTACAGGCAAATATGATCGTTTCCGTCAACATCTGGTTAAGATTCGCTCTTTTATTACTCCGAGCGCAATGGTTGATGGATGGGGTGATGTTGCTCCAGTCGGAGATTAGGAGAGTGAAGCCATGACAAAGAGCAAGGAAAGGCAAAATCTGATTCGGCATTATAAGGATGTAACTGGCAAAACAGAAATTGATATGAAAGATGTCGCGAAGTTTGCAATGGGTAAGGGCTGGAAGATGCCAGAACCTGTTTCAGCTCTTGACCGATTGGCGAAAGAGTTTTCACAGGCAGCTCGTGACGAAATAAGACACGATCAAACAACGGGTAAACCATACCGCGCAAATCATGTCATTATTCACAAGCAAGGGGATGAGCAATTTCATCTCTGGATTGATATTGACGAAGCCCCACGAAAACCAATGGTTAAGAGCTTAATGATGAGACGTGAACAGATGATTGGTGATGGTTTGCAGCTTAGTTTCGACATGGATCATTGGAACAATATTAATCCAAAAGAAGAGCCAATAAACATACCTATGGATTTTACTGAAGATATTGAAGAGCGCAAAAATGCTTTAAACACGGCAAAAAAGGCAGCTTAACTCTCTGTTTTTTTCCATCTTGCGGCTGCGGCCATACGTGCAATTTCAGACCGTTGTTCGGGGGTGAGTTTATCAGCCCTCGCCTTACCACCTTTTTGCCCTCCAAGAATCCCCAATGCTACTGCATGGGGATTTCTTGTATCTGGCTGTTCCGACTGTTCGCTTTCATCGGTTGCGGCCTCAACAACGGCATGGGCGATCTGGCAGAAATCTAAATGTTTTCCTTTTATCTTTTTCATGACTTGAGCATAGCATAGCCGCTCAAGCATTTCAATTTGGGCAAAACTCAAACGACCCACTACCCTATTATCTGATCCGTTGACAGCGCAGGTGTCGCTGGGGTAATGTGAGTGATCTTTATATTATGAGGATGATTATGGAGTGGGAGAGAGATAGATGACTGCAAGCCGCTGCACCGGGAATGGCCGGTGGAGCGGCTTTTTTATTTTTTGTCCACGAAATACACGAAAGGCAGGAAAAATGGAGACTGAATTACTAGTCAGGGATGTATGCTGTGTCATTCAGGGAGCGATCTTTGAGGTTACCGCGAAATGGGCTGCGGAGTTCTCGAAATGGACTTAAGATGCAATTTAGATTGATTTCAGCATTTCTGATATTCATCGGCTCATACTTGCCTTTGGCAATTATCCTAGCGGTTCAGGATATCCCCAAAGATTGGTGGGGGCTACCCATCTGCAGTATCGGCCACACACCAATCACTGAATGCACGTTCAATCCGTTTATAAATCCGTTATTTTCTCTGACATTTCTGATCATAACATTTATTTCAATGGTGGTCGCAAATTTACTCTTCAAAAAAATATCATACCCTTTCGATATCGAAGTAAAAACCGCAAAATCGACTCCAAATGACATAATTAATTACGTATTTCCCTATGTCGTTTCTTTCATGGGAATCAGTTATAGCGAGCCTGAAAAATTACTTGGATTTACTGTTTTCTTATTATGGATGTTTGCTATTACTTACAAGTCGGGGCAAATAATCATGAATCCACTTCTACTTATGTTTGGTTGGCGTCTTTATGAAACGACAATTTCGATAAATGGCACGACCCGAGAGGTTCGAATATTGAAACAAGGATTGTTGGTTCCAGGAGCACTTAAGGCACAAACAATTCAGGATTTCTACATTGCGAGGGACTGATTATGCAAGCCACATTTAATTCACTACGTGTTTTTAACTACGCTCAAGCTACCGTGCATCTGTGGGTTTTCAAGAAAAGCGCAACTACCACGAAATATGTAGCTCATTACGTTTCAACTGATCAGTCTCTGACAGACATTTTGAAGGGACTCATTCAGGCGGAGATGACACGTATAACAGAATTTTCTCCTTACTCTTATTTATCTCAGACAAACGAGAATAGTTGCCTGTCCACAACTCAGCAAGTCACGGATTTCCAACTTCTGAAAACGCAAGTAGATCGCCCTGAACCCGAATGCCATGTGCGAGGGATTAAGGATTTGAAGGGGGCTGAGGGGTATTTAGTCAAGTATTCTAATAATAACGAAACAGTTTACGCTGTAAAACGCTCAACCTCGTCATGGAAGACGTCGTACCCAAAGAAATTCATTAATATAATTTTCTCAGACGGTGAACTCTCTGCGGCCGAAGACAACGGATTTGCGATTGAGCGTAATTTCGATTTCTATTGCAAAGGTGCACTGATTTTCATTGCAAACAAGCGTAGTTTCGAATCAGTAATGGCGTACAGAGATGGTTACACACAGGCTTTTACTGGCTTGCGGCAAAATCAGTCTTTTTCCGCGTTATTTACTGATCTTCAGCCATTGATTGACTATGTAGGTAGCAATTCTACCCATCTTCGACGGATGGCGACAGTGGAGCAAAAGGGTTTGTATGGACGCCCCGACTTTCTAGTGAACTTGCAACGCGTCAGCGTCAGGCGCAACTGGGACATTAACTTTGAACCGGCAACAAATAGAATCATTGCATGTGACCAAACAGCGAGAACCATCCTCCAAGTTCTCTTAGACCATCGACTCTTGAGCGAAGTTACTGACAACATTTACGACGTTCCTGACGCTACACCGATTTAGTTCAAATGCACAGCAGTGGGATCAAACCTACATCCTTTACGATATACGAATGTGTAGGTTTGATTCCTATGCTTCTTGTTAGGGAGTTTAGACGCGAATCCGAGGGTATAACCTTGGATCAAATAGAGAAGAGCGGCCCCATGGCGTTCCAATAGGATTTAAGATGAATATTGCAGGGATTGAATCGTCGTTACGCGATCTGGTGGAAGCACCCTTTGATTCCGGTAGCTTCATCTATCGGTTTTTAGAAATTTACGATGCGCCCAAAGCAACCATCACAAAGCTGCGACAAGGCACGAGCGGCTATTTCCTCTTAACTGGCGATCTCTTGTGGAAGAAAAAGCTATTCTTCCGCATCGCTCCGAAGGGGCAGACAGCAGCTACCGTGGACGCTTTGGCGGCTGATCCTCTCACGAAGAAACATGTACCACGATTCCTGATTGCCATCGACGGTGAAGAGGTCTATGCCCAGGACATCAAGACCGATCAAACCTGCTACATCCCTTTTGACAAGCTGAACGATGCGTTCGATTTCTTCCTGCCCTTGGCGGGGATCGAGCGCTACGAAGGTGTGGTGGAAAACCCCGCTGACATCAAGGCGACAGCTCGCCTAGCGAAACTCTACGATGCCATTTTGGAAGCTAACCCGGACTGGGTTGGGCACGACCATACCCATGAACTGAATCTGTTCATGACCCGGATGCTGTTTTGCTTCTTTGCCGAAGACACTTCCATCTTTGATAATGACCTATTCACGTCATCATTGATGACGCTGTCCCGCGAGGATGGCACGGACACCTCCTCGGTACTGCAAACCATCTTCACTGCTATGAACACGCCGAACGATGGGCGTGGCGGCTTGCCGGAGTATGCTCGGCGGTTCCCGTTCGTCAATGGTGGTTTATTCAGGGACCAGACCCCAATCCCAACGTTTTCAAAGCGGGCGCGGCGATTGTTGAAGGAGTGTGGGGCGTTGAGTTGGCGTGACATCAACCCGGATATTTTCGGATCGATGATCCAGGCTGTGGTTGAGCCGGGCATGCGCGGTGACATGGGCATGCACTATACGTCCGTGCCCAACATCATGAAGGTCTTGCAGCCTCTATTTCTGCTCTCCTTGGAAGAAGAGTTTGAATCCGCCCGCGACAGCGAAACGAAGCTTCAAAAGCTCCTGAAACGTATTTACAGCATTCGCGTTTTTGATCCTGCCTGTGGTTCCGGCAATTTTCTCATCATTGCATATCGAGAGCTGCGCAAGCTGGAATCACGTATCTTCGAGCGTCTAAGGGAAATTGCCCGTCAATGGTCACTACCCATGACAGGCGTGCATCTCACTCAGTTTTTTGGTATCGAGTTAGCGGACTTTGCTGCAGAAACGGCTAAACTTTCCCTGTGGATCGCCGAATACCAAATGAACGAACTGTTCAAGGCCGAGTTTGGCTCCGCACCGCCTGCGTTACCTCTGCGTGACAGCGGCAATGTTGTACATGGCAACGCGTGTCGGCTCGATTGGGAAAGAGTTTGCCCCTATATCGAAGGGAAAGAAACCTACATAGTTGGAAATCCTCCATACGTCTGGAGTGGTGATCAAAGCCCAGATCAAAAAGACGATCTGAAGCATATATTTTCCAGTGAAATTAAATCCTGTGGAATTTTGGATTATGTCAGTATTTGGATTTTAAAAGGGGCCGATTATTGTTCTACCGCCAATGCGCAGTGTAGCTTTGTTTCTACTAATTCACTGTTTCAAGGGGAACAGATTGGCATTATTTGGCCATTAGTCCTTAAAAGAGATATAGAGATTGGATTTGCACATCAGCCATTTAAGTGGAAAAACCTGGCCACCAATAATGCTGGGGTTACATGCGTGATTGTCGGTTTACGGAAGAAGTCACCTGCTCGAAAAGTATTATTCACTGACAAAACATCTCGAGAGGTAAAGAATATTGGACCGTATCTAATAGAGATGAATGATGAGGTTGTTTCTAAGTCAACAACTCCGATGTTCGGATTACCCAGAATGCAATATGGCAACAAGCCGGTAGATGGAGGGAACCTTATTCTATCGCCAGAGGCTAAACATAACTTACTATCCACAAACCCAGAGGCGGAGCAATTTATAAAGAGATTTTTTGGTTCTCAGGAGATCATTAAAGGAATAGAGCGATGGTGTTTATGGATAACAGATGACAAATTGAATTTGGCGCTTGAAATACCAGAAATTCAGCAGCGCGTACAGAATGTATATAAATTACGAACAGAAAGCACTGATATTAGCTGCAAAAAGATGGCGGAACGTTCTCATCAATTTAGAGAAATGTATCTTGCAAAGGGATTTGCAATTGTGGTTCCGGCCGTTTCATCCGAAGGTAGAGATATATTGCCGTGCGCAATATTGAATGGCGAATCCGTTGTAAGTAATCGATGCTATCAGATCATTGATGCGGACATTTATCTTTTCTCCATTATAGTTTCCAGGATGCACTATATTTGGGCTTATACTGTTGGCGGAAAGCTCGAAACTCGATTCAACTATTCCAACACAATAATCTATAACACATTTCCAATACCAGACTTGTCGCTAGCGCAGAAAGAAGCACTGGAAACGCGAGCTTGGGCGATCATTGAAGCACGAGAAGCCAACCCTGGCAAAACTCTTTCAGACTTGTATGACCAGAAGACTATGCCTGAAAATCTGTTTCGAGCCCATCAGGAGTTGGATGAAGAATTGGAGAATGTCTACATAGGCCGCAAGTTTAGGAGCGATATGGAGCGTCTTGAACATTTGTTTAAGCTCTACTCAAACCGGAAAAAAAGAACACATAGTTCTAATGTAATGAAATAAGATTTTTTTTGAGGGGGCCCTTTATGTCCGATTATGTTTCAGTTACATATGCCCAAACTGGCGCAAGCCAAACGACCAATCGCTACGGTATGCGTGCCATGCAGCAGAGAGCTTTCGACGCTCGTAACGCCCAATATCTCTTGGTCAAAGCACCTCCCGCTTCTGGCAAGTCCCGCGCCTTGATGTTCATTGGTCTGGATAAGCTGGAAAATCAAGGGATCAACAAGGTCATCGTCGCCGTGCCGGAACGATCCATTGGTGCGTCGTTCAAGTCCACCAAGCTAAGCGACGACGGCTTTTTCTGTGATTGGGTGGTGAACCCACAATGGAACCTCACGGATGTTGGTGGTACTCAGAAAACCAAAGCTTTCGCTGAGTTTATGGCGTCCGAGGACAGCATCTTGGTCTGCACCCATGCCACGCTACGCTTCGCATTTGATCAGCTTGGTGCGGTGTCGTTTGCAAACAGCGTGATTGCCATTGATGAGTTTCACCATGTTTCCGCTGACGAGAACAGCCGTTTAGGTGAACTAGTACGGGCACTAATGGACGATGGTCGGGCGCACATTGTGGCGATGACGGGTTCGTATTTTCGTGGCGACACTGTGCCAGTGCTGGGTCCTGAGGACGAAGCACTGTTTACCCGAGTTACATATACATATTACGAACAGCTCAACGGCTACCGTGACTTGAAAACTTTGGGAATCGGTTATCACTTCTACCGAGGACGATACGTCGAAGCGATCAACGAAGTCATTGATCCTCGTTTGAAAACCATCATCCACATCCCCAATGTCCGTTCGGCGGAATCTACTACCGACAAATACATCGAAGTTGACCGTATTTTGGATCACTTGGGCACGGTTCTCGACAAAGATCCGACTACAGGATTTTATCGAGTTCAATGCGCCGAAGGCCAGATCATCAAAGTGGCCGACTTAGTGGACGACAGCTTGGATCGTGAAAAGGTGATGTTGGCGCTACGCGATATTAAAGACCGCGACGATGTGGACATTATCATCGCCTTGGGAATGGCCAAGGAAGGTTTTGACTGGATTTGGTGTGAGCATGCCCTGACTGTTGGCTATCGTGGATCGCTGACCGAAATTATCCAGATTATTGGGCGCACCACACGAGATGCGCCGGGCAAGGCGCATGCGCAGTTCACAAACCTGATCGCAGAGCCGGACACCAGCGAAGAGCGCGTAACTGATGCCGTCAACAACATGCTCAAAGCCATCGCCTGCTCGCTGTTGATGGAACAAGTCCTGGCTCCGAATTTCAAGTTCCGGACCAAGAATGACGCGGACGAACTTGACGGTAGCCGACGCGAAAGCGATATCGTTTACACCGGAGACGACAATATCATTTCTATCCATGGTTTTGCCGAACCTTCCACGGAGCGAACCCGCCAGATCCTCGAAAGTGATCTGAACGACTTATCGGCGGCCATCCTCCAGGATGAATCCGTCTTGCGGGCGGCCATGAACCCGGATGACTACGCCCCCGAAGTAGTCAATCAGGTGTTCATCCCCAAGGTGATCGCTCGGCAATATCCCGATTTAACCGACGACGAACTCGAACAGGTGCGTCAGGCTGTGGTTGCCAACGCCGTGTTCAAGAGCCCGTCTGTTGTCGCTGAACCCCAACAGGGCGATACGAAGTTTGTGCGGATGGCCGAGCGGCTTATCAATATTGATGATATCACTATTGACCTTATAGACAGTATCAACCCGTTCCAACGTGCCTACGAAATTCTATCCAAATCGGTGACGGCGGATGTACTGCGAACCATCCACGGTGCGATCACGTCCACCAAGGTTTTTATGTCCGAAGAGGAAGCGGTGTCGCTATACCCCCGCATAAAGGCGTTCAAAGCCGAGAAGGGCGTAGAACCGAGTCTGGTGAGTTTGAACCCTTTAGAGCGCCGCATGGCCGAGGCGTTGGCGTGGATTCGGGAAGCAAAGCGTCGCAAGATGGCTGCCAATCAACAGGACGCCTAAACAATGGCTCGCCAAACTCTAGATGAATTGCTGGCTGAAAGCGACGACATGGGATTACTGGACGTGAAGCCGCACGCGGTTAATACCAGCAGCGACACTATTCGTATCCAGCAAGCCTTCAACGAGATCAACGTGTTCGTGGATTGCCAAGGATATGTTCCAGGTGAAGGCCCCGCAGATAAACGAGCCTCGGTCAACGAACGCACCCTCCAAACGCGCTTAAAAACCTACCGGGAGAACCCAAAAATCGTGGAGCAGTTGGAAAGCTTGGATCGGCATGGGTTGTTGAATTTCGTAACCGAACCGCCACCCCCAGTTTGTTTGGATGAGCTGCTGGATCTGGACGACGAACTGCTGACCGATCCAAACGAAGACATCTTTACGTTCCGGCATGTTCGATCACCTCCCGCACGGCCCGACAAAATCTCGGAGCGCATAGCGTGCAAGGAATTCGAGCAGTTCAAGCCGTTGTTCGATCAAGCCATCGCAGATCTGGCGTCGGGCGTGCGTCGCAGCATGAAATTCGCCAAAGAACAAGAGATCGAGGCGGGCGGGTTCTTTATCCTCAACGGCGTTATGGTTTACGTCGCCGAGGTGAATGATCCACATATCCGCAACGGTAAACGCAATGCGCGACTGCGGCTAATTTTTGAGAATGGCACCGAGGGGCAAAACCTGCTTCGATCGCTGGCGACCGAGCTTTACAAGGACCCTGCCGGTCGTCGTTTGTCCGACACGAACGCCGGGCCGCTCTTCGACGCTACGCCGATGACCACAGCGGAGGCAGCCCCGAATGATCGCATCACGGGATGCATTTACATAGTGCGCAGCCTGTCGCCGTTGCCTGATATCGCTAGACTGGACGGCCAGCTATTCAAGGTTGGCTTCACTACGGGGTCCTTGGAAGACCGCATTCGCGGTGCGAAGGACGATCCAACATTTTTGATGGCACCGGTCCATCCTGTTCGGGCCTTCGATGCGGTCAATTTGAACGCCAATAAGTTTGAACACTTGATGCACCGTTTTTTTGCTGATGCACGACTGAACATAGAGATCAAGGATCGGTTCGGCAAGCCGTTCCGTCCCCGCGAATGGTACTTGCTACCTTTGCCGGTCATTGAGATGGCGATCTCCATGCTACTTGACGGTAGCATCGTTCGTTACCGATACGACCATCGTGCGTGTGCGATTGTTGCGGCTTGATTTAGAATTCAGGTGCTTATGAGGTAACATTCTTTATTGTAGCTGGGGGGCAGGTTCGCTTTATTGCCAAGGCAGTAAGACATCTCGCGTTGCACCGTTGCGTGAGTCCGCTTTTTAGAAGTTTTCAGGGATGATGAATTACGAGAAGGCAGCACGGGAGTTGCCGTTTCTGAGGTTTATGTTTGAGATGCTGATTGTTGTGGCTGGGGTAGGGGTTAGATGACGTTTCTGAGGAGTTGTATGTCAGAGATTTTGACAGATACTGATAAAGAGATTGGCGAGCTGTTGCTTGAACATCATAAGTGCGGAATAGTCGATCTAACCATTGCCTTGCCCACCAAAAAATCTAACCTTTCAAAGAAGAAAACAGCAGATTTTAAGATTAATGGCAATACATTATGCTTCTCATCACTTGAAGCTCGTAACCGTTTTCTGGCTAATTACTTATTCGATAAGAATCGTGAAGAGTTCCAGACAAATTCTTATATGTGGCTGCAAACTGCTCACGAAGTCTGGTGTCATGAGATTGGCAACTCAGATAGTATCTCAGGTAGGCTTTTGGCTCTGTTGCATAAGAATGACGATATATTTCTGATTGCCGCAAGTGCTATAGAAAGCGGTAAAATTGAGGTGTTCAACGTACTTCATGTCATTGAGTCGGCGCTGCCTTATCTAAACGAGATAAAACCAAAATCAATTTATAGCCTCTGCAGTTCTCAGCATGAGAAGACGAAAAATGATCTAATGGCAGGTGCCTTTCTCTGCAAGCTTCAGCAGGTTTTGACAAGTCAACCTGGTACTTGTCGGTTGTTGCATACACTCCTCCGGAGCGAAATTTCTCAAACTACTGTAGCTCTTCATCCAACTGCACTCCAAGCGCTGGCATATTCCTCAGACGAAGAAGCTGCAACATTAGCATTTGAAGACGCCGAGTCTCAGAATGTGACACTAAAAAGGGCAGCATTGTGGACTTTGGGGCGTTTGCTAGTTTCCAATCTGATCGTAAAAACGAAGATTATTCCCGTGGTAAATGTCATCATTGCCAACATTTCCGATCCAGATGAGCAAGTTCGTCGAACAGCAATTTATGCGGCGGCGGAAGCCATTATCGTAACAAGAAGATTCGATGCAGCACTTCTTAGCCTAGGGAAAATCGGTGATCCTGATGTATTGGCGGCAATATCTCATCAACTGATGTTAAGCACGAAGAACCTGAAAGACAAGGCCATCTTCAAGAAATTGGTCCGGTTACTTTGTATGCTTAAACCGACATTTAAAGGGGCTATTGACAATTTTGATTTTATTTTGAGGCAACTTTTGTCAGATGAGAAGCAACAGCAGTTCGTGATATCCTGCCTTACCGAATGGGCGGAAATTAATGGAGCCGAATCTCCGCGTGATAAATCTTTTGCAGAGTTATTTGATTCGACAGCTTTTGAGCTGGTCAAACGTAAAAAGCTTCTCTCGCAGATCATTACTGAGTGGCTAAATGCCGACAACTGGAAACAAGCATCTGCTGTATCTGGTCTGTTATCACATTTATTGGTACATAACTTTAAGACCCCTGAGTTCAGCCCAGAACTTCTTGAAACATTCAACCATGCAGATTTTCTTTACTTGGTAAGGCGGATGCTTGGCTTTGTTCATTCCGATGATCATCTTATTTCACTTACAATGTCCCTGCTTAAGATCAAAAATCCAAGGCAGCGAGTATTCGGCATTGTCCAAAATGTTCTAGTTGAAGAGGTGGGAATGGATTATCCAGGCTCAACTATTAAGAGGTTGGAAGAAGAAAGAAGCACGGCTACAGATCCTGAATTGATTGCTTTTTACTCCAGTGCCATTGAAGAAATTACCAGTAAAATGGATACAATAGAGGCACTACCGCGCATCGAAGAACTAAAACCCCCTCCCAATATCCAACGTCAATTTTCAATGGTACACGCAAAACAGATGAGTAAAATGATGGATGAAGCCCGAAAAAAATCCATTTTCAGTCAAATAGCAACTGAAATTCCGATGAAAGGTGGGAAGGGGTGGTTTTGTTTCAGGGACGGTGGATATACTGACACGAGTAACCTTCAATCGCACTCCCACTTTGTTGCTCTACCTCGTCGCCATGTCCTTGATTCTGTTGGCTACGAGTTACGACTGATGTCCTTTCGACTTGCAAAGCGGGAGGGTGTATGAGGCTAATCCTTGCACAGTACTTACGAACACTGAAGGAACGCAATGAGTTTGACAGGCTCCTTCCGGATATTCTGTTGGCCATGGGCTATGTACCCGTATCAAAGCCGCAGACAGGTGTACGCCAGTACGGCGTCGATTTAGCGGCAGTAGGAATTTCCCCGGAAGACGGTGTTAAGGAGTTGCTCTGTCTAGTTATCAAGCGGGGAGATATTGGCCGGGGCGATTGGGATTCCGGCCCACAGTCTGCGCGCCAGAGTTTGAATGAAGTATTTGAAGTCTATCTGAAGACTCATGTGGAACCTGCACACGAGTCACTGAGAAAGAGGATCGTTCTTGCTACCACGGGTGATCTAAAACAAGATACCCAAATAAATTGGGACAATTACGCAAAAGACTACTCAACGCGAGCTACTATGGAGTTTTGGGGCGGGGATCAGATTGCTGTCCTTATAGAAAAGTACATGCTCAACGAGCATATCTTTGACACTGAAGACCGTGCAGATCTCAGGAAGTCTCTTGCCCTAGCTGGTGAGTTGGACTACGACCGGAAGGACTTATATCATTTATTCCAGAGAGTGTTAGGTCTATCTAATAAGGGTACCCTGTTGAAAGTGAGCGGCCGCAAGAAAGACCTCATCAAGGCCTTACGGGTTGTTAGTCTATCCGCTCTAATTTTCTCACACTGGTCGGAGGATGAAGGAAACTTGAAGCAGGCATTGTTCGCAATTGAGCGTGCAATGTTGTGGTCCTGGCATCGAATCCAACTTGAAGTTCCAGAACGGAGGGAAGGTTATTATCAGGAATTCGGTGAACTGTTCTGGACCAGTTATATGGAGACGGCGCGTCGGTATGTTGAAAAGTTACAACCGCACTTTTATGTGAAAGATGGGCTTTCAGGGTATTGCCGTGAGAGTGCGGAATTTTCTCTTGTGGTCTTTGAACAAATCGGAATACTCGCTTCAATTGGGCTTTCCTGTATCTTGGTCGCTTCGGATGACGACACAAATAAAGCCAATTTTGATAACGCCACAGTAGTTGCCGATGCCCTAGTTGCGTTGTTACAAAATAACTCTATTTCAGGATCTCCAAGGCTTGATTGTAACGCTATTGACATCGTGCTCGGAATCGTTTTATTAGCACTAACAGGGTATGCTTCAGACGCCGAAAAATGGCTTGCCGAATTAATTAAACGTATTGATTTTACTTTGCAGTTAAAGCGTAATTTCCCCATTTGCACAGATTCTACTGATGACCTCGTTGAGTTAACTGTCGAAAGTGGAAATGAACTGTGCGCAGATTTGATGAAAATGTCTTGGCTACTGCCAACTCTCGCCGGATGGTCAGTCATTTTTGATAGAGATGATCTATATGAAGTCATCGCCAAAAACACCAAAAACGACTATCCCGAAGTCTGCCTTCAGCTGTGGCATCCGACAGCACAGGATTTGTCGAGTCATTTATATTTTCAGCAAGCTCATTACCAGTGCGGAGAGTCTGAGGCACCTATCGTACTGCCGGACACAGCTTCTGAGTATCGTGAACAAATGGAAGTTCTTCTCGGATCGGAGAGGCATAATGTTATAGCGACATCGACAGCCGGTTTGGCAGGAATGCCTGCTTTTGATCTAATAGCATACAGGCATTTCCGGACTCCGGTAGCTCCATTTTACTGGTTTCAGTTTTTGCAACTTAAAGACCAGCCGTCGCCAAGCGAGGAGCCTTAGTAGGACAACACTGGGCCTTTGACGAGGAAGGAGCCGGGCGCGCTACAGTAATTATTGTCAAATTTTCGGGATTCGAATAGCATTATTTATTGACACTTTTGTTGAATTTGGTACTTTATAAATAGCTGAAATTATTGAAGGCAAAATTACTATTCGAGTCCGTGTGATTTGGTAAAATATTGAATAAATACGAATAATTGAGTTTTGGCGGTATTTTTTGCAGTACAAGCGAAAAAGCACTTTCAATAATGCACATAATAACAGCTAGTTATGAGATTAAGTCGATCCGGGTTCCGCCACCAACTACCTTAAATTACATGCTGTTATGCGAGAGAGGCTATGCGTATTGCATAGCCTCTCTTTATGTGAATGCACGTGACGCAGATATTGCAGCAGGTGGTGTATAAGTGCAGGATGGGGTTATGAAGAAGATCCTATTAGTAATTCAATACAAGGTATTATTGAGTAAGTATACCAATCTGTTGATGAATTGGGGCTTTCAGATCTTTGGCACAACGAGTGGCGTTGAAGCTTTGGCGTTGCAAAAAGAGCATATTTTTGACCTGATAGTCTCTGATTTTGAACTGAAAGATATGAGTGGGTGCAATTTTTGCTCTCTGGTCCGTCAGGCGGAGAAGTCACAGCATGTTCAGATAATACTTACTTGTTACAATATACCGGAGAGGATAGAGCGGAGCAAACTTAGCGGAGCAGATACCATTGTCATAAAGCCGATTGATCCTGTCGGGTTCCTGGAAGTAATAGGCGATCATATTGGCTTGCATCTCATCAGAGGCAAAAGAGTTGCAATCGAGATTGCCGTAACAATGAACAAGGATGGTCAGGAGTTCACTTGCTTCTCCCGGGATATCAGCACTACAGGCATACTTCTCAAATCCGATTACGCCCTCAAGTTGGGTGACCTGATAACCTGCAAGTTTGCTCTGCCTGATTATTGTCGGGTCGAAATAGAAGGGGAAGTTGTTCGTTATATGACCGATTTGGAATGCCACAATTTGTACGGGGTCAAATTCTTCGCCATGAAATCATTTTATAAAAGGGCGATCGCTAATTATATCGGCTAATGTTCAAATCGATGTCATCGGCCGCAAGGCTGTACCGTTTCGATTCCATTCCTGCACCATCAGATACCCGAAATTACCGAATAAACCAAGGAAGACCGTGCAGCTGGCACGGTCTTTTTCAGTTAAAACGAATAGTTGCCAAATGGATTATCATCTTGTAGAACGATCTCGACATGTGATATGCATGAATCCATTAATGTCGAATCTGTCTTTCCAAGGAAGAAGCCGTGAAGAAGGTCCTCCTCGCAAGTGAATACACGCACTTCCTGAAAAGGAACACAACCCTGCTTAAAAAGAGGGGATTAAGACTCTATTCAGCAACAACGGGGACGGAAGCTCTCAGGCTGCATGAAGAGCATAAATTCGACCTGATCTTTTCCGACTTCAAACTTAAAGACATGGGCGGATGTAAATTCTGCTCGCTTGTTCGTGAAAAAGAGAGCTCGCATCATGTGGCCATTGTCCTCACCTGTCACGACTTTCCCGGGCGCAAGGACAAAGTCGAGATGAGTGGAGCAAATATCATACTCGACAAGCGGGCAGAACCGATAAAGATGATGGAAACAATCGGCAGTTTTATCGGCTTGCATCTGGTAAGAAGCAAGAGAGTTGTCCTTGAGGTTGGCGTGTTCGGCAAGACTGGCGATGTGGAGTTCTTCTGCTCATCGCATGATATCAGTAATACCGGTATTCTGATCGAGACCGAGCACCAGCTCGATATTGGAAGCCGGATAACATTCCAGTTTACTTTACCCGATTTCTGCCACATTAAGACCAAGGGAGAGGTCTCCCGCTGTATGACCGCTTTGAATGGTCATTTTCTTTACGGGGTCAAGTTTGTTTCCATGCCCCTGTCCAATCGAAAAGCAATTGACGACTATATCGACTTGATACCGACTCCGGAGCCCGATAAAATGAGAGTTCAGCAATGGCCATTACAGGCAGCCGGGCCGGCCGGAGCACCCTTGTATTCCCGCCAATAGCAGAACTCTCCTTTCAGGCAGATCAATCCGGGCCAGACCCGATTAACTCCATATTCCTGCAACGCAGCACAACATGAAAGAGGGTCAGAACAATTTGCCCTGGCCCTCTTTCCTTTTGATCACTCTACTGCTCTTATCTCGGTAAATTAACCGCTAAAATTCTCCTTTCTTACAGTTACTACATTACTCTATTTCAACTGTTTTATCCAAGAATAATCAGCTTTTCTAGCTGGACAACTGGTTGATATTACAGAATAATTTGACCATGCAAGCGCAGTTGACTTGACATTGCACCGAAAAGGAGGCGAAGAATCCGATGTAGAAGAGCTGGCAGCATCCCAAGGTTGGACAGGCGCCTGTAAGTGAGGCCATGACTTGAAGTCAGCTCAAACAGTGGCATAATTCAAGGGATTCAAGGAGAGTGTTCATTATGCAAAGTCAAACCAGCCGGCAAGGGAAGGGAAAATGGAAGAGGTAATGGCGCGTGGTCCCAATTTTGCCTATGCCAGGGATTACATCAGGAAAACATACGGGGAGCCGGTCTGGAATGCAGTCCTGACAAGACTATCCCGGGATGATGCAGAAGTATGGAACGCCATGCTTGTACCTGAAGGCACCTATCCGTTTGTTTCGTTCAAGGCCATGACGAGAGCGTTAAGCGATCATATCGGGGCCAATTCGGCTGTCGAGCTGTCCAGAATGTACGAACATATTGCCGACTGCAGCCTGAATGCCCTTTTTAAATTCATATTGCAAGCAGCATCTCCGGCTTTTGTTATTTCCCAGTATCCCATGTTATGGAGTAAATTCTTTACAAGCGGAGATGTCATTGTTCCTGTTGCCAGAAAGGGGTATGCAGAGCTGATATTCATACTTCCGGAAGTCTTTCTCGACTGGCTGCCCCCTGCCTGTCACGGCTATTCGACCAAAGCAGTCAAACTTGCCGGAGCCAGCGACCTTGAGCAAAAAGAACTGAGCTGCAGCAGGAAAATGAATGGAGAATGGGAGATCAGATACGGCCTGAAATGGAATGAATCGTAAAGCGACAGGTCGAAGTAATATCCCGCTTTCTATCCCATTCAAGTCCAAAACCAAAAGTTGCCGTCACCCCTGTCCGAATCGGCGATCCCGCCCCGAACTTCAACCGGTCCCGCCACTACTGATTGATTATTTTGACAGGCAATTCATCATGAAATTAACAGTCCACAAGCCCTGTTGATAACCGGCCTCATCCTGTGGAAAAGATACAAAAATGTAATGTATCTCCAATAGGTTTTACGTTCTGCATAGGAAACAGGCACAACCTGTAACTACCTGTAATGTCGTGTCAATATAAAAACGAACCGGTATGCAGTATCTTTTGAAACATATATTCGTTTCCATGAGAAATAGAGTTGTAACAAAGTGGATAACTCCTCAGGAAAACAGGCAAACCGGCATTTATTAATTTTGAAGTATGAGGTTCTCTCATCATACATAATTCATACTTCATACTTGCCTTACAGGGGGGAGGGTTTTTTGATTTGGAATTGGCAGCGAATCAAGTATTGTGTCGCGGGAATTCGTTCGGAAGAGAGGCTAGGTTCGTCTGGCGTTAACATCAATGCCATCTTTTGCCAGATCACGCAGCTGTACTTCATAAAACAGGGCTTCCCTGATGGACCCTGTAAACTCCTCTTTAACAAATTTGCTCTTGCCATCCAATGTATATGAAAAGCAGATAATCCAGGTATCGGTTTTTAACGGCATGATGGGCATGTGGGAACCCTGAAAATTAGAATGTTGTAATTATGATAGCAAAAAGAAACAATGTGTCAAGTAACAATCCGAATATAAGTCGCCGATCGGGATTTATGCTGCAGCAGCAGCGATCGAAAACAGACGGGGATACCTCCTCTTCCAAATTTTCATAATTCAACATTCATAATTGCCCAGCTTGTCCTATTTATCTGTAGTTACAGGTTCATCAAGTGGAATTGAAGGTGACGGAGTTGTAGTGGTTTGTTGGTCTGCAGGTGGGGTAACGGGAGGGGAACACTTATTTACGCAAAAGCTGTATCGGGTGGTGCTTTTATCTACACACTGGTTATGTTCTTCGTCAGTGAATCCACCAGCCGGTGGGCAGTACATGTCATTCGCACGTTTGTCGTTTGTACAGTTGTTCAGACAGTCAGATTTCTCATCGGCAAAGCCGGTACCTGTCAAAGGGCACATGATAAGAAGTAACAGAGTAATTATGAATATTCGCACGATGACCTCCTTGACTTAAGCCTGCCATTACCTGCAATCCCCTTGCAGCTTGTCCACAAGTATACCGGTGTAATCCAGATCTGCAATATCCGCCTGCCAGAGGAACCCTTCTCAACCTCTACTACTAAAAAAACTAACCGAATAAATGTATATCAAAAGAAGAGCAGTCTCATTAAGGCAGCTTTTATATTTCAATGGGAGATAAGACCCTAAGGCGCATTGAGGTAAACGGAAAGGCGACTGGTTTGTACCAACATTTACTACAAGTGAGTTAACATGTTGGTACAACTATTTTGTGCCACAATTGCCAACTAAATGTTATTGTGTTGGTACAAAGTGGAGGTTGTATCATGCCGGCCAGGAAAACGGACGAAAGTGTCTTCAGAATGTTGCAGTCCGAACGTGACCGCTGCGCCCTTGTCGCAGAAAAGATAAGCCGGGAGCTGGACAAGCTGCCGAAGGGATCGCTCGGGGAACGAAAGGTGCGCAGCCACGGCAAGGATTACGTCTATCCCTGTCTGCGCTACCGTGGCGAGTCAGGCGTGGTGTTCGAGCACCTCTCCCCGGCTAAGGCCGAAGAAATCAAGCCGGCACTGGAAAAACGGAAGAAGCTGCAAGCCGACCTGAAGGCCAACAGGAAGCGGATCGCTACCCTCAATGCCATTCTTCTCAAGGGCTAGCCAATGAATCTGACAGTCAATCAACTAATCTTACACTGCCCGAGGTGTGGCGGTCGGAGCCTCTCCTGGCCGACTCCCAAGAACTTTACCTGTGCGGATTGCGGATTCCTGCTGTACCTGAATATTGCTGCCGCGGCGGCTGTTATCATGGAGTGCAGGGGCAGGATCCTTTTCGGTCTGCGCAAGCATGAACCGGGGCGGGGCATGCTGGATCTGCCCGGCGGATTCGTCGATCCGGATGAATCGGCCGAGGAAGCGGCGCGACGGGAAGTGCGGGAAGAGACCGGCATAGAACTTCCTGAACTGCAGTACCTGTTTTCATTGCCCAACCGTTACCATTACCGGAATGTGGTGTACGATACACTGGATCTGATTTTCTGCTGCCGGTTGACCGAACCGCCGCGGATGGAGGCGGCGGATGATCTGGAACAGCTGCTCTGGATCGACCGGGACGACATCGTGTTTGAAAACATTGCCTTCTCTTCCCTGCGTCTGGCGGTACGACGCTATCTTGAGAGCCATCACAGTCGCAGCTGAATTCACGGAGGTCAAGGTATGCCGCTGCTAACCTGGAACGACGATTTTTCAGTCCATAACGAGGAGCTGGACAGCCACCACAGGAAGCTGTTTGCAATTCTCAACAGCCTTTATTCCGAGTGTCTCAAGACCGACATCGAAGGCTGTGTCGGTCCGAAGCTGGATGAATTGCTGGCCTACGCCGATTATCATTTCAGGGCTGAAGAGCAGTACATGCGGCAGATCGAATATTTTGAAATAGATGACCATATCGAGATGCATAAAGGCTTTGCCTTCAAGCTGGAGGAACTGAAGCGTATCCCGCACATGAGCGAGCTGGAGTTGACAAGAGAGCTGATCGTCTTTATCGGCAAGTGGCTCCTGAGCCACGTGCTGGAGGAAGACAGAAAATATGCGGAGTATCAGGCCGACAAGCCAAACGGGTAAGTGACGATCAAAGTGGTATACTTCAAAAAAACGGCCGGGGCATTAACCGGTATCCTGGGCCGGTAGTCCGGTCAATAATGAGTCAGGCATGTCAGGAGAGGAGGATATTATGGCTGAAATAGCTTCCGGGGTCAGTGTGGACGTTGTAAGGATTCTGGAAATATGCCGGGATGTGGAGGTGTATGTTTCCGAGCTCTATTACTATTTTGAAGAAAGCTTTCGCGATACTCCGGACATAGCCGGGTTATGGAAAAAAACAGCCATGGAAGAGGAAAATCATGCCAGGCAGTTTGTGCTGGCAATCAACCTCCGCAAGCAGGATATTGTCCACGCCGTAAGCATTGATCAAGAGAGTGCAAAAGCCGTGTTGAACAGAGTCAAAGCCCTTTATGAAGCAGTGAGACGGAGCAGGCCTGCAATTACTGATGCGCTGCACATGGCAATAGAACTCGAAGAGGAACTTGCAGAGTACCATATGTCGGCATTAGGCAGGTTTCAGGACAAAAGCCACAAAATGCTCTTTGAGGCAATGATGAATCATGACAACGGTCATGCGCTTGAACTCAAAAAGGCCTACGAGAATGTTCTGGCAGGCCGATAGCGCCGGCACAATCTGCTTGCGAAGGCGCAGGTCCGGCGAAATCAGCCGTTCTGCGAAGTGGCGCCTGACCCCAGCTGCACGTATTTCTTCACCGTCCGCCGGTCAAGCTCTGTCCGCCGGGATACCTCTTCGTAGCTGCCCAGACTCCTGTAGAGCAGGGCACAATAGCCGGCAATCAGGCTTTCGGCGCTGAGCACTCCCTCCTTGATCCCTTTGGCCAGGCGTTCCGCATCATCCTGCGTCCTGACTTCACTTTTTACTGCATGGTAATGTCCGGTCAGGATGATCCTTTTCACCGCCTGTTCCAGTTCCCGAACGTTGCCGGGCCAGGGATGATCCGGCCCCAGATCCCGCTTCAGAATCTTCTTGACGAGCTGCTGTTCCCTGTCCGGGGTTTTGCCGGCCAGGCGGGAGAGAATGCTTTCCAGGAGGTGGTCCATCTCCGTCTGATCCTCCCGGAGGCGCCGGCGCAGGGAGGGGAGGGTGATGACGTCGGAGCAGAGGCGGTAGTACAGGTCGGCGCGGAATTTGCCGTCGACCATCAGTTCATCCAGAGGCCGGTTTGTGGCCGCGATGATCCGCCCGCTGAACCGCTTGGCCTCGTGGCTCCCAACCGGGAAGAAGATCCGCTCCTGCAGCACCTGAAGCAGCTTGATCTGTACCGGGACAGAGATGTCGCCGATTTCGTCGAGGAAGATCACGCCATGGGCGGCGCAGCGGCTGAACAGCCCCTCATGGTGCTCGACCGCGCCGGTAAAGGCGCCTTTCCGATGGCCGAACAGTTCCGATTCCAGCACCCCTTCGGAATACTGGGAGAGATTGATGGCGACGAAGTTGCGGGTGAAGCTTTCGCTGAAACAGTTTTTGTCCGGGTCGAAGGGGATGAAGCCGGAGCGGCCGATGGCGGCAGCCGCAGCTCCCTTGCCGGTACCGGTTTCTCCCAGGAGGAGAATGGAGAAGTCCTCCATCCGGTCCCAGAGGCGCGACTCGAACCAGCGGATGTCGTGGGTGAAGACGCAGTCCCAGAGATGCTTTCTAAGAGCCCTCATGGCGGGAGAGCTCCCGACCAGGCCGTTTTTGATGAAGTAGAATGCCCGGCGCAGCTGGTAGAAGAGGGAGAAGGTGCGTAGCGCCTCCTGCTGGCCCAGGCCGAAACCGGTCAGCTCAGCCATGGCATCCCTGGCAAAAATGACCCTGCAAGGGGTGTCTCCGCTCTTTGCCTGCTCCTGGATGAGCCTGTCGAAATTCTCCATGTGGCGGTGAAAAAGATGGAAAAGAAAAACGGACCGGAGCACTTCTTGCCGGCTTCCTTCGTAGAGCCGTAAATCGGCTTTGCCCATCGTGCGCATCTCCACAACACGTTCCCCGATGCGCTTGAGCACGGCGCCGAGTATCTCCTCGGCAGTCGATCCGGGGGAAGCGCCGCCAATGATCAGATCGAGATCGTCCCTGGTTTCTCCGAAAGGATTGGCGAAGGCGGCGCGTGCCACAGTCTCTAAAAAAGTCCAATCTTCTTTTGTTGTTGTTTGATTATTCATGCATTAAATGTATATATGACATGCAAATAATGTCAACCTATCATTCGGAGCTTCGGGGCCAGGACTGTTGACGGCTGAAAACAGCCGATATTTCAGTGCGTTTGGTGGAAGCGGAAACATCGGCACGTTACCTGTAATAGCAGAGCCATCGATCATGTGAATGATTGAAAAGCTTGCCAGAGAAGGGGACTGACCGATGAACTCGATTTGTATCGTTATTGCCATATTGCTGCTGTGTCTTTCCGGCAGGGGAACCGAGGCCATGGAAACCGAAAAAAGAATCATCGACATCCACTGCCACACCGCCGGCATCGGAGCCGGAGGGAGCGGCTGCTTCGTCTCCACGGCGCTAAGGCAGAGCTGGAAGTACCGAATCTACCTCAAGTCATTCGGTGTTACGGAAAAGGAGTTGCAGAAGGAGGGGGACCGCCTGATCCTGCAGCGTCTCTCGGAAAAACTGGCCGGTTCCCGGCGTGTTGCCGCAGCGGTGATTCTGGCGATGGACGGCGTGGTGGATGAGAATGGCGAGCTGGACAAGGCAAGAACCGAGATCTACATTCCTAACGAGTTCGTGGTCGCTGAAACGGGCCTCTACCCGAACCTGCTCTTCGGAGCAAGCATCAACCCGTACCGTGGCGATGCCCTCCAGCGACTGGACAAAGCGGCCATCGATGGAGCAGTGCTGGTCAAGTGGCTTCCCTCAATCCAGCATATCGATCCGGCTGATGAAAGGCTGATCCCCTTCTATCTGAAGCTTAAGGCGCTAGGGTTGCCGCTGCTTACCCACACCGGCGCGGAAAGTTCTTTTACCCTGACACGGGACGAACTGGGGGATCCGGAAAGGCTTCGGCTGCCGCTCTCCCTGGGGGTGACGGTCATTGCCGCTCATGCCGCGAGCAATGGCAAAAATCGCGGCGAGCAGAACCATGACCGCTTTCTGCGCCTCTGCCGGGAATATCCCAATCTCTACGCGGATATTTCGGCCCTGACCCTGGCCAACCGTCTCGGTCATCTGCAGAAGGTGCTGCGTCATCCCGAACTTCAAGGCAGGCTCCTCTACGGCAGCGACATGCCGCTGCCCGAGACCGGATTGGCCACGCCCTGGCTCCAGCTGTTTTCCCTCGGCTTGCGGGAAACCCGCCGCCTGGCAGCCATTACCAACCTTTGGGACCGGGACGTGGAGTTGAACCTGGCCCTGGGGCTGCCGGAGCCGGTGCTCGACCGGGCTGCCGATATTCTCAGACTGCCTCATCCCGATAAATGGAGAAAATCATGACCGCAAACAGTTCTCCGGCTCTCCCGGCTGCGTTCAAACGGCTCAATCTTGCCCAGGCCTGCGGGGCGCTGAACGACAACCTGATCAAGCTGCTCATCGTCTTCTACCTGGTAAGCCGTTTCGGTCAGGAGCGGGCCGCCACCATTGCCGCCATCGGCAGCGCCGCCTTTGTCCTGCCTTTCCTGCTCTTTTCCGCACTGGCAGGGTCTCTGGCCGACAGGCTCCCCAAGCGGAGCATCATCGTAGGGGTGAAAACTCTGGAAGTGGGGATCGCCTTGCTGGCCGTGACGGCTCTCCGGCTGGACTCGACACCGCTGCTCTACGGGGTCGTCTTTCTGCTCGGCACGCACAGCGCCCTGTTTGCCCCGGCCAAGTACGGCGTGGTGCCGGAGCTGGTGGACCGGGAGCAACTCTCCGGAGCCAACAGCCTGCTGGAAATGGCTTCCTATATGGCCATTGTCCTCGGCACGGCCCTGGCGCCGTTGCTGCTGCAGCTGTCTGGCGGCCGCTTTGGGGTGGCGCTGTTGACCGGTATAGCTGTCGCGGCGGCCGGACTGACCATTGCCCGAACCCTGCCGGTTACCCCTGCTGTAGCACCGGACCAGCCGATTGTCTGGTCGCCGCTGGTCTACTGGCGCACCCTCCACGGCCTGCGCAATGACGGCTACCTGCTGCTGGCGGTGATCGGGGCGGCCTATTTCCTCTTCGTCGGTGCCTTCTGCCAGCTAAACCTGCTCCCCTATGGCATGCGTTATCTCGGTATGTCCGAAGCTCACAGCGGCTACCTGTTCGTCGCCGCCGCAATCGGCATCGGCGCCGGTTCCCTCCTGGCGGGGCGTCTTTCCGGCCGCACCGTCGAATTCGGCGTGGTGCCGGTGGGGGCCGCCGGTCTGACGATCGCCTCTTTTGCCCTCCACGCGGTCCCGCCCCATCTTCCGACGGTGCTAGGGCTGGTGGTTCTGTTCGGGGTCAGTGCCGGCCTGTTCATCGTACCGCTGCAGGCCTTTATCCAGCTCCGGTCACCGGCCGAGCACCGCGGTTCAATACTTGCCGCCTCGTCTTTCCTCAGCTGGGTCGGGGCGCTGCTCGCTTCCGGACTTCTCTGGCTGCTCGCCGGCCCCATGGGTGTCTCCCCCGGTGGCGCCTTCACCGTTCTCGGTATAACCACGCTGGTTCTGTCACTGATTACCCTGATTGTGCTTCCGGATTTCCTCCTCCGCTTCCTGGCGCTAGCTGCCATGCGCTTTTTCTACCGCCTCGATATCGTCGGCGAACAGCAGGTCCCCTCCGACGGCCCGGCCCTGCTGGTGGCCAACCATGTCTCCTGGCTCGATGCCCTGCTGCTCATCGCCACCCAGCAGCGGCGGATTCGCTTCGTCATGGAACGGGAGATCTACAATACGCCGCTCCTGAAGCAGCTCTGCAAACTGATGCAGGTCATCCCGGTATCGACGAAGGACGGCAAAAAAGGACTCCTGGAGTTCATTGCCACTTCCCGCCAGGCGCTGGACGACGGTTATCTGGTCTGCATCTTCGCCGAGGGTGCTATTACCCGCAACGGTATGCTGAATCGTTTCAAGGGGGGCTTTGAGCGGATCGTCCGAGGCAGTGTTACCCCGATCATCCCGGTCTACATCGGCGGTGCCTGGGGGAGCATACTCTCCTATGCTCACGGCAAGCTTCTCTCCCGCTTTCCGTCGCTTCTGCCGTACCGGGTGACGGTCCTGTTCGGGGAACCGCTGCAAGCCGGCAGTTCTGCTCACGACGTGCGCCGGGCGGTGATGGAGCTCTCCTGCGCCTGGTTCGAGGCCCGTAAAAAGCGCCGCCGTCCCCTGGGCGAGCTGTTTGCCAAGGCGGCCCGGGAGAATTGGAACCGCACCGCCATGAGCGACACCGGCGGTCGGGAGCTCTCCTACGGCAAGGCGTTGATCGGTGCCGTGGCTCTGGCCCGGAAGCTGAAATCGCTGACGGCCGGGCAGGAGATGGTGGGGGTCTGTCTGCCGCCGACAGTCGGCGGTGCACTGGTCAACATCGCCCTGACCCTGAACGGCACCGTACCGGTGAACCTGAACTACACCGCCTCCCAGGAGGGAATCCGCTCTGCCATGGCCCAGTGCGGCATCAGCACGGTCGTTACCTCAAAGGTTTTTCTCGAAAAGCTCGGCACGATGCCGGAGTTCCCCGGCCCGCTCTACGTGGAGGAACTGCTGGCAGGCCTGACTGCCGGAGACAAGCGCCGCGCCTTTATCAAAGCCCGGCTCATGCCGCTTCGCTGGTTTGCCCGGCCCGCCGGCTTCGATGCCGACCGCCTGGCCACGGTCATCTTCTCTTCCGGCAGCACCGGCGAGCCCAAGGGGGTCATGCTCACCCATCACAATATCCTTTCCAACCTGGAGGCGCTGCGCATGGTGTTCCGCGCCACACGGCGGGACAACATCTGCTCGGCCCTGCCGTTCTTCCACTCCCTAGGTTTCACCGGAACCCTCTGGATGCCGCTGGTCTCGGGTTTTTCCGCCGCCTACCACACCAACCCCCTGGATGGCGAGACGATAGCCAAAGTGGTGCGGGAGCGGGGTTCGACCCTGCTCATTGCGACCCCGACCTTCCTCATGGCCTACCTGCGCCGTGCCAAGGCCGAGGATTTCAAAACATTGCGCCTGGTGATGACCGGCGCGGAGAAATTAAAACCGAAACTGGCCGACAGCTTCCAGGAGCGGTTCGGCATCCGTCCCATGGAGGGATACGGTGCCACAGAGCTGTCGCCGGTAATCTCCCTCAGCCTCCCTGACGTGGAGATCGACGGTGTCCGCCAGACCGGTTCCCGGGAAGGGAGCGTCGGGCTGCCGGTGCCCGGGGTGGTGGTAAAGATCGTCGATCCGGAGAGCGGCATCACCTTGCCGGAAGGGGAGGCGGGGCTGATCCTGGTGAAGGGGCCCAATGTCATGGCCGGCTACCTGGGGAAGCCGGACAAGACCGCGGAAGCGGTAAGAGATGGCTGGTATGTTACCGGCGACATCGGCCGCCTGGACGACATGGGCTTCCTGCACATCACCGACCGACTCTCACGCTTCAGCAAGATCGCCGGCGAGATGGTTCCCCATGGCGCGGTGGAGGATGCTCTGCATGCCAAGCTCGGCCAGACAGGCGTGGTGGCGGTTACCGGAGTGCCGGACGACAAGCGGGGTGAGAAGCTGGTGGTGGTTTTCGCCCGGGAGGCGGGGGACGCTGAAACATTGCACAAACTCATGACCGAAACCGATCTTCCCAATCTCTGGAAACCGGGGCGGGAAAGCTACGTGGCAGTGGAGACCCTGCCGATCCTGGGGACCGGCAAGCTGGACCTGCGGGGGGTGAAGGTTGCGGCGCTGGCAGGAATGGGGTAATGCAGCGGGCGTTCGACGTCATCAGTTCTTATCATAAAGGGGGATACGGGAATCATGACCATTCAACAACAGAAGAAACCATTCTCCATGATCCGGGAGTTCCATCTTGCCGACTGGATTACCCTGGCAAATGCCGTCTGCGGCACCTCGGCAATGTTTGCCATCATGACCTACCTGCAGACGGCCGACGTCAGCCATGTTTATTTCGCGTGCGGGCTGGTTCTTGCCGCATTGATATTTGATATATTGGATGGCAGGGTTGCCCGCTGGCGGCAGAAGAGTTCGGCCCTGGGCCGGGATCTCGACTCTCTGGCAGATGTCATCTCCTTCGGCGTAGCTCCGGCCGTGATCGCCTACGGTTGCGGCATGCAGGGTCTGTACGACCGTATCGTCCTGACCTTTTTCGTTGCCTGCGGAGTATCCCGCCTGGCCCGCTTCAATGTCACTGCCGAGGCGTTGTCTGAAGGGGGCGACAAGGTGAAGTACTTTGAAGGAACTCCCATTCCGACGTCGCTGCTGCTGGTCATCATGCTGGGCGTTGCTGCCTCTCAGGGAGCCTTGCGCGAAGCTCTCTGGTTCGGAAAAGTCGTGTTCGCCGGCTTCACGCTGCACCCGCTGGTACTCTGCTTCGCACTCTCCGGCTCACTCATGGTCAGCCGCATACGGTTTCCGAAGCTCTAGGAGTGGTCGGATGAGAATTAAACCATTAAAGTGGAACCTTATCAGAATACTGTTAATGCTCCTTATTTCTGTAAATTTATATGGGTGTTCTTCAAGATTCTACTTTCAAAAGAATGATTTTACGCCAGTTTTCAATTTATATAATCGCAACTTTATTGTTGCTGCGCCTACCGCGATTGGAAATTATTTATGCGGCACTCCATTCTTTTTGTTAGCAGGTGGAATTGATGCAGTTGTCACAGGTCATCGCTCGGAAACATATTACGATTCCATTAACAGCGTATACCTTGTCCCCGCCATGACATGCGGAGCTATAACGGGAACTGTGTTTATTCCATTTTCATTCATTTACAAAGAAGACCCTTGGTTCACGAGATTTTGAATACGAAGATGCCGAACAACAGGCGCCAGCAGACGAAGCCTGCTGAGCCTCGCTACCGTTATCGCTGGTGAAGTCTAAAGACTGTTCTCTTCGTCAGAATGCGTTAGCTTGAGTAAGGTAAATGAACTACTGTTGAGCAAATCAAAAAATGTATAACTAGTATGCATTAAATGTCTGCTGCCATTTGATATAATCCTCTCCATAGCATCCTTCAAAATACTATTCATCAACAATTACAATCAGCTACATAGTTAACGCCGTTCCGGCACGCTCCCTGTAACACACAAGGTAAGCAATTACCACAGTTACAGGAGGCAGTCATGGAAACCTTTCTTTTCAAACTCGCCGTAGCAGTCATACCCCTCTTTCTCCTGGTCACCTCCGTCACTCTCATCTCTGCCGTTTCCAGCTGGTACACCCATCGCCCCCTGGCCTGGCACCGCAAGCGCAGGCACGTATTGCGCACTCTGGCCTACGGGGCGCTGCTGCGCTGACCGGCATACACAAAACTGAAAGGAGATCTTTATGTCCAGAACACGAATGACAGCTCTCATGGTGACGCTGCTCTGTTGCGGAGCGATTAACGGCTGTGCCGTCATGAACAGGGAAAACCGCCTTACGTTGAACTCCCTGGATAATGCCATGGAGGGAAGCGCCATCACCAGCAGCACAACCGGCAAGGTCATCGCAGCGCCCATTGCCTTTCCAGTGGGAGTCACGGCCGGAATCATCGATATGGCAGTGGTAACTCCGGCCCGGGCCACCATTCCGGCGGCAAAAGACACCAGCAGTTATCTCTGGGAAAATCCCCAGGGCTCCGACCTGCGCCAAATGATGCTGCTCATGCCGAAGGTTGCGGCTACTCCGGTAGTTTTCATCACAGACTGGGCCTTCAGGTCGGTCTTTACCACGAAATTTTGAGTCGAAAGGAGGTTCATATGCGACGCATGCTTTTAGTTTTCGTCTCCCTTAATCTGCTTTTCTGCGGCGGCTGCGCGGTTTTTAACCGCAACAATACCCCGGCGCTCAATTTTGTCGAGGAGCACCTGCTCCCCAAAGAAAATCCGGCCCGATCACTCTCCTTCCCCCTGACCGTTCCCGCGGGGTTTGTTGCGGGAGCATTGGATATGGTTCTGTTTCACCCCCTCTCGGTGGCAGGGGATGCCTGGGACGATACCAATGAGATCCTGTGGGAAAAGCTGGACTGGGATCATCAGTTCGTGACCACCACGGTTTTGAATGCGCCCCGTGTCGCTGTCATGCCGGTTATCTTTACCGCTGACTTTCTGGCCCGGAGCAGTTTCGACATTTCCCGCCGGGGAGGGAATGTCCGCCTGAACATGAGCGGTAACACACATCAAAAAGAGGAGCAGAAGGCGGACCTGAAGAGTCTGTCCGCTGAAATGCGGGATGCCCTTGATCAACATGATAACCAGTTGGCTTTTGCCATTGCCGATCAGATCCTGTCAAAAGAACCGAACAATCGGGAGGCCGCAGTAGTCAAGGCATATGTCTACCTGGAACGGCGCAATCTGGCTGCTCTGGCTACCATGCCGCCACATCTGCCGCTTTTTATCGATGACAGGTTTTGCAGGCTTTTTGCCGAGCTGCTTTCCAACGGTTCACCGCCGGAGCGGTTGCAGGCGCTGACGATTCTGGAGCGCAGTTATTTTGTGCTCAATTCCATCAGACCTGCCCAGAGTAATGTGGCTGCTTGTAATAACTCTCTGTTTGCGGCTCTGGAGCAAAACCTGGCCGATAACGACAGAGCCATAAGAATGAAGACCATGCAACTGTTGGGCAAGTATCAGCGCACCGATCCTGCGTCACGAGCCTTGCTGGGAAAACTTGCCAAAGGAGATGATCCGGTCATTGCAGCGGCCGCTGCCGGATTGTTGCGCTAAGCTGAAATAGTGAAAGGGGGATTCCATGTCACGACGTCTTGTACTTTTCTTTGTCATTATCGCGTTTGCTTTTGCTTCCCTGGCTGCGATTGCCGCAGTTGGGAATACATCCAGGCCAACTCTGCAGCCCGCGCCACAGGTGCACAGGGAGGGGAACGAAGGCTATTTCCGCCTTGCGGTGCCGCTTCCTGGAGACCTTCCTGTCCAGCAGAGTTTTACGGTCAAGGTTACGGAAGGTGATGTCTGGCTGGTGTCCGCCTGTCCGCCATATCCGTCCGACAGGAATCTTGAAGAAGATGATGACGAAGCGGTGCCAAAGGCTGGGGGGCGAGAGGTGATCGTCACCGGCCGCTACGCAAAGGCCGGCCCGGTGCGGCTGGCCCTGCAAGGGCGGGTTGCCACTGAACCGTTCAAGCCGCTGTTGAACCTTTCTTTCAACATCCCTGGTGGTGCGGCTGATAACCCGGAAGTCCGCAAGACGTGGGCGAAACAGCAGGATATGACCATGCTGAGCACTGATCCCAGAGGTGAGGACTCCTTCAGCCAATACTGGGATCTTGTGGCAGCCAAACGCTATGACATCTTTCCGCAAAGGAGTGGAACAATCCGGTCGGGGCGCCGTGAACCCCCTGATTTGTACAGTGTCTTCACCGGGGCTGCTGCTATTCAGGAATCTTTGCAACTGGAGCTGCTCGGAACCGGACCGCAGAGCCCGGCTCAGCGGGATGCGATTGCGAAAGGAGGAGCTCAGGATGACTTGGTTCCACTGGCCCAATTGAAAGGGCCGACCGTTAAATCGCACCCCTTCAGGGAGATGCTCAAGGGACGTAATCCTGAGCTGCCGGCTCTGTCCTCCTACATTCCCGAGGACCAGTACGCCGTGTTCTTCAGTAACATCACCAAGCAGCTGGAACTGGCCGATCTGATGGACGAGTGGGGAGGGAACCTGTTGCACCAGGTTGAGACAAGCGCCCGTGACTTCCGGGTGCGCGACAAGGTCAGCCGTCAGCTTTGCCTTGAGAACAGCTGGCTGACGCGGATGTTCGGCGACAGAGTCATTGCCGATATGGCCTTTACCGGCAACGACCCTTTCCTCAAGGAGGGAACCGCTTTCACAGCGATCTTTTCGCTAAAGGACAAGGAGCGCTTCCGCAAGCAGGTGGAGAAGCATTATGCCGAAGCGGCCAGAACGTACGGGGCAAAGCGGTCTACCTTTGCCAGCGCAGGTCAAACCGGATTCAGTGCCGTTTCCCAGGACCGGAGCATATCCTCCTACACCCTGCTGCTGGGAAATGTGGCCATTGTCTCGACCAGTCTCCCGGCCCTGCAGCAGATCGCGGAGACGGCCGCCGGCCGGCTGCCGTCCCTGGCCAAGTCCGACGATTTCCGCTACATGCGCACGATCTTGCCGCAGAATGCTGACGAAGAGGACATCTTCATATACCTCTCCGACCCTCATATCCGCACCCTGGTAGGACCGCGCTGGAAGATAGGCGAGGCGCGACGTATGCGCTGCAGTGCCCAGATGGGACTCCTGGCCAATGCCCGCCTATGGTTCAAGGCTGAACAGCGCCGTGAACCGACCATGCACGAACTGATTGCCGGTGGCTACCTGGGGCAGAACCCGCCGGTCTGCCCGGACCATGGCAGCTACAGCTTCGACGGGAGCGGCGTCCCGCACTGCTTGCTGCATAACAGCCAGGGGCTGCTGACTCCGGTAGGGGAGGTGCCTCTGGAGCTGGTAACCAGGCAGGAGGCGGCGCAGTACAAGGTGTTCGTGGATAATTACAATCGCTACTGGACTCAGTTTTTCGACCCCATCGGTATCCGCGTTAAAATGGGTCAGAATATCCGGATCCAGACCTGCATCCTGCCGCTTATCCAGAACTCCTGGTACGACGAGATGGCCGCCTTTTCAGGCCGCACACCTGGGGAGCTTACCGAAAGCAGCGTGCTGCCGCGGACGATCCTGTCGCTACGGGGGCATGTGGCAGCCGACTGGCTCGACAAAACCAGACTTGTGAAGCATCTGGACGACAGGAACCTGAAGCTTGACTGGCTCGGGGATGAGCTGGCCCTCAACCTGTGCGACGGTCAGGTACTATTTTCTGCGGGCGGCCGTGCCATGGGGCTGATGGGAGGGGAAATGGGGCGTTCTTCACTGGAGCCGCTGGTTGTCGGCTACCTGGGATCTGCTCTCAATCTCCCCACCTACATGACGGTGAAGGTCACCGATGCGAAGAAGGCTGAACGGGCCATCCCGGCTCTGTTCCGGGAACTGGCCCCGGGCCACGGCCCTAATGGCGACCTGTCCGTGGAGACTTACACCATGGATGATTATCGCGGCAGGCCCCTCTATGTGGCCAACTTCAATCTCTGGGTGCTGAAGCTCCGTCTTTTTGCCGCCGTGGTGGACGATCGGCTGGTAATCGCCTCCCGCCGGGACATTGTCACAGATCTGATGGACCTTTCGGCCGGAGTATCCGGGAAAAAGGGAGTTTCGCAGCAGGGAAACATGGAGCTTTCCCTTTACCGCATGGCTTTCAAGCAACTGGAGGAAACGGTCAACCTAGGGTGGCAGGAGGATCTTCGCCATGCCTGCCAGCAGAATCTTCCCCTGGCAGCCATCCTGCTCAAGTCGCTGGGGCTCCCTCCGGAGAATATCGGTTCGACGGTTGCAGGGCTGCGTGGCTACACCCCCTATTGCCCTTCCGGCGGACGGTATCTGCTAGACGACAGGACCGGTTTGGTGCAGTGCTCGGTGCATGGTACTGCCTGGCAACCGAAACAGCCGGCAGCAAGTGACAAGTCGTCCAAAACCCTTACGCTGGTGAACACTCTCCAGCGGGTAAATGCCCGCCTTGCCTTCACCCCGGAAGGGCTGATGACAACGGTGGATATCAAGCGAAAGGAGAAGTAGTTTCTGTGAAAAGTAATGGCCCCCTTTTCGGCAAGGAGAGGGGGCCATTACTTTTTCTGCTACCTTCGTATACATTTAATGCCTGATGTTATACATAAATTGATCCATTAGCGGATTGATGCTTCAGTAAAAGAATAGTCCCGGCCTGTAAATAATTCAGCAATCACAGTAAGGTACGAGCTGATAACGCATCCGGCACACTCTCTGTAACAGGTTCAGTGAATCATGAATGAACGAGCAGGGAGGCCATCATGAAAAGCGCATACAGAAAACTGGTCGTCACCATACCCTTCATCATTGCGTTGGCATTACTGGTAACCTCAGTGGTCAATCTGGCCCGGAACGTTGACCGGATCCAAGCCGGTGACTTGTCACAACAGGCGAAACCGGAATTGCTCAGCGGCAGTTATGGCAATCTTCTTAATAACCTGCTCGTTGCAGGGGGGAGGTAGCCATGAACGTCATGCTGGCTCTATTGGGAGCACTACTGGCAGGAACAATCTGGCAGTTTGGCGGTGCGGTAATCGGGGCAATCATCGGTTGGCTTTGCGGCAGAGTGCGTGAGCTGGGACTGCAGCAGCAGGAGCTGCGGGGTGAACTCACTGTGCTGCGCAATCGCCTGTTTGACAGGGAGCCGAAGAGCATGGCAGCGCCTGAACCTGCTGCTCCGGCTCCGGCACAAGCGATGCCGGATACGGTGGAGTTGACCATGGCGGATCTCGTGGTTGACAACCCCACTTCGTCACCAGATGCGACACCGGCACGGAAAGAAGGTCCGCGCTCCTGGCCCAAAGAACCGGGCTGGAACATGCGGGAGCCGGTCGAGCCCTCTCCGCCGTCTCCTTTTGAAGAGTGGCTGAGCAGGATGTTCAGCGGCGAGAACCTGCTGGTCAAACTGGGAGTAATGATTCTCTTCATAGGCGTCTCCTTTCTGGTCAAGTACGCTGCCCAGCACGGGCTGTTTCCGCTGGAGCTTCGCCTTACCGCTGCTGCCCTGGGCGGCTGCGCCCTGTTGGGAGTCGGCTGGAAGCTGCGGGAGAAACGCCCGGTCTATGCCCAGGTGATCCAGGGAGGCGGAGTCGGAATTCTCTATCTCACCACGTATGCTGCCATGCGTCTCTATCACCTGATTCCCGTAACCGTCGGTTTCGGCATACTGGTGACAGTCTGCACTCTGGCAGGTTACCTTGCAGTGGTGCAGAACTCGCGCTCCATGGCCGTGCTGGCGAGTGCCGGCGGCTTTCTCGCCCCGGAACTGGCATCGCTGGGCAGTGGCAGCCATCTGATACTATTCTCCTACTACACCGTGCTTAATCTTGGCGTACTCGGCATTGCCCGCTTCCGGACCTGGCGGGAGCTGAACCTGGTTGGTTTCGTCGGGACCTTTGTTGTCGGCGCTGCTTGGGGGGGCCGCTTCTATCATCCCGATTACTTCTTCAGCGTGGAGCCTTTCCTTCTGCTCTTTTTCCTTATCTACTCCCTTTTGCCGGTATTGTATGCCCGAACCGAAACTTCCGAGATGGAGGGCTATATCGATGTCGCCCTGGTGTTCGGTACGCCGATCATTGCCTTTGTCTTCCAACAGCAGCTCGTATTACGGTTCGAATACGGTCTGACCTGGAGCAGCCTGACACTGGGGACGTTTTACCTCATACTGTCCGGGCGGTTACTGCGTGCCGAACCAGAGCGGCTCCGGAATCTGGCCGAAGCATTTCTCTCCCTTGGAGTTATCTTTGCCACTCTGACGATCCCTCTGACCCTGGATGGCCGCTGGACCGCAGCTGCCTGGAGCGTGGAAGGTGCGGCGCTGATCTGGGCCGGGCTTCGGCAGCAGCGCCTCTTGGCACGTCTGGCCGGTTATCTGCTTGTCCTCGGTTCAGGCATCGCCTTTGCCGCCACCATTGGGATGAAGAGCGGTCCCTGGCCGGTCTTGAACAGTTTCTATGTCGGCTGTTTGCTGGAAACGGTTGCCGGCCTCTGCTGCGCCCGTATGCTGGCACGTCATCAGAAGCTGCCGGAGGAGGAACGGCTCATGGAAACCGTTCTCTTTGCCTGGGGAATTATCTGGTGGTTTGCCGGCGGCCTGCACGAAATTGCCCAGCACACGGTTGCAAGTCAGATTCCCGGAGCCCAGCTGCTCTTCGTGGCGCTCTCCTGCCTGGCCTGCGAGCTTCTGCATCGTCGTCTCGAGTGGCGTCTGCTTTCAGTTCCTGCCTTTGGTCTGCTGCCGGCCATGGGGCTCTTCGCCTTGATGCAGCTGCTCGGCAACACCAGCTATCCTTCCCTGCATGGCGGCTGGTACGGCTGGCCGGTTTCCCTTGCCGCCTGGCACCTTATTCTGTACAGGCGCGAACAGCAAGGGACCAGACTCCACCCAATTGTCCATGCCGCACCACTCTGGCTGCTGGTCATGCTTACGGGATGGGAGATCAGTGGCCGCATTCTCCATCATCTGCCGGGGATGACAACCTGGGCAATATGTGCACAGGGGGCGGTACCTGCGCTGGCGCTGCTGCTGATAAGCCGCCATGGCGAGCGGCTGGAATGGCCGATAGCCCGTTATCGCCCGGATTATCTGGGGTGGGGGGCAATCCCTCTGGCAGCAGCTGCTCTGTTCTGGCTGCTGCACAGCAATTTGACCCAGCCCGGAAATCCCTGGCCTCTGCCGTATCTGCCGATCCTTAACCCGATTGACTGCGTCACCCTGCTTGTGCTGGTCAGTCTGGCGGTCTGGTACCGGGAGATCCCGCTCGTGCTCTCTGAATTGGTCGAATATCTGCCGGAGCGGGAAATGCACATCGCCGGCTGCGCTGTAATTTTCTTCTGGTTTAATGCCATCCTCCTGCGCACCATTCACCACTGGTGCGGAGTCCCGTTCAACTTCCAGGACCTGTTCGCATTCCTGACGGTTCAGACTACCATCACCATTTTCTGGTGTCTGCTGGCGATGGGAGCCATGACTCTGGCCACCAGACGGGGGCTGCGGGAGATATGGCTGACCGGGGCCGGGTTGCTGGGCGCAGTGGTGGTCAAGCTCTTCATGGTGGATCTGTCCGGCCACGGCAGTGTGGCCCGGATCGTCTCATTCGTTGTGGTAGGACTTTTGATCCTGCTCATCGGATGGTTTTCGCCGGTGCCGCCGCGTATGTCAGAAAGGAGCTGTTTATGAAACCGAAAGGCATGGCTCGCGCAAAGGACCCAAAAGTCGGGCCTAAAGCGCAAAGGTCGCAAAGGGACGCAAAAACGGGTTTCGATGACTCTTGCAATAGCTCACTAGGTTTGCGGGAGCTGCAAGTGTCTGGGTTTTACTTTGCGCACTTGGCGTTCTTTGCGCGAAAGAGCCTGAAGGGTTTCTGCCAACTTTTGATGCCGTTTATGCTCATATTCTCCATTCATCCTCCGGCTCTGGCAAATGATACTCCCAAGCTGACCGACTTTGCCCGGATGATGCCACTTACCCTCTCCGGAACAGGCGCTCTGCACGAGCTGCCTCTGCCAGCTGAGGTCTATACCGGGTCCCAAAGAGCCGATCTGGGTGATCTCGCCGTGTTCAATGGCGCGGGCGAAATCGTTCCCTTCACCCTGGTGCAGCCTCCTCCGGCAGGGACAGCCGTCGAGGGGCGACGGTTATCGCTCTTTCCCCTTTCCGGCGGCACTCGCCTCCAGCAGGGGAATCTGAACATGCAGGTGCGTACCGACGAGCACGGCGCCATTGTAAACCTGATCTCATCGCCGGGGGGAGCAACTCAGGCAGCTGTTACCACTTATATCGTCGATGCAAACGGTCTGGATCGTACGGTCAACGGTTTCGATTTCGAATTGCAGTCGGGTGGGAATCAGTATATCGGCTCGGTGCGGGTGGCGATCAGTGACGATCTGCAGCATTGGCAGGATCATGCCAGTGGTGCGCTGGCCATCCTGACAGCAACCAGCCAGCAGCTCAGCCGCAGCCGGATCGAGTTCCCGGCGGTGAAATCTCGCTACTTCCGGCTTACCGTCTGTCCGGAGCAGGGGATACCCTTCATAACCTCCGTCTCGGCCCGTCTGGAATCGCCACTGGCCGCACCTGGTCGTGCTGCGGGGCGCTACTTCATCACCCCGGTCAAGGATCACGCCGGCGATTACCTGGTGCAAACCGCCGGCCGCATGCCGGTGGACCGTGTGCGTCTTATCTTTGAAGAGGTAAACAGCCTGGCCGGCGTTACCTTCTTTTCCCGCACCGATAACAAGAGTCCCTGGATCGAACGGGGAAGCGGCACCTTCTACCGCCTGCGCCGCGATTCTTCGGTTGTGGAAAGCGCTTCGCTCGACATTGCTCCGACTCGGGACCGGGAATGGCTGATCAGGATCCGGCAGTCCGGGAGCGCCCTCGGTGAGAGGTTGACGATGTTCGAGGCCGGCTGGCAGCCCCAGAGGCTGATCTTTGCTGCCCGAGGAGAGCCGCCGTTCCGGCTCGCCTTCGGCAGTGCCCGCATCGGCGAGGAAAATCTGCGGGATGACAGTATCTCAGCCGGACTTGCCACCTGGGAAAAGCAGCAGATCAAGCCGCTGCCGGCCCTGGCCGGGACATCGGTCGAATCCGGCGGCAGGAATGCGCTACGGCCGACCATCCCGGCCTCCACTTGGCATAAGCTGCTTCTCTGGGGAGCATTGCTCAGCGGGGTGCTGATCCTGGCGCGGATGGCGTGGAAACTGGGGCGAGAGATGGGATTTGGTGACTCACGGAAAAAAACATCGGAAAATGAGCATCCTGTGGTAGAAAAGGGAGAATAGAGAAATCGCTGGTTTGAGTGAATATTACATACGGTCATATGAAACCGGAATAGGAGCACTCCTTGAAGCGTCTGCTGTCCCCCCTGATTCTTACAATTTCCCTTGTCCTTTCGCTACCAGCCCATGCTGCCGATATCTGCCGGGAACATCGCACCGCGTACCACGGTACCAGCAGGGAGACGGTGGAGCGGACCCTGCAGAAGGAGGTCGAGGAGTTCCGCACCCTGTCGGAGCGTGCCCTGACCCTGCGGGCCGAGACCATCAAGGTCGGCAGACAGATCAAGGAGAAGCTGGATAAGGACAGGCCGCTGTCCGGGGACGATCTGGCCCTGATCAATACCGGCATTAACGAGCACCTGAGCCTGCGCAAGGAGCTGCTGGAGGTGGCCGAAGCTCACGAGTGCTGGCTGGACGGCTCGGAAAAGGAGCTGGCAAAACAGGGGATTTCGCCGGAAGCGCGCCTGGCCGGGGTAATGCTCTCACTCGCTTCGGCCATGCTGCTCTACGATAACTACCTGCTGTCCATCTCGCTCTTCGAGGGGGACGGTAAGCTTCGCCGCATTCTCAACGAGCGGGATTCGGGCTATGCGGTCACCAGTGCCGCCCTGGCCAAGGTAACTCTGAACTATAACTCGATCAGCAGCCGGTCGCGGGTGCGCAAGGCGATCAGGTTCTACGAGCGTGAGTCGGTACGCTTCCGGGAGTCGCTCGTCCGGAATCCGGCGGGCGACTATTTAAACCTGCTGATCGTCCAGAGCCCTTCCTACTCAATGGTTAAAAAGCTGTCCCCACTATATGTGCTGGGACGTAAGCTGGGATTCCTGGGCGGCGTTACCACCGATACCCTGACCGGAATGGAACGGGAAGGAGTCAGCCTGTTCAGCATGGTATTCGGCAACGCAGTCGGGCTGGTGGAGACGCGCAAGGGGAAACTCTACCAGAAGAGTGAGGTGCTGGCCGATGTGAGCACCAGCCTGCGGGCCGGAGACATTCTGCTGGAGAAGACCCCTTTCCGCCTTACCGACAAGCTGATTCCAGGCTACTGGGGGCATGCCGCGGTCTGGATCGGCACCGAGGCCGAGCTGAAGGAGCTGGGAATCTGGAACAACCCCCTTGTGGTCAGGCACCGGGAGGAGATCCGCGAGGGGAGGTTGGTGGTGGAGGCGCTGCGTTCCGGAGTGGAGATGAATACCCTGCAGCACTTTCTCAATATCGACAGTATCGGAGTGCTGCGCAAGCCCGACCAGAAACGGGAAGACAGGGCTGCCACGGTCATCCAGGCGCTGCGCCAGGTGGGCAAACCCTACGATTTCAACTTTGACGTGGAGTCCAAGGAGCGGGTCTACTGCTCCAAGCTGGTCTATCTCAGCTACAGCGGCATAGACTGGCCGACCAAGAAATCGCTGGGACGTACCACCTTCACCCCTGACGACGTGGCGGTCAAGGCCGCCCGGGACGGCACCCTCCAGCTGGTGACCTTCTACCACGACGGCAAGCCCGTCAAGGATGCGCCGGTCGTGCGGATGGCGGAACTGATGGGGGTGGCTGCCGGGAATTAGATTTTCCTTCCGGTGCCTTTCCCGTTCCCGAACCGTAAGCAGGCACAAGCCCGAATGCTCTGAGAAATCAGGGCTTTTTTTCTATTGTCCAGTACGATCTCCCCTGTATGAGAGCTTACATTCACGCTTGCGTGCCCGGCCTGCAGACATTGACAACTGCCAATAGTGAGCTATATTTTGAACAGGATCGCATCCAAAAATGCAATAAGGAATCTCTATTTATGAGCACTGCACTGATACTGATCGACATACAGAACGACTACTTTCCCGGCGGCAGGATGGAACTTTTCGGGAGCATTCAGGCAGCATCTGCTGCTGCCAGAGTGCTGGCAGAATTCAGGAGGCAGTCCTGGAGCGTGTACCATGTTCAGCATATCTCCAGCCAATCGGGGGCAACCTTTTTCCTGCCTGAGACCGCTGGTGTAGAGATTCATGAATCTGTGCGTCCCCTGCTCAATGAGCCAGTGATCACCAAGCACTTCCCTAACAGCTTTCGTGAAACCGACTTGCTCGATCGTTTGAGAGCAGGAAGACACAGTCAGTTGCTTATCTGCGGCATGATGAGCCATATGTGTGTTGACAGCACTGTAAGAGCTGCTTTCGATCTCGGATTCAACTGTATAGTTACCCAGGATGCCTGTGCCACAAAAGAGCTCAACTTTAACGGGATCACAGTGCCGGCATCACAGGTGCATGCATCCTATATGGCAGCTTTGGGAGCTGTTTTTGCTCAGGTGAAGGGAGTGGATGAGATCCTGGATAACATGGCAGCCAAAATTTGAGTTATGGGCTGAAGAGTTGAAGTAAAATGCCATGGAGGGGAGAAGGTCGGGGTATAAAATATTTCAAACTTTCTGACTTTTTCATACTCAGAGTGGTATAATTTAGATAGAAGCAAAGCAGTTCAAACTGCAAAAAGGAGGGGAACTTGACTGACCGTACTCCACCAGGCAGGTCAAAGAAGTGATAGTTGCATCGATCCGGAGTAAGAGAGCCGGAACAAACCTTGAAAAGGGTACAGAGCAATCGAGATAAAAGAAGCCCACCGTAAATTCTGGTGGGCTTTTCATTTTAATGCTATGGCTCAATAATCTGTTGCTGATAAGCTCGGATACGGGTAGCATCCGTCTATAGTGCTGCGGAATTGTCGTCCGTAATGAGAAAGAGAGACTGTTAAACAGCATGGATCACTACTCGACAATTGTAATCGACTTTGAAACCACAGGCCTTTCTCCGGGGTATGGAGACAGAACCATAGAAGTGGGTGCGGTTCTCATATCTGACAATCAGATAGTCGACAGATTCCAGAGCCTGATGAATCCCGAAATGATGGTGTCCGGTTTCATTGAGGAATACACGGGTATCACCAACAAGATGTTGTCATCTGCTCCGGCCATCAAAGAAGTAATGCGTAAACTGAAGACATTCATTGCCCACCACCATCTTGTAGCACATAATGCATCTTTTGATTTACGTTTTCTGGACGCCGAGTTCAACCGGATAAACCACCGGCGAAGCAATCAATTCGGCTGTTCGTTGCTGGTATCCAGAAGGATTTATCCTGAAGCTCCCAACCATAAACTGGAAACGTTGGTAAAGTACAAGAACCTGAAAACAGATGGAATCCATCACAGGGCACTGGCTGATGCAGAGATGACTGCCCATCTGTGGATGCGAATGATTTCCGATATCAAGGAAAGATACGGTCTGCAGGAAGTTCAGTTCGGATTGATGCAACAATTGATGAAGATACCGAAGAAGAAGGTTGCAGAGTTTCTCGTGAAGCATAACCTTGCATGAGGCTGAAAATTAATACTGTATTGATCATCAAGCTTCCGCCTTAAGAGGTCAGGCCATGAAAAAGGTTCTCCTGACAAGTGCATCGCAGAGTTTCCTGGATAGAAACACAAAGCTGCTGATGAAGAGAGGATTCCACCTTATAACTGCAAAGAGCGGTGAAGAGGCTCTAAGACTCAATAAAGACAGTCAGCTGGACCTGATTCTTTCCGACGTTCAGATGGAGGACATGAGTGGATGCACGCTTTGTTCTTTAATTCAAAGTGATGATAAGGTACGGCATGTTCCTGTAATTGTCAGCTGTCACGACACACAGTGGAACATAGAAAAAGTTATGCAAAGCGGTGCAAGCGGCTTTGTCCTGAAGCCGATCGACCCGATCCAGCTCATGGAGGCAATCGGTGGTTTTGTCGGCCTGCAGCTAGGCAGAAGCAAGAGGGTCGTGCTGAAGGTGAAAGTAATAAGCAAAGAACAGAACCTTGAGTTCCTATGCTTTTCCCATGATGTCAGCAATTCAGGCATTCTTTTCGAGACCGGGCATCAACTTCTTTTAAGTAGCCGGATTATCTGTCAGTTTACCTTGCCCGGATCGTGCTCGATTGAAACGGAGGGAAAAGTGGTGCGTAAAATAAGTGTTTCGGAAAATGATCTTTACGGGGTCAAATTCATTGCCCTTCGCTTCTCCTACCGCAGGGCCATTGACAAATATATTGCCTCAATCCCGGATTAGGTCTTTCAAGGAATGGCTGGAAACTTCGCCAGTCGAGCTGCATGTCTGCCGGGTGAAGCGGCAGATGTGCCTCTATCATTGACAGCCCGCCTTTACCGTTATAATGTATCTGATCTGTTTTGTAATGGGGCTGATGATGGAGCGGGCGATAAGATAGATGATTGCAAGCCGCTGTACCGGTAAGAGACCGGCGAAGCGGCTTTTTTTTGATTACTGATTTAGGCTTTGGCAACAAGGGCGGATCGTTTGATGTAGCCCACCGCCGGGAAGTGAGTCATTAGGCTCCACTCACGGAAATGGGAAGTCCTGCTATCCGCGACCAACAGGAGGATTCGCATGAAGGTTTTTGCCATAATCGCCAGCCCACCGGTAATGCAGGGGAACAGAGGATGCTTGCTATCCGTAACCATGAGAGTTGTATGCGCATAACCATGTTTTTCCTTAAAATGATGCTGCTTGTCTTCGCGCTTGGCGTTGCCGCAGGGTGTGCACATCGGGCGATGGATCGTGCTGTCGCTTCATGGCAGGATCAGCCCGTTTCCGCGGTAATTGCCGCGTGGGGCCAGCCCTCGGAGGAGCTGAAAGTCAGCGGAAAACATCTGCTGCTCTGGAATACATATGATGGCAAGCTTGCCTTTCGTGGTCAGAAGGCATCCGCACCCGGGCCCGATGCCCCTGGCTGTGTCCGGCTTCTGGAAGTTGATAGAAGGGGTGTGATTGCCGCCGGGACCTGGGACGGGAACGATTGCCCCGGATGGTTCTCGGGGTGGCACAGGTAGGGTTCTGACCCGGTGTCATGATACAAATTCAGGCTCGGGAAATTCATAAAAAGGAGTTAACCGGTTGTATGGGAAACGAAGTAGCGGGATTGACCGAGTTGATGAGTAAACTTCACAGTGAAGTCACGTTCAGACCGGATGACGGCGCGTTCCGGTCCAAACTGGCTGAAATAGTAATTGCTGATGATGCAGAGTGTGCGGAACTCTTTTCCGAAAGCAGCTGCGATATCCTGGTCGGCATTTCAGGCCGGACTGTTAACGAAGGCATTATCCGGTTTATGGTCAGAAGCGACCAGGGAGAGAATTCTTTGGAATGCCCCCTTGCGGCGCTCAATAATGATGAAATCGGCGACCTGGACAAGCAGCTGTCCCGAATCGTTGCGGAGCAGCTTCCATCCGTTGCCCAGGCCTCCAGGAAGCTTGTTGTCAGAAAAAAGGTCGTTAGCGGGATGTTAGACATTAGTCAGGCTGCAGAGCAACTCGGCTGTTCGGAGGGTTTCCTGAAGAGCAGAATCCCCTGCAGTGATTATTCCTATGACGAAGTCGACGGCAAAACAGAGATCAGGGGCTATTACTGGTCGCAACCGCTGATCGAGCGCCTCTGTCAGGTCAAAGCAAACGGGGCAAAACCGGAAGATGTGACGTATGTCGCCGGGGAGTGCTGTCACGGCGACAGCAAATGGGCCGAGGAGATGTTGGCATCACTTGCTCCTGCCAAACCTAAAGCCAGGGCTGACGGCACTTTACCTAATGCAGGATCTAAACTGCCGGCAAAGATTGTTTCCCGGGTGCACAGGAACAATCGACGTCCACAAAAGAAGAAGCCCTGACCCTCCATAGGACTCTCATGCTGATCGGCAAATCTGGGAGAATAGATGAATAATTGTTTCTAAACCTCAGGGCTTTCCCTTCCGGAATCTGTTATTTCTTGAACAGGGTTCTGCTTTCGGGTATATATAACTGCTATTTCAAAAATTCTTTACCTTTTTCGGAGGTTTTATCATGATTGAGTTTCTTGGCGACTGGAAGAGAACGGGATACTGCGGGGATCTGACTGCCGCCGATATCGGCTCTTCGGTCACACTGATGGGTTGGGCGCACCGCAGGCGCGATCATGGCGGGCTTATTTTTATCGATCTCAGAGACCGCGAAGGGCTTGCCCAGATTGTTTTCGACCCTGCCGTCAGCAAGGAGACTCATGCCAAGGCCGAAGATGTCAGGAGCGAATATGTCCTGGCGGTGAAAGGGAAGGTTATCCCGCGACCTGAAGGGACGGTGAATCCGAACCTGAAGACCGGCGCTGTGGAGATCGTGGTCAGCGAATGCAAGCTGCTGAATCCGTCGAAGACCCTGCCTTTCACGCTTGACGAATATGTGGATGTGGCCGAGAACCTTCGCCTCAAGTACCGGTATCTTGACCTGCGCAGGCCGCAGCTCCAGGAGAGCATGATCCTCCGCTCCAAGGTCGCGCAGACCACCCGCCGCTATCTTAGCGAGAACGGTTTTCTCGAGATAGAGACCCCGTTTCTCACCAAATCCACCCCGGAAGGGGCTCGTGACTTTCTTGTTCCGTCGAGAATAAACAAGGGGCAGTTTTATGCTCTCCCGCAGTCTCCACAGATTTTCAAGCAGATCCTGATGATCTCCGGTTTTGACCGCTACTTCCAGGTCGTCCGCTGCTTCCGGGACGAGGATCTGAGGGCCGACCGCCAGCCCGAGTTCACCCAGATCGACTGCGAGATGTCCTTCATCGACCGTGATGACATCATCAGGATGATGGAAGGCCTGATTGCGACGGTCTTCCGGGAGGCAAAAGGGGTCGAAATAGAGCTTCCTGTTCCGCGCATGACCTACCAGGAGGCGATCAGACGGTTCGGCGTGGACAATCCCGATCTCCGTTTCGGGCTCGAACTGGTCGAGTTGACAGATATCGTCAAAGGTTCCGGCTTCAAGGTCTTTGCCGATGTCGCGGCGGGCGGCGGCATCATCAAGGGGATCAATGCAAAGAAATGTGCCACCTTCTCCCGCAAGGAGATCGACGATCTTACTGAATTCGTGAAGATCTACGGCGCCAAGGGGCTGGCTTACGTAAAGATCGAGAACGGCGAATGGCATTCACCCATTGCCAAGTTCTTTACCCCTGACGAGATTGCCGCGATGAACAAGGCTTATGGTGCAGAGGAAGGCGATCTGCTTCTTTTTGTCGCCGACAAGCCCAAAGTGGTCAACGACTCCCTGGGCAAGCTCAGAAACCTGCTGGCTAAGAATCTCGGACTCCTCGACAAGAACCGGTTTGTTTTTGTCTGGATCACCGACTTTCCGCTGCTCGAATGGGACGAGGATGAAAAGCGCTGGGCCGCGGTACATCACCCGTTCACCGCTCCTATGGATGAAGATGTCGACTATGTCGAGTCCGATCCCGGCCGCTGCCGGGCCAAGGCCTACGATCTGGTCCTCAACGGTAACGAAATCGGCGGCGGCTCCATCAGGATCCATCAGGAAGTCATCCAGTCGCTGATGTTCAAGATGCTGGGGCACTCCGAGGAGGACAAACGGTCAAAGTTCGGCTTCCTGCTCGATGCGCTCGAATACGGCACCCCTCCCCACGGCGGGATTGCCTTCGGTCTGGATCGCCTCGTCATGCTTCTCACCGGCAGCGAATCGATTCGTGATGTCATCGCTTTTCCGAAAACCCAAAGAGGAACCTGTCTCATGTCCGAGGCGCCTTCGCCGGTTGACGACAAGCAGTTGCGGGAGCTTGGCATTAAAACGCTTGCCAAGTAGGAGAGTTATTGAAGCGATTCTATCGATCATATCTGAGCGGCGTTCTTCTGCTGATTGTTGCTGCCTGTGCAGCACCGGTCTCAAGATTCAGAAATGAGTCCGTGATGGCTCTGCAAAAGGTGAGAGCTTCCGGTTTGGAAGCTCTTTTTCCTTTGGAGGCAAAGGACTTTTACAGCACTGTCAATCTGGGCAATTCCGAACTGGCGAAAGGGGAGATATCTGCTGCTGACGCCTATTACAATCTGGCACTCGGCAAAGCCGGCATTCTCCAGGACCTCTATCTGAAGGAGCTCAAGAGAAGAGAAGAGGCCGCTGCTCTAGAACTTGAAAAAAAACGTCAGGCTGAAGTTGAACTGGAACTGCAGAAGCAGCAGGAGCGCGAGCAGGCCGAAGAGCTTGCGCGCGAAGCTTCGCGGATAAAGAGACTTGAAGCCGAAAAAGCCGAGGCTCGCAGAAAAGCCGAGAGGAGCAGGCTGGAGAAAGAGCCTCCGCTAGTTTCGCGTCATACGGTCAAGCGCGGCGAAACCCTCCCCCAGATAGCAGCGGCGTTGGAAGTGTACGGCGATGCCTCTTTATGGCCGCTGATTTACAAAGCAAACCGCGATCAGATCAGCAATCCAGCCGTTCTCTGGCCGGGTCAGGCCCTCCGTATTCCCCGCAACGCCGACAAGAACGATATCAATGAAGCACGCCGTTTTGCCGCAGAGCATTCCCTGAGATAATATCGTCTATAAAGTCACAAGGTTCCCTTCTCAAGATACCTGATTTTCGCTTGACACCAATTTCCTCTTTGTATACTGTATACAAACTTTTCCCTTCCATTAATTAAATTAAATTCGCTTTTACTTTTAGTAAATTACAGAAATCCCACTAAGCAATCTTCCGGGAATACTGGCATAAAAAATCAAGGAGAGAATATGACGACACAAACAGCAAAGATCATCTGGTCAAAAATTGATGAAGCACCCGCACTGGCAACATACTCTTTACTCCCCATCGTCAATGCCTTTACGAAGGCAGCCGGTGTTGTCGTTGAAACAAGGGATATCTCTGTTGCAGGAAGGATTATCGCTAATTTCCCCGATTACCTTACCGGGAGCCAGAGAATGCCGGATTATCTTGCCGAACTGGGCGAGCTTACCCAGAAGCCGGAAGCCAATATCATCAAGCTGCCCAATGTCAGTGCTTCGATCCCGCAGCTGAAAGCGGCCATCAAAGAGCTGCAGGAGCAGGGTTACAAGCTTCCCGATTATCCCGAAGAGCCGAAAACCGATGCCGAGAAAGAACTTAACGCCAGATACGCCAAGTGTCTGGGAAGCGCCGTAAACCCTGTCCTGCGTGAAGGAAACTCCGATAGGAGATCTGCCAAGGCGGTAAAAGAATACGCCAAGAAGCATCCGCACAAGATGGGTGCCTGGTCCCCTGATTGCAAGACCCATGTGTCGCATATGACTGCAGGCGATTTCTACCACAGCGAAAAATCAGTCACAATGAAGAAGGCCGGAAACGTCCGGATCGAGCTGGTCGATCCGGCCGGCAATGTCAAAGTCATGAAAGAGAAGCTGGCCCTGCAGGAAGGCGAAGTGCTAGACGGTGCATTCATGAGTGCCAAAGCACTGCGCAAATTCATTGCCGAGCAGATCGAGGACGCAAAGGCCAAAGGCGTGCTCTTCTCCGTGCACCTCAAAGCCACCATGATGAAGATCTCCGATCCGATCATGTTCGGTCATTTCGTTTCCGTTTTCTACAAGGACGTTTTCGACAAGCATGCTGCAACATTCAAAGAGCTGGGTGTCAATCCGGACCTCGGCATGGGCGATCTCTATGCAAAAATCGAGAAGCTGCCGGCAGCAAAAAAAGCTGAGATCGAGGCGGATATCCAGGAAGTTTACAAGAAGCAGCCGCCGCTGGCCATGGTCGATTCCGACAAAGGGATCACCAATCTACATGCCAGCAACGACATTATCATCGATGCCTCCATGCCGGTCGTTATCCGTGACTCCGGCGGGATGTGGGGCCCGGACGGGAAGTTGCACGACGTCAAGTGCGTGGTCCCCGACACCTCCTACTCGGAGTGGTACCAGGTCTGCATCGATTTCTGCAAGAAGAACGGCCAGTTCGATCCGACGACCATGGGTTCCGTTTCCAACGTCGGTCTCATGGCACAGAAGGCAGAGGAGTACGGCTCACACGACAAGACCTTCAAGGTTCCTACTAACGGCATCATGCGTGTTGTCGACGAGTCGGGCGCAGTGCTGTTCCAGCACGAAGTAGAAGCTGGCGATATCTGGCGCGGCTGCCAGGCCAAAGACCTGCCGATCCAGGATTGGGTCAAGCTTGCTGTTCGTAGGGCACGGGCAACCGGAGCACCGGCTATCTTCTGGCTGGACAAGAACCGCGCTCACGACGCCCAGATGATCGAAAAGGTCAACAAGTACCTGAAGGATCACGATACGAGCGGCCTGGATATCCGGATTATGGCTCCAGTGGATGCAATGCTGTTCGCGTGCCAGAGGGCAAAGGAAGGCAAAGACACCATTACCGTAAGCGGAAATGCCCTCAGGGATTACCTGACCGACCTCTTCCCGATTCTCGAACTCGGTACCAGTGCAAAGATGCTCTCCATCGTACCTCTTCTGGCCGGTGGCGGACTTTTCGAGACAGGGGCAGGCGGTTCTGCTCCCAAACATGTTCAGCAGTTTGTCCAGGAAGGGTACCTGCGTTGGGATTCGTTGGGCGAGTTCCTGGCGCTTGGCGTATCTCTTGAGCATCTTGCTGCCACTTTTAAAAATGAAAAGGCCCAGCTTCTGGCTGATACGCTCGATCAGGCCAACACCAAGTTCCTGGACAACAACAAGAACCCGGCACGTAAGGTCGGTCAGATTGACAACCGCGGTAGCCACTTCTACCTGGCAATGTACTGGGCCGAGGCTCTGGCCGCTCAGACCAAGGACAAGGATCTGGCAACCCGCTTTGCCAAGGTGGCGCAGCAGCTTCAGGAGAATGAGGCAAAGATCAACGAGGAGCTGATCGGCGCCCAGGGGAAACCACAGGATATCGGCGGCTACTACATGCCGGATCCGGTCAAGACCGAAAAGGCAATGCGTCCAAGCGCGACTTTGAATGCAATAATCGATTCTATCTGATAGCAAGACTTTGCAAGTGCAGTAAAACTCAACCCAATTCAAGGAGGAAGTCAAAAATGGCACGTAAAAAGATAGCTCTTATTGGTGGTGGTCAGATCGGCGGCGTACTTGCTCAGCTTTGCGCATTACGCGAACTTGGTGACGTTGTACTGTTTGACATCGTTGAAGGGCTTCCGCAGGGAAAGATGCTCGATATTGCAGAAGTCGGCTCTGTTGACGGATTTGACGTAAACCTGAAAGGCACCAACAGCTACGAAGATATCAAGGGCGCAGACGTTGTTATCGTTACTGCAGGCCTTCCCCGTAAACCGGGCATGAGCCGTGACGACCTCATCGCAACCAACTCCAAGATCATGAAGTCCGTTGCCGAGGGGATCAAGCAGTACGCACCGA
>Ga0134124_10000170_pt1 | contig 59654 bp, 37 predicted proteins | sample KB304_FD_96880 | JGI IMG/M metagenome (GOLD analysis project Ga0134124, IMG submission 96880) | Terrestrial soil microbial communities without Nitrogen fertilizer from Kellogg Biological Station, Michigan, USA - KB3-0-4 | ecosystem: Environmental > Terrestrial > Soil > Unclassified ...
ACGGGAGCGGCCATCGCGCGCTCGCCGAATCGGAGGCTCGCGAGACCGGCGCCGAAGCGTATGGGCACCTCGTCGTCTTCAAGCACGGAACCGATCCGATCTTCGGCCCGCGCATCGATGCGCTGCCGCCCGAGCTTCGAGGCCGGGCATATCGCGGCGTCGGATTCAGCTTTGCGTATCTGTTCGGTACGCGCCGCAGCGATGCGTCGGCGTCCGGCCTGACCAAGGCGCTGCTGTCGGTCGATCCCGAGTACCGCGCGGCGGCAATCGAAGGCGCGCGCGCGGCGATCCGCGAAGGGCTCGAGCAGGTCGCCCCGCTTCCTCCGTCGCCGAGGCGCGACGAGCTTGCCGCAGCGATCGATCAGGCCGAAGCCGCGCCGCGCGAAGCTCCATCGCTCGGCAGCCTGGCGTTTCTCGACGTTGCTATATCGAGCCCGACTCGATGCCGCATGCGCGAAGGACAAGATCGGGGTTGAAGCGCTGCGTGCGCGGCCTGGCGAGTCGTCGCCGCCCGATCGACGCCGAGTGGCCGGCGCCCGTACCGGTCTCGGCCGGGAACTGACGCTCGATCCAGCATGGAAGCGATTTCCATGCATCGAGGATTGCTCGTGCGCCGTCGCAGTCGCCGCGCGCGGCCGACACGGCAGCGCCAAGCGTCCAGCCGTCGGCCAGGCCCGGATCGATCGCGCGCACGCTCGCGAAATCACTTGCGGCCTCTTCGAACGCGGCGCGGCGCGCTTTTTCGTCGGGCTCGAGGTGCAGCACGTCTTCGAGCCTGGTCAGCGACAAGCCCGCGAGCGCCTCGGAAAGTTGCGGATTCTGGCGCAGCGCGCGGCGCCAGAGCAGAGTGGCGCGTCTCGACTGCCCGTGGTCGTGCATCACGACCGCAATCGAATGGCCGTATTCGGCTTTTGCGAGGCGCAGGAACCTGTCGGCGTCGATCGGACCGTCGACCTGGCGATGCTGCATCCGCCACGCGAGGCGAAGCTGCGACAGGCCGGCGCGCACCTTGCCCTCGTCGATCAGCAGAAAGCCGAGATTCTCGTAAGCCAGATGGTAGTCGGTGGCCGCCGCCTTGCGGAAAAGCGCGCGCGCTTCGTCGACGCGCCCGCCGGCGTACTTGACGATGCCGTCCTGCACGGTCTTGCCTTCGTCGAAGCGCGGGATGTTGCTCGTGATCGTCGTCGGATCGAACAGAAAGCCCTGCCAGAAGACGGCCAGGCTGAGCACCGCAAGCACGAGGAAGCCCGCGCGCAGGAGATACGACAGCGCGCGCAGCCGCTCGTCGATCCACACCGCTCCGTGCGCGAACCAGAACGCGAATACGACCGCGATCGGCGTGAAGTACGTGGCCTTGACCGCGGCTGCGATCGGTACTTCGATCGTCCCCTGCACGAGCAGCACGATCATCGCCGCGGTCGTGAACGCGAATGCGACCGACGTGTCATCCCATCCACGGCGTGCGAGGGCGACCAGCGCACGCACGATGCCGATCGCGATCAGCAGCGTCGGGATCAGGCCGAGCATGAGCAGCGCCTGCCCGGCGCGGCGTGAGCCTTCGCTTTCCACCACCGGCGGCAGAACCCAGCCGCCGAAGCCGTCGAACCACGTGTTCGCGTACATTCCGGTCCACACCGACTCGCGCACCGCGCGCTCGAAATCGTGCGGCGCCGGATCGCTCGACGCCGTCGAATCGCGCGGCCACACCGGCCGCCTGAAGATCAGCGGATCGAACGTCAGGTAGTCCGCCCAGCCTCTTGCCGCCTGCGGCTGGTTGTTCTCGACGTATGCGACCGGGAACGTCCTGCGGCTGAGCTCGAACGGAGTTCCGTACGCTTCGATGTTGCGCACGATCCACGGACCGCAGATCACCAGCGACGTTGCCGCGGTGACGGCGATGAGCCTGGCCCCTTCGCCGTAGCGGCGGCGCGCGAGTGCGCGAGCGGCAATCGTCGCGAGCGACGCGACGACGATGGCGAGCGCCGAAAACTTGGCAGCCATCGCCGCCCCGAGACAGAGGCCGAGAACAGCGGCGCGGCGCGGCGACGGAGCGTCCAGCAGATGAAGCAGCGCGAGCAGCGACAGGCTACCGAAGACGGCGTGAAGACCTTCGTTTCCGAGGAATCCCGCACTGTAGAGCTGCACCGGAACGACGAGGACGAGAAGCGCGGCCATTGCCCGGACGGCGCGGTTTTGCGGAAACGCGCGTCCCACCACGTACCATGCGATCGGCGCCTGCACCGATCCGAGCGCTGCCACCAGCACCTTGCCGATCTTCAGCCGGACGTACGGGTCGAGCCCGTCGAGCGCGTTCCAGATTCCGGCCATCAGCGCGTAGTAGAGCGGCGGATGGAAGAACGACCATCCGTGCGTCGCCATCGGGAAATGCCAGGTGCGCGCGACGAACCAGATGTAGGTGAAGTGGCCGAACGCGTCGTAGCCGGAAAGAACCGGTGCCGCCCACGCGTTGTGCAGCCGCTCGGCGACCGCCACCAGCAGCAGGACGATCGACGCGACTACGACGATGCCGCGACCCGCGCCTGATTCCGCCTGCACGGCGCGCAGCATAGCGGCGCACGGCTCAGCGAGCGAAGCGGCGACCGGCTCGGAGAGCGAATCGCCCAATTGACCTTTTGCCACTTGAAGACGACCCTGCCTCTGGATGAGCCGCACTACCTTCCTCGTCATTGCCTCGGTGATGACGGTCGCGGCGGCGGCGGTGCGTCTCAACAACGCCCTGTCGTTTCCGGTGCTCGGCGGCTACGACGCGTTCGCACACTTTACGTACATCTGGTTCGTCGCGACCACCGGAAGGATCCCGCTGGCCGACCAGGGCTGGGAATTCTTCCAGCCGCCGCTCTACTACGAGCTGATGGCTCTGATCTGGCGCCTGGCCGGCTCCCTCGACGCCGAAGTGCGGCTGCGGATCGGAACGGTGCTGATCGCGCTCGCCGGCCTGATTCCGGCGGCAACGGCATTCGTGATCGTGCGGCTGCGCTTTCCCTCCGATCGGCTCGTCCAGCTGCTGGCGGCCGGGTCGATGCTGTTCCTGCCGATGCAACTCTACAGCGCCGGGTTCGTCGGCAACGAGAACCTGACGGCCATTCTCGGCAACCTCGCGCTTCTCGCGCTGGTCTGGACGTTGCGCGAAGAGACGACGGCCCACGCCGCAACGCTCGGGGTGATGCTCGGGCTGGCCATGCTGACCAAGTTCACGGCAATCGTGGTGGTCGCGGGCTCGATCGCGACGATTGCCCTTCGCGGCATCGTGCGCCGGGATTTTGCCGGTGCCGCGGGAACCGTCGCGATCGTCGTGGTCGCCATGCTCGCGGTCTGCGGCGGCTACTACGCGCGCAACGTTCGCGAGTTCGGCACGCCGTTCCAGCTCAGCCGTACCCATCTTTTCCTGAAGAGGGTCGAGGACTCGCAGCTCCAGGGGCGCCGCGAGCTGCTCGAATATCTGCTGTTCGACCCGGGCATCATCTATCGGCCGCAGTGGCCGCGCGGCCTTTCGCTCAACTCGCCGCGCCCGCCGTACGGCGGGTACAGCGCGATGCGCGAATCGATTCCGACCGGCATCTACGCCAACACCTGGTTCGACGGATTCGGCGGGTTCGTGCTGACGCCGGTCACGCACAGCGAAGCGTCCCGGCGCGCCGGACAGCTGCTGCTGCTGCTCGCGCTGGTGCCGACCTCGATCATGCTGCTCGGCATCGCCGTCTCGCTGCAAAACCTGTGGCGTCGCGGGTGGGACGACACGGCGGTAGCGATGCTGACGACGCTGGCGGCAATGGCGGCTGTCGTCGTACACGGCACACGCAGCGTGCCGACACAGGCGGCCGTAAAGGCGACGTACCTGCTGCTGGTCGGATCGGCGTTCGCGTACATGTTTGCCGTCGGGTTCGTATTCGTCGGCGCGCGCAGCCGCCGCCTGCAGCACGCCGCAGCTTCGGCATGCGCCGCGCTTGCGCTCACGAGCGCGATCGTGTTCGCGCACGGGCGTTTCATGCCCGACGACTGGTTCGTCGAAGGCTTCGAGAACGCGATCGTCCAGAACATGTACGGCGTGCTCCACTATGCCGGCGGCGACCGGGCGATCGCACAGAAGAAGTTCGAAGCGGCCGCCGCCCGCGGCCATCACCTCGGCTACGAGAACCTGGCGGCGCTCGCGTTCGAAAGCGGCAAGCTCGACGCCGCGCAGTATTTCCTGCGAACCGCCGCGCTCCGGCAACCGGGCCAGTCGACGGGCACGGCTGCGCAGCGCGAAGAGGCGATCCTGTCGACGCAGGCCGAGTACGCGAACTCGATTGCGGTGTTCGACTTCGCCGGCGGCGATCTCGACGGGGCGCGCGAAGAGCTCGAACGTTCGCGTCGCTATGACCGTTCGATCCCGGAGAGCGCGTACAACCTCGGCATCGTGCATCTGATCGAAGCCTCCCGGGAGCCGGCCGGGCAGGCGAGGTCTGATTCCCTGCGCCGCGCCGATGAAGAGCTGGCGGCCAGCGCGTCACTCGATCCGGGTTTTGCCGATGCGGTCGCGATGCGCGGCGTCGTGCTTGCCTTGCAGGGCGACTGCAGGGCCGCAAGTGCACTACTCTCTCGCGCGCAGCCGGCTAACGGAGTGCCCGGCGCCGAACGGCTGCCGGACAGGTCGTATCCGGTCGAAACCGGCCCCGGCGACCTCAACGCCGCAGGACTTCTACGACGCCGCAAAATTGAAACGCTGCCGGCGGAGCTTTCGCCTGCCGAGCAGTTTCGCCGCTGCGAGGCGATCCGGGATCGGCCGGCGGCGACTTGACGCGCGCAGCCGGTCGGTTACTCCAGCGCCTGCGGCCGGCGTCGCTGCTGCCGTCGGCGCGGAACCTGCTTCGATCGCGCCTGTCAAAAAGCGGCCGGCGGGCGTCGATCCTCTTGGCGAGATAGCGCCACACTGTCATTGTTCCGAGCCGAGGGAGTCCTCACGTGTCCGAAAGCTTTTCGAAAAAAACGAGCGCACCTGTCCCCGACGATCCGGCCGCCGAGCATCCGCTCGCAACGTATCTGCAGGAGCTTTACTCGCGACACGTCGATTGCACCGCCGGCGAGGTGGCAAGCTACATTCCCGAGCTGGCCCGGGCCGACCCGTCGGCATTCGGGATCGCCATCGCCACCACCGACGGCCGTGTCTACACGGTCGGCGACTGCGAAACCCCGTTCTCGATCCAGTCGATCTCCAAGCCGTTCGCCTACGCGCTGGCGCTCCAGGACAACGGTCTCGAGGGCGTGCTCGACAAAGTCGGCCTGGTGCCGACCGGAAACGGGACCGACCGCGTCAGCCTGTTCCAGGAAAGCGGGCGGCCGTTCAATCCGATGATCAACGCGGGCGCGATCGCCGCGACCAGTCTGGTTCGCGACGAAGCCGGCCGGCCGCGCGTCCGCCGCATTCTCGACGTGATGTCGCGGTGTGCCGGAAAACCGCTCCAGATCGACGACGCGATGGTCGCCTCCGAGCGTCACAGCGGCATCGGAAACTTTGCAATCGATTATCTGCTTCGCAATTCGGGAATCGTCGGCTCGGTGCTCGAGCCGGTGCTCGAGTGCTATTCGCAGCAATGTTCGACGATGGTCACCTGCCGCGACCTCGCCGTCATGGCCGCAACGCTCGCCGGAGGCGGAGTCTGCCCGACCACCAACGAAAGCGTGCTCGATCAGGCGATCGTCTCCAACGTCCTCGGTGTCATGGCGACGTGCGGGATGTACGACTACGCCGGCGAATGGGTTGCCCGTGCCGGCATGCCATCCAAGAGCGGAATCGGCGGCGGCGTGATCGGCGTGCTGCCGGGGCAGGTCGGCATCGCGGTCTTCTCCCCGCCGCTCGACACGCGCGGCAACAGCGTGCGCGGCGTGCGCGTGTTCCACGATCTGTCCGAAGACTTCGGCCTGCACCTGTTCCAGGCAACGCGCTCGGGCAAATCGCTCGTGCGGCGCCGCTACGACGCGTCGATGGTCAGCTCCAAGCGCATGCGCCGCTCGCTCGAGCAGCGCGCGCTCTCCGAGCACGGACGGCGCATCGTCGTCTTCGAGCTCCAGGGTGAGCTCACGCTGTTTTCGATCGAGCGGGTGATTCGCGACATTCTCGCGCTGCCGCCCAACTCCGACTGGCTGGTCTTCGACTTCAAGCGCGTCTCGACGGCGGACTGGCCGGCGCTCGACCTGTGGATGTCGTTCTGGGAGCGCAACCGCCAGAGATTCCGCGAAGTCATCCTGACGGGTCTCGACGCCGACGCCGGGCTGCAGCAGTACTTCTCGGCGGCGCTTGCGCGCAAGCCGGCGGCGCTGCTGCTCGCGATGGAAGAGGCCGACACGGCGCTCGAGCTCTGCGAAGACCAGCTTCTCTACGACATTCGCGTCTCGGCTCCGGGAGGAATCCCCGTCTCTCTCGAGAATTTCGATATCTGCGAAGGGCTCGACGACGTCAGCATCAACGTGCTGCGCAACGTCCTCAAGACGCGCCGCTTCAAGGCCGGCGAACAGATCGTCGCCATCGGCGACGCCGCCGATTCGATGTTCTTTCTTGCCAGCGGACAGGTCAGTGTGACGATCGATCTCGCCGGTGGAGGAACGCGCCGGCTGACCACCTGCACGCCGGGAATGATCTTCGGCGAGATGGCGATCCTCGAGCGCCAGCCGCGCTCGGCCGTCGTACGCGCCGATACGCCGGTCGAATGCTGGGAGCTTCCGATCGCCGACTTCGAGCACCTGACCAACACGCATCCCGATCTCAAGGTGAAGCTGCTCGAGAACTTCGCACGCAGTCTTTCCATCCGCGTCCGTCGCCTCACCGACGAAGTGCGCACGCTCAGCGAGTAACGCGGGTCACGTTTCCGCCGGCCACGGGCGAACGACGCTCTTTTTGCGGTGCCGGGGCAAGGTCGCGCCGTCGTGACTTCGCCGCGATCGCCCGCTAATGCTGAGCGTCCTGCTCGCACAACGGCGACCGAATGACACCCGACGCGCTCAGCAACCACGATCCGGCGCGTGAGCCCAGCCGGGAAATCCTCGCGCCGCTTCTGCTTCGCCGATTCCGCCTGATCCGCTGGCCGATCCTCGCCGGAACAGCTGCATTCGCCGGTCTTCACGTCTGGCTTCACGAGCAGCACCTTGGCCTGCTCCTCGCCCTCAAGTTCCTGCAGGCGGCCGTCACCGTGGGCGGCATGTGGATCTCGGCTCGCAATCCGACGCGGGCGACACTCGTCGCATGCCTGCTCGTGCTATCGATCACATGCAACTTCGTCACCGGCGCGACCGGCCTGATCATCGGCAACGTCCACACCAATGCGCTGCTGTTCGCGATCACGATTCTCGCGACGTCGAGCTTCATCCCATGGGGCCCGCGGACCCAGGCCGTGGCGGTTGTCGCCGCATTCCTCATGGCGACGGCACCGCTGCTCGTGGAGTCGTCGGTCTACCACGACATCTGGTACGACCTGAGTGCATTGTCGCTGGCGTTCCTGATGTCGATCTACATTGCACGCGAGGTCGAGCGCGACACCCTCGCCGAATACAGGGCGCGCGCGGCCAGCCGTGCGCTGGCCGAGAGCCGCGCCGATTTCGAAGGCATTTTCCGCTCGTCCAACGTGCAGAGCGCGCTGCTCGATCTGACCGACGACGACTTCGTCTACGTCGACGTCAACGAAACTCTGGCCACGGCATTCGGTGTGACGGTCGAACAGGTACGCGGCCGCACCGGCCGCGAGGTCGGGTTCTCGCACGGCGAGGTCGAGCGGCTCCGCGAGCTCATCGTGCGTTGTGCGAAGGAAGGCTCGGTGCATGTTCCCGAGTATTTCATGCCGATCGGCGAGCCGCGCTGGTTCCAGATCAGCCTGACGGCCATTCACCAGGGCGGGCGGACGCGCGTCGGAGGCGTCGGCGTCGACATCACCGAACGCCGGCGTGCAGCCGAAGCCGTACGGCGGATGAACCTCGATCTGGAGGCCCAGGTTCGCGAGCGAACCGCGCTGCTCGAGGCGGCCAACAAGGATCTCGAATCATTCGCGTATTCGGTCTCGCACGACCTGCGGACGCCGCTTCGCAGCATCGAGGGATTTGCCGCCGTGCTCGCCGACGATCACGGAAGCGAGCTGTCCGACGACGCGCTGACCAAGCTCGAGCGGATCCGCGGAGCGAGCCGGCGCATGGCGCAGCTCATCGACGACATGCTGATGCTGTCGCGCGCATCCCGCGTGGAGATCCGGCGCGAGCCCGTCGACGTTACCGTGATGGTGCGCGCGATCGCCGCCGATTTTCACGCAACGAATCCGGAGCGGGACGCCACGTTCGAAATCGAGGACGGCCTGCTCGCCAATGCGGACACGCAGCTGCTGCGCATCGTGCTGACCAATCTCATCGGCAACGCGTGGAAATACACGGGCAGGCGCAGGAGCGCTCAGATCGCGATCGGCAGCGAGATTCACGAGGGCGAATCGGTGTTCTCCGTGCGGGACAACGGCTGCGGATTCGACATGCGTTTCGTCGGCAAGCTCTTCCAGCCGTTCCAGCGTCTGCACGCGAACCAGGAGTTCGAAGGCACCGGCGTCGGCCTTGCAACCGTAGCGCGCATCGTACGGCGTCACGGCGGCAAGGTTTGGGCGGAGGGACATCTCGATCGCGGGGCGGTGTTTCGCTTTACGCTCGGGGATACGGCGGCGGTCAATCCGTCCTGAAGGTGCGCCTCGGGCCAAGTTCGTAACGCCAGGTGGCGGCGACGGCCATCCGCCATTTGTCGATCAGAGGCGATGATGTGAGGACGATCACGAGCCAATTAGCTTTCCGAATCGCCCCTCGAGTTTTTAGTTGACACAAGCGGCACGGGGTTTCACCGTTGGGCGCCTCGCATCTACCACCGAGACTCGTGCGCTTTCCTCAGTTCGCCCCGCGCATTGTTCACTTCGCGTGGAGTTCTCGGTCCTTCCATCCGGACATTGGACGATGCGTTGCTCGATCAGAGATCGATGGTGGTCCATACGGAGGTGTTTGATGAGTGCTCGAACCAGACTTCTTCAGCGCGCTGCCATGCTTGGGATTTTGACCGTCGCGTGCACCACGACGAAGCACCAGTCTCAGTCTCCGATGCACTACGGGAACTGGGGTATCGATACGTCGTCAATAAATACTGCAATCAGACCTGGCGATGATTTTTTTCGTTATGCCAATGACCGATGGCTCGCAAGGACACCCATACCCGTCGACAAACCGAAAGTGAGCCTACGCACTCAAATGACTGATCTGACTCAAGCTCGTATCCGCGAGATTCTAGAGGCTTCTGCAGATGGCGTAGATCACGACCCAGGTGACACCAATCGAAAAATAGGCGCCTTCTACAAGTCCTTCATGGACGAGTCACGGATCGAGTTACTCCGGGAAAAGCCCCTTGACCCTCTTTTGGCGGCAATTCGCTCAACGCGAAGTCACGAGGAGCTGGGGACAATGATGGGACGCGCCAATTTTAATTTTGTGAATAGTTTTTTCGAGATCGCCATCGAGATCGACCAACGCGATCCAACAAGCTACGCCGTGAAGCTAAAGCAATCCGGCCTGGGTTTGCCGAGTCGAGAATACTACCTGGAAGGCGATGCGGCAACGAAAGAGATCCGACGACAGTACCAAGCATACGTCGAGTACATGCTTGGGGCGATTCGTTGGGCGGACCCACCAGCCGAGGCCGATCGCATCGTTCAATTGGAGAGTTCGATCGCGGCGGCCAGTTGGAGCGCAGCCGACAGGAGAGAGGTCGACAAAACCTATAACCCGATGACTGTCGCGATGCTCGAGAATTTTGCGCCGGACTTCCCGTGGAGGAGTTTCCTGAACGAAGCAGGACTTGCGAAAGTGGACCGCGTTATCGTCGCGGAGAGAACAGCCTTTCCGAAAATCGCGGCGATCTTCGCCCGGACACCGATCTCGACCGTGAAAGCGTGGCTCGCATTTCAAGCCACCAGCAGCGCGGCCAAGTATCTCTCTCAAGACTTCAACGGACCGAGATTCCAACTCTATGGTCATGCGCTCAATGGCCAGCAAGAAGAAGAGCCTCGTTGGAAGCGAGGTGTGCGGCAAGTTGCCGGCGATCTGGAGTCGGGCCCGGTGTTCGGGGATATGGCGTGGGCCGTTGGTCGAATCTACGCCGAGCGGTACTTCCCACCGACGTCGAAAGCTCGCGTGGAGGCCATCATCGCCGACCTCCGGGGGGCGCTGCGCCGACGGATCGAACAACTCGACTGGATGACGACGAATACTAAGGCGGCCGCAATTGAGAAACTCGACGCTTATATCGTAAAGGTCGGCTATCCCGACGAATGGCGCGACTACTCGGATCTGACAATTCGCGATGATGATCTTGTGGGTAATGTACGACGCGCAGCGGAGGCGCAGTGGGCCCATGAGATGCAGAGGTTGCAGCGCCGCGTCGATCGGAACGAATGGGTCTGGTTCACTCCACAGACAAATAATGCCTCAAACGACGGCGATCGACGCCACATAGATATCCCAGCGGCCGTACTTCAACCTCCGATGTTCGATCCCCAAGCGGATGCAGCCGTCAACTACGGTGCCATTGGTGCCTACATTGGACACGAGTGGACGCACGGCTTTGACGATCAAGGGCGAAAGCTCGACAGCCAGGGGCGCCTGCGCAATTGGTGGTCTAAGGCCGACGATGAGGCGTTTCGTACGCGGTCTACTGAGCTGCGGCGACAGTACGAGCAGTTCGTTCCGCTGCCAGGGATTCACGTGAACGGGCAACTGACACTCGGAGAAAACATCGCGGATCTTGGCGGAGTGCTACTGGCAATCGACGCCTATCACGCCGCATTGGGCGGTGTACCGCCTCCCACGCTTGATGGCTTCACCGGTGACCAGCGCGTCTTTCTAGGCTGGGCTCAAGCCTGGCGTGGAAAAGTCAGCGAGGAATTCCTTAGAAATCAGGTGAAGACAGATCCGCACTCGCCGCGGCAGTATCGCGTGAATGGGGTTTTGCGCAACATCGACAGTTGGTATGAGGCGTTCAATATTCAGCCGGGAGATAAGCTCTTCGTGTCGCCCGAAGAACGTGTGCGGCTGTGGTGACTATCTGTTCGAATACCGAGAGCGAATGGTAACAAGAAATGCATCACGAAAGTGTGGATTGATTCTGCCAACCCAAGTGCATGTGGTGCTGGAGTGGCAAGTTATCCAACCGCTCGCTCGGAAGCTATATGCGCGCAATGCTCTTCGGCTCAGCTGCAATGGGAGTTCACCACCGCAACCAGGGAGACCGTCATCTTCCTGCTGAGACGCAGCCGTTCGGCGGAAATGAGCGATTTCTCTACCACCGCGCCGGATCCTGCTGCCAGAACGCGCTGAGCACGCGGTACAGCTCCGCATGCCGCTTCGCGAACGCAGCCGGCTCCATGAAGAAATGCTCCGTCGCGACCGCGAAGAATTCCGACGGATGCGTCGCGCCGTACTCGTCGATGAACGTACGGCGGCGGCGGTCGGCCATCTCGCAGAGTTTTTCGTACTCGCGCTCGAACACCTGCGTCCAGCGTGCAGCAAGCTCGGGATCGGCAATCGGCGGCGTGCCGTCGGTGTCGCCGGTTTCCGCGTCGATCTGGTGCGCGAATTCGTGCAGCACGACGTTGCAGCCGCGGTCGCGGCCGGCGGCGCCGAGAAGGACGTCTTTCCACGACAGGATCAGGCTGCCGGTCTGCCAGCTCTCGCCGATGTGATCGACATGTTCCTCGACCACCATGCCGCCGCCGGCTTCGTACTGCACGGGCACGACGTACGCATCGGGATAGACGAGCACGCTCTGCAGCGCGGGGTAGTAGTCGCTCTCGCGATGGAGCAGCAGGAGCGAGGCCTGCGCGACGATCAGCGCCTTCGCCTCGTCGGTCATCTCGAATCCGCCGCAACCCTCGAAATTTTTCTCGGCGAGCAGCACGTGCATGTGCCCGGCAAGCTCGCTTCGATCGGCGGGCGGAAGCCGGCGGTACAGCACGAGGCGGCGTTCGAGCATTGCCTCCCATGCCGCGTCAGGCGGAGTTTCGCGCAAGCGGCGGCGGCGGCGTTCCTTGAGGGCACGAAACATCGGGGCCTACGCTACCGGAGCAAATCGTTCGCGCGAGCGCGCGTACGCGAAGAAACGGCGCGTCGCACGCACGCTTTGTCAGGTGCGTCTGCGCACCAGGATCGTCCGCGCGCCAGGATCGTCAGATGCGTCTGCGATTCAGCAGCGCTTCGGCAATCTCGTCGATGATCAGCTCGGCTTCCATGCGCGGATCGTTGGCTTCGCGAATCGGCCGTCCGACGACGACGTAATCGGCGCCGGCGGCAACGGCTTCGGCGGGGCCGTTGACGCGCGTCTGGTCGCCCTTGTCGTCGGCGGTGCGGCGGATTCCCGGCGTCACGATCAGGAAGCGCGGGCCGCACGCTTCGCGGATCACGCGGATCTCGTGCGGCGACGCAACCACGCCGTCCATCCCGGATTCCATCGCGAGCAGCGCGAGCCGGAGCACCTGGTCCTCGACCGGTGCGGACACGCCGACGCTGGTCAGCTCGGTTGCCGAAAGGCTCGTCAGCACCGTGACGGCAAGCATGCGCGGCCGCCGCAGATGCTCGGTGCGGCATGCGCGGCGAACCTGGCGCACGGCCTCGCGCATCATCGGCGTGCTGCCCGACGCATGCACGTTGAACATCGCGACGCCGAGCCGCGTGGCCTCGACCGATGCGCGTGCAACGGTCTGCGGGATGTCGTGGAACTTGAGATCGAGGAAGACCTCGGCGCCGCGTTCGCGGATGTACGAGATGATGCGCGGGCCTTCGCGAAGGAAGAGTTGCTTGCCGACCTTGAACATGCCGACGCTGTCGCGAAGCTGGCGGACGAGAACTCCCGCCTCGCGCGCGGTCGAAACGTCGAGCGCGAAGATCAGGCGCTCGCGCGCACGCTCGCGAAGCCCTGCTGAACGCACCGTCATGCTCGAAGCTCCTCGTGGGCCTGGCGCACACGTTCGCGAATCGCTTCGGACGCGCCATCGAGCCCGATCTCCTCGGCCGCAGCGGCAGTGCGCAGTTTCAGCTCGAGCTTGCCCGCGGCGAGCCCGCGCGGGCCGATCGTCACGCGAAGCGGAATGCCGAGCAGATCAGCGTCGTTGAACTTGACGCCGGCGCGTTCGTTGCGGTCGTCGACGAGCACATCGAGGCCGAGGCGCTCGAGCTCCTGCTCGAGCCGGATCGCGACGGCCTGCGTCGCTTCGTCGTCCCATTTGAGCGGAACGATCATGACTTCGAACGGCGCGATCGAAATCGGCCAGCAGATTCCCTTGTCGTCGTGGTGCTGCTCGACGGCAGCGGCCATCGTGCGCGACACGCCGATTCCGTACGTGCCCATTTCCATCACGTTCTCGTTGCCTTCGGCGTCGAGGAACGTCGCACCGAGCTTCTCGGAGTATTTCTTGCCGAGATAGAAGACGTGTCCGACTTCGATGCCGCGATGCTGCTCGAAGACGCCGTCGGCGCAGCGCGCGCAGCCGTCACCGCCTCGGGCAGTGCGCAGGCTTCCGAACACGACATCCGGAAAGTCGCGCTGCTGGGACACGCCGGTGACGTGCGTGTCCGCGCGATTGGCACCGCTGACCATAGCGCTCGAACCGGCGACGCGGTGATCCGCGTAAAGCGGCAGTTTCATGCCGACGGGCCCGGCAAAGCCCTGCGGCGCGCCGGTCCACGCCTCGATCTCGTCTGCTTCGGCCATGCGCAGCGTGGTCGCACCGACGAGGGCCTTCAGCTTGGTTTCGCTCAGCTGGTCGTCACCGACGATCACGACCGCGATGCCCTTGTCGTCGGCAACGAGGATCAACGTTTTGAGGAAATGCTCGGGCGGGCGCGACAGAAACGCAGAGACTTCCTCGATCGTGCGCGCCCCGGGTGTGGCGACTTCCGCGAGCGCTTCTTCGTGTGCCTGCGCCGCGCCGCCTGCCGTGACCGTGCGGATTTCGGCCTTCTCGACGTTGGCGGCGTAGTCGCAGCGGTTGCAGCTTACGATCGTGTCTTCGCCGGAATCCGCGAGCACCTGGAACTCGTGGCTCAGGCTCCCGCCAATGTTGCCGGTATCGGCCTCGACCGCGCGGAACCGGAGGCCGCAGCGCTTGAAGATCTTCGAGTACGCTTCGCGCATCACGCCGTATTCGCGGATCGTGTCGTCGTAGTCGGCGTGGAACGAGTAGCCGTCCTTCATCAGGAATTCGCGGCCGCGCATGAGGCCGAAGCGCGGACGGATCTCATCGCGGAACTTGATCGCGATCTGGTAGAGATTGAGCGGCAGCGCGCGGTAGGAGCGAACCTCGCGGCGTACGAGGTCGGTCATGACTTCTTCGTGCGTGGGTCCGAGGCAGAACTCGCGGTCGTTGCGATCGCGCAGCCTCAGCAGCTCCTTGCCGTAGAGCTCCCAGCGGCCGCTTTCCTGCCAGAGCTCGGCCGGCGTGACGATCGGAAGCTGCACCTCTTGGCATCCGACGCGGTCGAGCTCTTCGCGGATGATGCGCTCGACCTTCTTGAGCGAGCGCTTGCCGAGCGGCAGGAAGTCGTAGATGCCGCGCGCGACCTGGCGGATCATGCCGGCGCGCATCATCAGGCGATGGCTCGCGATTTCGGCTTCGGCCGGATCTTCCTTCAGGGTTGGAATGAGTAGACGCGAGTATCGCATTGGTCCTGTCTCGAGACGTTCGGCCGTCCGGCAGGACCGGTGTAGCCGCAGCTCCTGATCGTGATCGCGTTTGCGCCGGCATCGCATGCCGGCATGCCCAACCGGCATAGCCGGTATTGGAGGAAGTCGCGGACTCAGGCGCTGCGCTGGGCCGCGTCGTCCTCCGCAACGAGCTCCTCGACGGCGCGCACGAGCGCGTCCACGAGCTCGCCTTCCTTGAACTTGCCTACGGTCTTGCCGCCGCGAATCAGCAGCCCGCCGTTTTTGCCACCTGCAATTCCGATGTCGGCTTCGCGCGCCTCACCCGGTCCGTTGACCGCGCAGCCGAGGATCGAAACCGTGATCGGCTTCTCGATGTGGGCGAGCCGCGCCTTGGCTTCGTCGACGAGCTTGAACAGGTCGACCTCGATGCGCCCGCAGGTCGGGCACGCGACGATCAGTGCTCCCTTCGCACGGATGTTGAGCGTGCGAAGAATGTCGAACCCGGCCTGCACTTCCTCGACGACATCGGCGGTCAGCGATACGCGAATCGTATCGCCGATGCCCTCGGCGAGCAGCATGCCGATGCCGATCGACGACTTGACGATGCCGCCCGGAGGCATGCCCGCTTCGGTCACGCCGACGTGCAGCGGGTAGTCGCACGCGACCGCGAGCTTGCGGTAGGCCTCGACCATCAGAGGCACCGACGACGCCTTGATCGAAATCTTGATGTCGTAGAAATCGAGATCCTCGAGGATGCGCACGTGGCGCATTGCGCTCTCGACCATCGCATCGGCTGTCGGATAGCCGTACCGGTCGAGCAGATCATCCTCGAGCGAGCCGGCGTTGACGCCGATGCGGATCGGAACCTTTCGCGCCTGCGCCGCCCTCGTCACTTCTCGCACGCGCTCTTTGGCGCCGATGTTGCCCGGATTCAGGCGTATGCAGTCGACGCCCTGGTCGAGCGCCATCAGCGCGAGACGGTAGTCGAAGTGAATGTCCGCGATCAGCGGCACCTTCATCTGCGAGCGGATCTTTCCGAGCACCCTGGCATCGCGCTCGCGCGGCACCGCGACGCGGATGATCTCGCAGCCGGCTTCTTCGAGCCGATGGATTTCTTCGAGCGTGGCGACGACGTCTTCGGTCTTGGTCGTGCACATCGACTGCACGGCAATCGGCGCATCGCCGCCGATCGGCACGCTTCCGACCATGATCTGCCGGCTTTTTCGCCTCGGGGTCATGTTCAGTTCACGACCACCTTGATCGACGGAGGAGGCTTGAGCTCGCCAAGGTCGGGGCTCGACGAATCCTTGATCGTGACGGTGAAATCCGCCGGCTTCGGATTGCCCTGGAACTTGCACTCGCTGAAGCGGACCGGACCGGTGAACCCTTTGACCGCAACGAACGCGGCGCGAAGCAGCTTGTCACCGGTGATGTGATTGTAGCTGCTGAGCGCCTCGGGAACCTTGGTTTCGCAGGCAACCGCGTCTGCGTCGCCGACGAAACGGCCGTCACCTGTGTATGCAATGTCGATCTGGAGCGCGCCGACGGCCGACGTGCTCTCGAGCTCGAATGCGACGGTTCGCGCGCCGGCAGATGCCGGTGCAGGCGTGGCCGGTGGGGCGGGAATGGCCGCCGGAGCCGTAGCGGTCTCGGTCTTCTTCTCGCAACCCGTCAACAGGAGCGGAACGAGGGCGAGCGCGGCAATCGTAAGGTTGCGATGCATCAAAAAGGACCTCCGTAGGGGAACAGCGGCGATTCTAGGCCGAAACGTATCACACGCTCAACGCCCGGTCCCCGGCATGCATGATGCCGAGCCGTGCCGCGCCGATGGCGCCCGCGAGCGGACCGCGCGCGGCCGCGACGATTTCGAGATTCGCGACGGGCCTCGCGAACAATGTGGAATCGGCCGCTCGTGCGAGGCGCCCGGCGCGCGCGAGCACGCCGGGCGCGATGCCTCCGCCGAGCACGATGGTCGTAAGGTCGAGCACGTTCACGGCCGACCCGATCGCCGCGCCGAGCACTTCGACCATTGCGCCGGCCAGCGCTTCGGCTTCCTCGTTGCCGCCGGCGCCAAGCTCGAACAGCGCCTGCGCCGCGCCTCCGCCGACCGTCGCGCGCCGGCCGGCGACTGCGGCGCGCAGCGATGCCGACGCTTCCTCGGCGAAATGGAGCGCGGCGGTCTCCGAGATGTAGGCCTCGAGGCAGCCGAGGTTGCCGCACCCGCAACGCCGGCCGTTGTAGACGATCGTCATGTGGCCGAGCTCGCATCCGTAACCGCTCATGCCTGCACGCAGCCGGCCGCCGAGCACGAGGCCCGAGCCGACGCCCGTGCCGATTGCGATCATCAGGAAATCGTCGCGGCCGGCGGCTGCGCCTTCGTGCCAGCCTTCGGCCATGGCCGCGCAATCGGCATCGTTGTGCACGGCAACGTTCGCGTTCATTCGCCTCGAAAGCTCTTCGGCTATGCGCGAGCCGACGAGCAGCGGAAGATGCGGACCGCCGTGCAGCGTTCCGTCGCGGCCGATTACGCCGGCGATGCCGACTCCGACCGCGAGGCCTCGAGCAGCTGCGGTATCGCCAACCAGCTTGTCGCGAAGACCTGCCAGAGAGGCGGAAAGCGACTCCATAGACGTTTCCGGCCCGGTCGGCACGCGATCCGTGGCCAGCACCGCGCCTTCGGCCGATACCAGCACGCCTTTGACGAACTGTCCGCCGATGTCGAGACCAACGGCAGCAGCCGTCACAGAACTTCCTCGGCCGGCTTCTCGCCTGTGAACGCTCCGTGCGCGAGCGTGAACGCGATCAGCGTCGGAACGATGAAGTAGCAGAAGCGGTAGAGGAAGATCGGAAGCAGCGAATCACCGACCGGTACGCCGAGGCCGGCGAGCGTTCCCGCCAGCGCCCCTTCGAGCACACCAGCTCCGGCCGGCACGAACGTGACGAACGACGCTACGCTGGAGACCGAGAACGCAATCGCAATCAGGCTGAAGCTGACCGGCGCACCGGTTGCCTGGAACGCGAGCCACAGCGCACCCATCATGAAAAGCCAGTCGAAGAAGATCCAGATGCTCGGCAGCACCATCTCGCCGGGCCGTCCGGCGAACAGCGCCATTCCCTCTTCGATGTGCACGAAGAAGCGCCGCGCACGCTTGCCGAGATGCGGCCGCTTGACGACGCGGTCGAGAAACGAGTCGGCCGCGTGCGCACCGAACGCGAGCACCCGGCTCCTTATCGGCGTCGAATAGATCATCACCAGCAGCAGCCCGAAGCCCGCAACGAGGAGACCTGTCGCCAGCGCGGCAGCGACCAGGCTCGCGCCTTCGATCCGGCCGGTGACAAGCAGGCTGACGAGGCCGTAGACGACGAACAGCACGAGCATCAGGTTGGTCAGCAGCGTCTGCGTGAACGAGATCGCGACCGACGTGCCGGGCGAAATTCCGCGCTTGGTGAAAAACACCAGTCGAAGCGCAAACCCGGTAAGGCCGCCGCTCGGGAAGATGTAGTTGGCGGTGTTTGCGACGAGCGTAATGCGCATCATGTCGCGCGAGCCGATGTTCGCACCGGCCGCGCGTACGATGCCCTCGTACGAGAGCGACATCGTCACGTAGCTGAGCAGCGTCGCGAGAAGAGGAAGAGTAAGGAAATGCCACTCGAGCCGGTCCCACGCCTGCGCGATCTGGCCGTGGCCGGCGAACTGTCCCATCGCCGTGTAGGCAACTACGAGCAGGCCGACAGCGATCGCCGCCCCGCGACGGAAGTTTGCGCCCTGGGATCGGGCAGTTTCGGGAGACGATGCGGCGGCGGCAATTTCCGAGACTTCGCGGGCAGCTTCGGCGTCCGCCTCGGCCAGGCTTGGCTCCGCGGGAAGCGGAGCGCGCTGGCCGGTCGGTTGCGGCAGACGGGCGGGTTTGTCGGTAGCCCGCTGTGGCCGGCGCCGCATCGCGGCTCGATCGTCTTTCATCCTGCGGCGGAGCTTACAGTCTCAGCCGAAGTTCTCCAGTGTACGGGCCCTTTGCGGGTTACGGAGTTTGCGGAGCGCCTTGGCCTCGATCTGTCGGATGCGCTCGCGGGTGACCGCGAACTTCTGCCCTACCTCTTCGAGCGTATAGTCGGTGCGCTCGCCGATCCCGAAGCGCATGCGGAGAATCTGCTCCTCGCGTGGCGTAAGAGTGGCGAGCACCTTGCGCGTCTGCTCCTCGAGGCTGAGCGCAACCGCGGCATCCGACGGGGAAACCGACTGGCGGTCCTCGACGAAATCTCCGAGCGAGCTTTCCTCGTCGTCGCCGATCGGCGTCTCGAGCGACACCGGTTCCTTGACGATCTTGAGGACCTTGCGGATCTTGTCGGCCGGCATTTCCATCTGGCCGGCAATTTCGTCCGGCGTAGGTTCGCGGCCGAGCTGCTGGACGAGGTAGCGCGACGTGCGCAGAACCTTGTTGATCGTCTCGATCATGTGGACCGGGATGCGGATCGTGCGCGCCTGGTCGGCGATGGCACGGCTGACCGACTGCCGGATCCACCACGTGGCATACGTCGAGAACTTGTACCCGCGCTGGTACTCGAATTTGTCGACCGCGCGCATGAGACCGATGTTCCCTTCCTGGATGAGGTCGAGGAAACCGAGACCGCGGTTCGTGTAGCGCTTGGCGATCGAGACGACGAGGCGGAGGTTGGCCTCGATCAGCGCCTTCTTGCCGAGCATCGCGCGATCCTCGCCGCGGCGGATCACGCGCAGGAAGTAATCGAGGTCCTCGAACGCCATGTGCACGGCTTTTTCGATTTCCGTGATGTGGCGGCGCGAGTCGCGGATGGCGGAGGCGAGCTCCTGCGCGGCGTCCACGCTCATGCGCAGGTTGCCGGCGGCCTTCCGCTTGGCGTTCGCGTTGCCGGTCGAGACCTGGCGGACGACCTCGAGGATCTGCTTGGCGTCGCGCTTGGTGCGTTTTTCCGCGCGACGGATCACGCGCTCGTAGTCGCGGGCCTTCTCGCGGGCTTCCTTGAGCTTGGCGACGATGTTGTTGACGTGCTTCTCGCCGAGGTTCATCGAGATGAGCTGCTGCGAGACTTTCTCGCGCGCGCCGGCGAACTTTTCTTCCTTGGCGGTGGGCTTGCGCGGCGTCTTCAGCGTGGGAGCCGGCGACAGGCGCGACGGAACGTACTGTTCGTAATTCTTGTACAGGCGCCGCAGCGTCGTGATGTCGTGGAGGAATGCCTTCAGGCGCTTTTCATCGCGCTCCGGCGTGGCGCGCTCTTCGTCGGTGTCGTCGCCGAAGATGTCGCGCGGCTCGATCTCGCCGTTCTTGAGCATGTCGGCAAGCCCGAGCACGTAGAGCGATGCGATCGGCAGGCCGTAGACGCAGTCGCGCACCTCGTGCAGGCCGCTCTCGATTTCCTTTGCGATCGTGACTTCCTGCTCGCGCGACAGCAGCGGAACGCTGCCCATCTCCTGCAGGTACATGCGCACCGGGTCGGTGCTGTCGGCGCTGTAGTCACGGCCCGGGGCGGCAACCTTGGTCTGCAGTGCAGGCGTCGGCTCGGGCTCGGGCTCCTTCTGGTCCTGGTCCTCGTCGGTGGTATCGAGGACCCAGTCGTCGTCATCGGAGAAGAATGTGTCGGGGTCCACCTCTTCCGCGGTTTCGACCTCGGCCTCTTCTTCCTCGGCCGCCCCCTGCAGGATCTCGACGTCGTTCTCGGTCAGCAGGTTGATGATGGTCTTGAGATCTTCCGGCGACGAGTCCTCGGGCGGAAACAGGCGGTTGATGTCGGCGTAGGTGACATACCCCTGCTCGCGGCCGAGCTCGATGAGCTGGACCACGGCCTTGTCGGCGGCAGTCATGTCCTTGTCGGAAGCGGGATGAGAGGCGGTGGCGTGCTTTGCTGCTTTCACGAAATCCAACGGGGTGCGGCGAAGCGCACGTTTCAGGAGTCCGGGGGACGACCGGACTCGACCAGCATTCGAATTGTGTTCGTCGGATCGAGAAAGCGCCCGGAATGTTCGACGCACCCGGACCGCGGACGAGGCGGGACCGTACGCATGCACGTCCGGGCAGTCAAGAAAAGAGGGCTGCCGGGCTCCGGCCGGGATTCGGTAAGCTGTGGTAACACCCTGTAAAATTCTGTACTTGGGGTCGATCCGCGACCTGATTTCCCGACTTTTGACGCGCCTGCGTCCGGCTCGGTATTACCACCCTATCGGGGGGTCTGACCGGCTTATGCCGGCCGTCTGCGGATTCTTGCGGGCGGCTTTGCTGACATTCATGGCAGTTCTCGCGTCCGGCGGATGCGATGCCGGCCGAAGCCCGTCGATCCTCCTGATCGCGATCGATACCCTTCGCGCCGACCGCGTCGGGACAGGCAATCGACCGGGTGGAAGTGCCGCCGGCTCGACGCCGCGGATCGATCAGTGGGCGACAGGGGCGGCGATCTTCCGGAACGCAACTACCCCGGCGCCGTTTACGATGCCGGCCATGGCCGCGACATTCACCGGGGTCTATCCCGACCGGTGCGGCGTCGCGCAGCACGAGCCGGGAACGACGCTTTCACCCTGGAGAGGCCAGACGCTCGCCGAGGCCGCGCAGCGCGCCGGCCTTGTGACCGCAGCAATCGTCGCGAACCCCTGGCTCGTCCGCGAAGGCACGGGATTCGAACGCGGATTCTCAACCTACGCGCGCGTCTACGCTCCCGGGAAAGGGACGGCGGACATTTCCGCCACCGCAGTAACCGACGAAGCGATCCGTGTGCTGTCCGAGCGCAGCGATGAGCGCTTCTTCGTCTGGGTGCACTACTTCGACCCGCACATGCCGTACGAGCCGCCGCAGCCGTTCGCCGACGCGGCCGGCGCCGAGCCGCAAAACCGGATCATGGACGACTTTCGCGCGAAGGATCGCGATCTGCGCCACCTCTACGCGGGCCAGGGCTATTCGGCAGGCGAAATCGAAAATGCGCGGCGCCTCTACGATGGCGAAGTCCGCTACGTCGACCATGAAGTCGGCCGGCTTCTGGGCGAGCTCGAACGGCTCGGGCGCACGCGCGACACGATCGTCGTCGTGATGTCGGATCACGGCGAAGCGCTCGGCGAGCACGGGCTGTTCTTCGCGCACGACTATACGGTCTACGACGAGCTCGTTCGCGTTGCGCTTGCGATGCGCGGTCCCGGCATCGATGCCTCGGTGCGCAGCGAGAACGTTTCGCTGATCGACGTTGCGCCGACCCTGTGCCGGCTCGCATCGCTCGGCTGCAGCGAATCGTTCGACGGCTCGGATGTCTTCGATTCGTTTCCGGCCGGGCGCACGGTTTTCGCTGCGGCCACGACGACGCGCAGCCGCGGAACGCCGTACGCGCGGCTCGAGCTTCCCGGCTTCGACGGGCGCTCCACCATGGCTGTTTCGGGCCCGCTCAAGCTCGTTCGCATTCCGTCGAAATCGGCCGTCGCGTGGGAGTTTTACGACCGCTCCGCCGATCCGCTCGAGCTCACCAATCTCGCGCCCGCGGCAGCAGATCGTGTGCAACCGCGGGACGAGCGTCTCGAGCAGCAGCGCCAGCGTCTGACGGGAGAGCTCGAACAGTGGTTGCGAACCATGAACGCCGTGAGGCCGGCGCCGACGGCACACGCGCATCGCGGACGACGCCGCGAAAGCGAACGGACGCTGCGCAGCCTCGGTTACGTGCAGTAGATCTGTTTTTCAGAACGGGCGGACGGGGACGCGAAAATGCTGGCCGGTCCACTGGAAGTCGACGGCTTCGGGATGAATCGCCGAAACCTGCAGCCCCTCGACGTACTCGCCTTCGTGCACCACGTTGATCGCGCCGGCCCCGACTCGCATCGACGCGATGCGACTGGCCGGCGTGCGCGACCATGCGACGAACATGATCGAGACTTCCGGCGCGCCGGACGGAGGCGAGTCGAGAACGACATCCGGCGGCGGTGGCGCTGCTGCGTCGACCGCCGCGGGCGGCGGCTCCGCACCAGGAGTAGCCGTTGAACCCGTAACGACCGCCGGTGGTGAACCGGCGACTACCGCTGGGGGCGCGCCCGGCCCTCCGACTTGCGTAGCCGGCGCCGCCTCATGGACGGGCGGGTTCGGCGACGTCGTGATTGCCGTCGTCGGAGGAACCGCAGGCGCGGCTCGTGCAACGACGACCGCAGGAGGCGCCGCAACGTTGGGAGCGCCCGCCGCCGCAGTTGGAGCAGGCGGCTCAGTCGCCGGTGCAGGCGATGGCACCGGGGAAGGGGCGACCACGACGGTTTCCGTGGCAGTCGCGGAAGGCGCTGCAATCGGTGTGGGCGCCGGGCCCGCGGGCGGAGCCGGTGGGACGGCCGCAACGACGGTCGGCGAAGCGGGTGCCGGTGATGGCGACGGCACCACGGCAACGACCGTTGAACCTTCCGCTGCGGACGGTTCCGGCGGTGCAGCCGGCTTTGCGGCCTCGGGACTCGGTGCGCCGGCCGTCGCGACGACGATCGGAGCGGGCGCAGCAGATCCCGCGGGCACCGTCGCAGCTGGCGGAGCAGATTCACCGGGCATCGGCGGGGCGCCCGGTGCCGGTTCGGTTTTCGACGTCGACAAGGGGGCCGGGATCACGAGCGGCGCAGGAGGAGGCGGCGGCTTGGACGCAAGCTTGGCGGCGAGCTCCTCTTTCTTCTTCTCGATCGCGAGGGCGCGCGCGTGCGCTTCCTCGTCCCGGCCCTTGCCCTTGCCCGGCTTCGGTCCGTTGTCGTCCTTCGCAATGGCCGGGGCATCGCCGGCAGGTTCTTTGGCGGCCCGGCCTTTGCCGCCGGCCTTGGCAGCGCGCCCGACGTCGGCCTTGGTTTCGCTCGCCACGCGGCCCGTCGATTTTTCGGTCAGCATGTCATCGGCCGGCGGCTCGCCGCCGCCGCCGAACTGACGCGCCGCCAGCGCACCGGCCACGACGCCGAAGACCACCACGAGCAGCGCCGAACGAAAACGTCCCGGACCGGCGCCACCGGACGACGGCTGCCTGCCGGGCGAGGCGGGCGTTCCGGGGATCGCGCCCGAGCGCGAAGCGTCCCTGGTGACGGCGTCGAGTATGCTGCTCACGTGCTTCCTTTCTGGTGCATGTTCGGGCTCACGCCCTCACTTCTGCATCTTCGGGCTCGCGCCCTGACTTCTGCATGTTCGGGCTCGCGCCCTCACTACTGTGCGCGTCCGGCCTCGAGGTCGGAGGGCGCCGTGAGTGTAGGCCTCTCGAAGCGCCCTAGCGAGTTGTAAAGCAGGACCTGCGTGATCGGGCCGGCGACACCGTCGATCGTAACGTGGTGCGCTTCCTGGAAACGACGCACGGCGTTCTCCGTGAGATCGTCGTACGTGCCGGTCGGTGCCGCATCGAGGAGTCCCGCGGCAGCGAGCATCGTCTGCAGCTTGCGAACCGCCGGGCCGCCGCCGCCCGGTGCAAGATCATAATGCAGCGCTTCGGGATCCTTGAAGACGATGTGCGCCTTGCCATTCCATGCCTGGACGAAACCCGGCACTCCCATCGCAAGACCGCTGCCGAGACGCACGACGTTCGCCGCATGATCGAGCTTGCGCAGAAGCACGTAGCGAACTTCGCCGGCGTCTCCGATCTTCATCTCGACGATGGCCGGAAGATCGAGCAGCGACAACAGGGCTTCGTTGACCTCGACCGCGAAGTAACGAAGGCCGCGCGATTCGGCGATCGACTGCAGGTTGAGCGATCCGCTCGCGAGATCGGAGGTCGCGACCGGTTGGGCGCCCCACAGCTGGAGCAGTCGTGAATAGTCGGCGACCGCCGCATCGAACACCGATCCATTCGCGAGCGATTTGAGCGTCGCCGCATCCTGGTCCGGCGTCGGAGTTGCAGCCGGCGCCGGCGCAGAAGCCGTTGGTTCCACAGCGGCGATGGCCGGTGCGGCAGACGGTGCCACCGCTGGAACCGTCTCAGCCGTTCGAGCAGGCGCGGGCACTGCGGCAGGCGCTGCGCCCGGCGCTTCGATCGCTGGAGCCCCCGAAGAAACCGCAGCCGGCTCGGCAGGCGCGCGTTCGGCTGGACGCGATGCCGGCGAAGCGGCGCGCGCTTTCGGCGCGCGCTCGCTGCGCGCGACCGCCGAGGCGGCCTGCGGGCTGTCGCCCGAAACCGGTGACAGAAGCAGAAACGCAACCGCCGCAGCGGCGCCGGCCGCCGCGATTCCTGCAACGATGCGTCCCCACGCCGGACGTCGTGGCGGCGCGACCTGCGGCGCATACCCGAGCTCGCGCGCCGCGCCGCGCACCTCTTCGACACCGACACGGCCGCGGCTTCGCGTAAACGCCACGAGCATCGCGCGATGGCTGAGAATGTTGAGAAGGCGCGGCACACCGTCGGTGAAGCGGTAGATCTGCTCGAGCGCTCTGGGCTCGACGAGATCGGTGTGGGCGCCGGCGATGCGCAACCGGTGGCGCACGTATTCCATGGCTTCGTCGCGGTCGAGCTTGTCGAGATGCCATCTCTCGGTCACGCGCTGGTTGAGCTGGCGCAGGTCGTGCCGCTGCAGGATGCCGTGCAGCTCGGGCTGGCCGACCAGCACCACCTGCAGCAGCTTTTCGGTCTCGGTTTCGAGGTTGGTCAGCAGGCGGAGCTGCTCGAGCACGACCGGGTCGAGGTTCTGCGCCTCGTCGACGATGATGACCGTTCGCTTGCCGGCTGCATTGTTGCTCTTGAGGAAGGCCGCGAGCTCCTCGATCAGTTCCTTGCGGCTGGTGCTGCGCGACGGGATGCCGAGCTCGGCGTTGATCGTCTGCAGCAGCTCGGTCGACGTGAGCACCGGGTTGACGATGGAAGCAACGGTGACGTCCTGGGCGTGCTCGGCAAGCAGGGCGCGGATGAGCGTCGTCTTGCCCGCGCCGACCTCGCCGGTGATCGCGACGAATCCGCTGCCCTCGCGAATCCCGTAGACGAGATGCGCGAAGGCCTCGCGATGCTTCGCGCTCATGAACAGGTATCTGGGATCGGGCGTAAGGCGGAACGGAAGGTCCGTGAGCCCGAAGAATGTTTCGTACATGAAGAGCGGCCAGCATCGCCCGGCGGGCGGCGCAATTCAACCGGCTCGAGCGTGCACCGGCGTACAGGCGCGTCGCTGCACGCCATCGCGTTGCGAGCACACGCAACGGCGCTCGCGCCGCGCTCCGATCGCATTGCCAGTTGCCGGAGCCCTCGATAGACACGCACGATGCCTGGCCGCACGCCGATTCCGCGCGCATTCTTCATCGTGTCGGCGGCAAATTTTCTGTCCTTCCTGAACCTCGCGTTCTTTTTCCTGATGCCGCTGTGGGTGCACGCCAAAGGCGGCGGCCCCGAGCTTGCCGGCCGTGTCGGTGCAATCAACGGATTCGCCGGCCTCGCCGCGCTGCCGTGGATCGGCTACCTGCTCGACCGCTTCGGACGAAGGCGCTTCATGATCACGGGAATCGGTGTCGGAACCCTGTGCTCGATCGCGTTCCTGTTCATCGACGAGATCGGCCCGCCCTTGTACGTCGCGCGCGTGATCCAGGGCATCGCGTTCACCAGCGCGTTCACCGGCGCGCAGACGCTCGCCGTGCTGTTCGCACCGATCGACCGGCGCGCCGAAGCGATCGGGTGGTTCGGAATCTCGACGATTCTCACGCATGCGATCAGCCCGATCATCGGCGAGCAGATCATCCTTCGCTACGGTTTCCAGACGATGTTCGGCGTCGGTGCGGTGCTCGGTGCATCGGCATTCGTGCTGTCGTGCTTCGTCCCGCGCCCGCCCGAGTTCGTGGCTCGCGCCCGCAATGTCGAGATCGATCCACAGGCAGCCCGTCACGCCGTCGCAACGGCGACGTTCGCCATGCTCTGTTACGGAGTCGGATTCGGCGCGACGCAGACGTTCGTGCCGCTGCTGGTCACGCAATTCGAGATCGGGCACGTCGGCCCGTTCTTCACGGCGTGGAGTCTTGCCGCGGTCACCGTCCGGGCCGCGCTCGGACGCGTGTCGGATCGCGTCGGACGCCGCACGGTGCTGGTGCCGGCGATGATTGCGCTCACGGTGGCCGTCGCGCTGCTGTCGGTGGTGCGCACGATGCCCATGATCGTCTCGATCGGTGCGATCTTCGGCATGGGGCACGGCATGCTCTATCCGACCATGAACGCGTGGATTGCCGACTGGAGCAATCCGAACAACATCGGGCGTACCCAGAGCCTGTTCAGCGGCTCGTACAGCCTCGGCATTTCCGGCTGCGCATTCCTGTTCGGCACGCTCGTCGAAACCCACGGCTACCCGACGATGTTCCTGACTGCGTCGGCGATCTCCCTGATCGGATTGATGGTGTTCCTGACCGGACCGAAGGAGCTGCCCGAGGATTCTGCGGGTTACCCGGCGGGCCATCCCATGGACGAACCGATCGTCGACGAAGCCGTCGGGACGGGCGATCTCTGATCAGACCGAGAAGAATTCTTCCGCATCGCCGCTGGTGACGACCACGCTCTCGATGTGCCCTTCGCGCAGCACTTTGAGATCGATCACGTCGCCCGGCTTGCGGCGCCAGATCGCCTCGTACAGCTGCAGGCGTCCGGTGATCGGTTCTTCGTCGATGCGGACGAGGATGTCGCCTACGGCAAGGCCGCTGCGTTCTCCCGGCGCGCCCGGAATCAGGCCCGCGACAACGGTACGATCGGGCAACGCGTAGCAGAACATGCCGACCCACGCCCGTGTCGGACGCGTCGTGCGCTTGCCGTCGCGCAGCAGCTCTTCGGCGTGGTCGTAGTAATTCTCGGACGGGATCGCGAGCGTTGCGCGGCCGATCGCGCCCAGATTTAGCGAGATCACACCGACGAAGCGGCCTCGCGAATCGCACAGCGGCGCGCCGCCAAGCCCGGGATTGATCGCGCTCAGCCACAGCGCTCGCGGCAGGAAGTACTCCCAGTACGCATCGAACGGATCGTCGGAAACCACGAAGCCGCTCGCGCTGCGGCGTTCGGTGGCGCCGACGCTCGAGACCAGAAAGACGTCCTGGCCCGGGCTCACGTCGAGCGAGCTGCCGCGGCGGACCGGCGCCAGCGCCGCACCGGACACCCCGAGCACCGCAAGGCCGGACGCGAAATCCTGCGCGATCACCCGCGCGGCAAGCCGTTTTCCGTCGACATCGGTCACGGCGACGCGATTGGCGCCGAGCACCACATAGTTGACGGTCACGATCGTGCCGTCGATGTCGACGACCGCACCGGTTCCAGCGCGTGACGTGCCGAGAACGGCTGCCGACGGATGCGACTGCGGAATCTCGGCCGCGACGGTCACCGTCGAAGCCGCCACCTGCTGAAGCAACCGTACGTGCGCGTCCACGCCGGGAGCCTAAGGCGCGCATCGCGCGCCGTCCAACGGGCCCGCGCATCGCGCGCCGTCCAACGGGCCACGCATCGCGCGCCGTCTGCCGCCGCGCATCGCGCGCAGGGCGATGCCCTGATAGGAAGCGGCGATGTCCTCGACGGCGCCAGCGCCGTGGCATGTTTTTGCCGCGCACGAGTCCCGCCCGTTTCCATTCTTCCTGGATCGGGCCGTGGGCAGTCGACTGTCGTTCGCCGGCAGCCGGCCGCGCGAGCAGCTCGTCATCGAACGGGACGGCAGAGCGCGCGTCTGGCGCAGCGGTTCATGGCGTGCGGATGCGCGTGATCCGGTCGACTGCATCGCCGGATTCGTCGAGCAGAATCGTAGCGACGCCGTCGCCGGTCCCGCGTGGCTTGCACAAAACGTTCTGCCGCGAGTCGTCGGATATCTTGCATACGAGCTCGGCGAATGGACCGAACGACATCCCAGGCACGCAGCGATCGCGATGGCCAAGCGCGTCCAGGCCCCCTCGGGACTCCCGCTTGCGGTGCTGTCTGTCTACGATGAATTCGATGCGTGGGACCCGCGTACCCTGTCGGCGGCGCACGTGCGGTTCGCTGTCACGCCTCCGGCCGTCGACGCGGCCGGCCCGCCGTTTCCCGCCGATGTCGTCAGCGCGGCATGGACGGCAACGACGAGGGACGACTACAGGCGCGGCTTCGATCGCATCCGCAGCGCGATCTCCGCGGGAGAAGTCTATCAGGCGAATCTTTCGCGCCGTGCGGTGTTTCCGTTCGCCGGATCGGCAGCGCAGACGTACGGCGCGCTGCGCGCAGTGCAGCCGGTGCCTTGGGGAGCGTTTCTCGATTACGGCGGCTTCGCGCTGCTGTCGAACTCCCCCGAATGCTTTCTTTCGCGACGCGGTGACGACGTCGAGACCCGGCCGATCAAAGGAACGCGGCCACGACACAACAACACGGCCGATGACGCGTCTGCACGAAACGACCTGCAATCGGACCCGAAAGAGTTGGCCGAACACCTGATGACCGTCGACCTCGAACGAAATGATCTCGGCCGCGTCGCGCGCACGGGCTCTGTTCAGGTGAACCATCTCGCAAATGTCGAATCGTACGCTACCGTGCATCACATGGTTACCGATGTGCACGCAAAGCTGCGTCCCGATACCGGCCTTGCGTCGCTGTTGCGCGCGACGTTCCCTGGCGGATCAATCACCGGCGCACCGAAGATCCGTGCGATGGAAATCCTGCGCGAGGTCGAAGCAGCAGAACGGGGGCCCTACACCGGCGCGATCGGCTGTTTCAACGGCGGCGACCAGCTCGAGCTGTCGATCGCGATCCGTACCGCGGTCGCCAGCGGAGACCGGCTCGTCTATTCGACTGGCGGCGGCATCGTTGCCGATTCGGATCCCGATCGGGAGTGGGTCGAGACCGAGGTCAAGCTTGCCGCGCTCGTTGCCGCCCGCGGCGCGGCACGGACGCTTACAGCTGCCAAGCAGGAAGCCGTCGGCACGAACGCATCCCCGGCGGGCGACGGAACCGCGTCAGAATTCGAACCGCCAGCCACCGGAAGACCGGCGCTGCGCAGGGCAGGAGAACGATCGTGAAGGCGAGTTGCTGGTTGAACGGAAAGTTCGTGGATGTGGCGAAAGCGAGGATCTCACCTCTCGACCGGGGATTTCTATTCGGGGAAGGACTGTTCGAGACGTGGCGCACGTATCGAGGCCGGCCGTACGGGCTCGCCGCTCACCTGGAGCGCATGGCGGGCAGCGCAAAAAAAATCGGCATCCCGTTCGACGCCTCCGAGCCATGGGAGAAGCGCTGCACCGAGCTTGCACGTCTCAACGGCATGCTGAAGAGCGACGGCGCGGTGCGCATGACGATCACGCGCGGCCACGGCCCCGTCAGCCTTCTCGTCGAGGACACCGCCGAGCCGACGACGCTGATGCTCTACCGGCCGCTCGAGCCGAAGCTCGGCGAGGTGAAGGCGAACGGAGTCGCCGTGTATCCGTTCAGCATCGGGTCCGGTGTCTGCGAGCGCCAGCGCCAGGTGAAGTCGCTGAATTACCTTCCGGCGATCCTGGCGCGCGCCGAAGCGCGCAAGCATGGTTGCTACGAGGCGATCTATCATACCGACGGCAGCATGAACGGCCACGGCAGCGTCGTGCTCGAAGGCACGACCAGCAACGTCTTCATCGTCCGTGGCGGCGTGGTGCGCACGGCACCCGTTTCCGCCGGGCTGCTGCCCGGCGTCACGCGCAGCAAGGTTCTCCGCATCGCAAAAAAAATCGCCAAAGCGAAGGAAGAGCGCTTCACGGTCGAGGATCTGGCGGGCGCCGACGAAATCTTCATCACCGGATCGGCGATCGAAGTTCTTCCGGTGGTCCGAGTCGGCCGCCGCAAGATCGCGAGCGGCCGTCCCGGACCGGTCACGCTCGAGATCCAGCGGCGCTATCGCGAGGAAGTCGCGCGCACGCTCGGGCTCGAGGTCGACCAGCTCGGCGACTGAAGTTACGGAAGATCGAACACGAACATCGAGCCGACGCGCGCGACCGGCTTGTAAGCCTGCAGCCACTCGTAGGTCCTCGACGGCACCCAGCGCATGCGGCCGCCAAGGATCCAGAAGTACGGCCGGCCCATCAGGAACGACGCCGAGATCGCGGTCGGGCCGTGCGAGATGCCGCGCTCGAGCGGACTGAAGCGGATGCCGTAGATCTGCGGATCGACGCGGCCGAAGTATGCGAGCGAGATGCGATCGAGATGCTTCTCGTCCATGTACTCGCGCAGGCGGATCAGGTCCTGGCCCCAGTCGATGTTCGAATCGATCAGTACGCGGTGCCCGCGCTCGGGTCCGCCGGCAGCTTCATTGAAGAACTGAAGATATCGCGGCGCGACCGCGATCGTGCCCCAGATCGTCCAGACGAAAACACCCGCCGCAGCTGCGAACGGCAGCCACGCTCGCATCATTGCAGCCGGTCCGGCTGCGGCAGGATCTCGCGTCGTCGAATCTCGTTTTGGCGGCGGCGTTTCGGCGGCTGCCGCATCGCGGACATCGCGCGATGCGCGCCATGGCATGCTCGCCAGCGCCGACGCGAGCCACGGCGAGACGCCGATGAAAAGCAGCGGATACGCCGGCAGCACGTGACGCTCTCCGATCTGTAGCGAGTTGAACGCCGAGTTGGCCGCGAACAGCACGATCACCGGAACGAACACCGCGTAATCGCTCCGGCTGCGGCCGCGGCCGACGAGCCACGCGACCATCGCGAAGACGATCGCCGCGAGCACCGGCAGCGGGCACTTCGCCGAGAATGCAGCCAGGTGATAGTACCACCATCCGTCCGCCGACAGCTCTCCTGCCAGGAAATACGACGGGTCATGGCCCTTGCCGACCTCGAGCACGACGTCGATCCCGTCGAGAAACGGACGAGGCAGCGGAAGCCTCAGCCACGGCATCGCGGCCGCGACGCGCGCAAGCCTTCCACCCGGCGTGAGCGTCGCATCGCGCAGCAGGCCAAACGTGCCGTCGAACGCATATCCCGCGTTGAGCGTCACGAGCGCGACGGCGCCGACCACGGCAATCAGCCTGGCCCACTCGCGCGCCGGAAGGCGAGCGTAACGGGCGAGCGTCATGCGGATGATCCACGTCGGAACGATCATCATCAGGAGCACTGCGCCCGACAGCTTGAAGAGGTTCGCGCCGCCGGCGGCAACGCCGAGCCATACCGCCCGCCGCACCGTCGGAGTCTCGAGGAACTTCCAGTTCGCATACAGAGCGAGCAGGAACCCGAGCGTGCCCGCAACGTCGACGGTGACGAGGTGTCCGTGCGCGAGCAGCGACGGCGAGAACGCGAACAGTCCGACAGCGGCCAGTGCCGCATGGCTGCCGTACAGGTCGTATGCCCACTTCGCCATGACGGTCGCCGCGAAGAGTGCGAGCAGCACGACCATCGGCCGGACTTTCTCGTAAATTTCCTGGTAGCGTTTCCCGTTGAGCTCCATGAACTGGTAGCCGAGCTGGTTCACGTTCATGCCGGGCTCGGGCGAGAACGCCGGCGGATCGGCGAGCAGCGGAAGCGCAATGAACATGCGGGCGAGATGCGCGTTGACCGGATCGACGCGGAAGTCGGCGTGCAGCAGCGCGTTCAGCCCGACCGGCAGATGCGCAAACTCGTCGATCGTCACCGAATCGCGGTGCGAGGCCACGATGGCCTGCACGGCGAACACGGCCATCAGCGCGAGCCCGGCCACGACGTGAAGGATCGACGCGCGCGGCCGTGGCGGCGGCGGCGCAGCAACTGGCGCGGCCTGTTCCCTGGCGGGCGCAGTAGCGGCCTTCGGCACGCGTCGACGTCGCTTTTCGGCCGTCACTTCGCCGGCACCCGCGCATCACCGGCGCCGCGCGAGCCCGGTGCATCGCCCGCGCCGTCTTCCAGATTGAGCGTGCGCGCCACGATGTAGCGCGGGCGGCCTTTGACCTCCTCGAACACGCGGCCCAGATACTCGGCGATGAACGCAAGACTGATCAGCTGGATCGCGCCGAGGAACAGGCACACGACGATGATCGTGCTGACGCCGCGAGGAACCGTCGGGTCGAGAATCCGTCCGATGATCTGCAGCACGATCGCCACGGCCGACAGGACGGCGACGAGCGCAGCGGCGTACGAGATCAGCTCGAGCGGGAGATAGGAGAACGAGAAGATGCCTTTTCGCGCCCAGCGAAGATTCGCCAGCAAGTTGTTCGTCGAGCGGCCGAACATGCGCTCCGGACGCAGGTACGGAATGCCGGTCTGGCGGAAGCCGGTCCATGCCCGCAGCCCGCGCAGGAACCGGTCGCGCTCGGGAAGGTCGTTCAGGATGTTCATCACCCGGCGGTCGATCAGCGAAAAGTCGCCGGCATCGGCCGGCACGCGGATGTACGCAACGCGCTGGAAAAGCCGGTAGAACGCCTTGTAGAGAACCTCGTTCCTCCAGGCCATTTCGCGCTGCGTGCGGACGCCGTAGACGACGTCGAAGCCTTCGCGCCACTTTCGTGCGAAGTCTTCGATCAGCTCGGGCGGATCCTGCAGGTCGCCGTCGAGCAGCACGCACGCATCGCCGGTCGCCCGTGCCATGACGATCGTGAACGCATTCTGCGAGCCGAAGTTGCGACTGTGCGTGATCACCTTGATGCGATGGTTGGCGGAAGCGAGGCGCTCGAGGACCGCCTGCGAATCGTCGGGACTGCCGTCGTTGACGAAGATGATCTCGTAGTCGCAGCCGATCTTCGCGAACGTGGCCTCGAGCCGCTCGGCCATCACCGGGATTGCCTGCTCGTCGCGGTAACACGCGATGATCGCGCTCAGCTTGAAAGGTTCAGTCATGTTGTGGTTTGCGGGCGATGGCGCCGACGTTGCCGAGCCTCAGGCGCAGCCGCCGGTCGGCGACTCCGGCAAGCTCGAGCGTGCGCAGGAGCGCGCCCTTCGGCGCTGCCGGCAGCGGCGCGAGCCCGAGCCAGTAACGGATCGAATAGTCGTTGGCCACGGCAAAGGTTTCGATGCGATCGAAGCCGGCCGCCGAGAACAGCCGCGAAAGGTTGTCGTGGTTGAACAGGTACGTGTGCTCGATGTCGAAGATCGGGCTCGATTCTCCGAGCAGGCGCGTCGCGAGCCCCGACGTATCGTGCGTGACGCAGACCGCGACACCGCCGGGTTCGAGTGCACGCCAGACGGCCTTGAGGAACGCCAGAGGGTCCGGCAGGTGGTCGAGCATCTGGAAGAAGCATATCAGGCTCGCCGACGATTCGGGCAGCAGCGCGTCCGTCATCATGCTGCGCACGAAGCGGGCGTGCGGCGACGGCGCCACGAAGCGCCGTTCGGCGTCGGCGCTCGGTTCGATCTCGAGCGCAGACGAAAAGCCGGCCGGTGCGGCATACTTCAGCATGAAACCGGATCCGCCGCCGATCTCGACGAACGCCCCGCGCCGCGCAAGTCGCGACGCCGCGCGGTCGAGAATCGGTGCGTACGAGTCGTAGATCTGCTGTTCCTGCGGGCCGTAGGTGACATCGCTTGCAGCATACAGCTCGCCGAGCGTCTCCGGCGGACACGCCGGATCGGAGAAGATCATGCCGCAGCCGGCACATTCGACGAGGCGGAAGTGGCAACCGTCCGGCGAGCGCCGCGCGGAAAAGACCGGAGCGCTCAGATCCCCGTCGGCGAACCTGGCCGGATAAAGCTCTTTCTTTGCAGCGCCGGGCCCGCACAGCGTGCACCAGCGGGCTTCGAGCAGCGCCTCCCTCTGTTCGGGGCTCGTCATGCAACGGCTCCCGAGCCGCTCGCGAGCACGGCGGCGAGCTCCGCAACGCGCTCGGGAGTCATTCCGCACTGGCGCAGGTGAAACGCCGCCGATCCGTATTTCTGGTCGCGCGAATATTCCGCCGCGAGGAGGACGAACTCGCGGGCGCGGGCGCCGAGAGCAAGCCGCATGGACTCGCCGATGCCGCCCGCGGCGTAGTGCTCCTCGATGAAGAGCACGCGGCCGGTTTCCGAAACACTGCGCACCAGATCCTCTTCGAGATCCATGCGCAGCGGGAAACGCGCAATCCCGAAGATGTCGGCGTTGACGGCGTCGAGGCCGAGCGCGAGCGCCGACAGCGCGATCTGCACGCCGTGGCCCGCGCCGATGATCGTCACTCCTCCGGCGGCGGTACGGCGGCGATATACGCGCGTCAGGGTCTGCGAGTTCTCCGAAAGTGGCGGCGCATCGCTCGGGAAACCGGAGATCGCCAGGCGCAGATACGACGGCCCGCCGAGGCCGTGCATCGTCTCGACAGCGGCTGCCACGTGATTGTTCGAGCACGGGAAGAACAGCTGCATGTTCGGCAGCGCCTTGAGCACGGCCAGGTCCTCGAGCGCATGATGCGTCGAGCCCATGATCCCGTAGGTGTAACCGCCGCCGTTGCCGACGATGCGCACCGGGAGGTCGTGCAGGCAGACGTCGTTGCGGATCTGCTCGAGGCAGCGCAGCGTCGCGAACGGTGCGATCGAATACACCCAGACCGGAATCCCGGTCAGCGCCACGCCGGCGGCGACGCCGATCATGTTCTGCTCCGCAACGCCGGCATTGATGAAGCGCGGCCCGAGGTGCGCGGCCAGGCCTTCGAACGCCTGGAAGCCGAGATCGCCGGAAAAAAACATCGCGCGCGCATCGCGCACCAGTATCGAATCGACGGCCTCGGTGAACGCGACTCTCACTGCGCGCTCCCGGAGCTCGCATCGGCGTTCGGCAGCCGGCGTTCGGCTTCGTCGAGCTCGGCAAGAGCGAGGCGGAACTGCTCGTCGCTCATCGGCAGGTAGTGCCACTCGAGACGGTTCTCCATGAACGAGATCCCGCAGCCTTTCCTCGTCTGCGCGATCACGCACAGCGGCGCAACCGAATCGGTTGCTCGAGTCATCGCGGCGTCCATCTGGGCAAAATCGTGGCCGTCTATGGTTCGCACGTCGAAGCCGAACGCGCGCCACTTGTCGGCGAACGGTTCCATGTCGAGCACGTCGCGGGTCGCACCGAATCCCTGCAGATCGTTGCGGTCGACGACGACGGTCAGGTTGCCGAGGTGATGATGGGACGCGAACGCGGCCGCCTCCCAGGTGGATCCTTCGTTGCAGTCGCCGTCGGACAGCAGGCAGACGCATCGCGTGCGCGACTGGTGCTGCGTGCGATGCGCAAGAGCCACCCCGCAGGCCATCGGGAGGCCGTGTCCGAGCGAGCCGGTGGCTGCCGGAATCTCCCCGAGCGCGCCCGCCACGGGATGCGCGGCGAGCACCGTTCCATCCTTGTAATACGTCGCCAGCTCTTCACCGGAGAGACGGCCGATATGACGCAGGGTCGCGTAAAGCGCAGAGACTCCGTGCCCTTTGCTGAGCACGAACACGTCGCCCACGGCCAGATGTCGCCTGTACAGGAACAGCAGCAGATCGATGCACGAAAGGCCCGTGCCGATGTGCCCGGCGCGCGCGCCGTGGTGCATCGTCAGAAACAGGCGCCGCACCGCGATCGCATCTGCAGATAGTCCGGCGAGCGAACCGCGCGAGATCGGAAAGGCGGCAGGAGATTCCGGCGGCGGCGGCGTCATGCAGGTGCCTGTTCGACGCTGTGCCGATGCGCGAGCTCGAGCAGCGTCCGCTCGCGGTCCATCCATTCGGAGGTCGCACGCAGTCCGTTCTCGAGCGCCGTCGTCGCCTTCCAGCCGAGCAGCTCGTCCGCTTTGGCCGGATTCGCGTACCAGTCGGAGTGATCCCATCGGCGGTTGGGCATCGAGCCCCACTGCGGCTCGACACTCACCCCGAACAGCCCGCGCACGATCGCGACGATCTCCTCCAGCGTAGTCTTGCGCCCGCTGCCGATGTTGAAGATCTCGCCGGGCGCGAGACCGCTGCCGGCGCGCTCGATGACCGCATCGCACGCGTCGCAGACGTCGCCCATGTACAGATAGTCGCGCGAAATGCCCGGATCGACCAGCGCCGGCAGTCGTCCGCGCCGGGCTTCTTCGATCAGACGCGGGACCAGGCGCGAGACGTCCTCGAACGGACCATAGATGGAGTACAGCCGAAGCACCCACGCCGGCAGTCCGTGCTTGAGCGCATGAAACCGGACCAGCGCCGTCGCGGCCACCTTTGATACCGCGTAATCGCTGTCGGGCGCCGTCGGTGCGTCTTCCGTCGGTGCGGAGCAGTTAGCGCCGTATTCCGACGACGTGCCCATCTGCACGAACGCACGCAGCCCGTCGAGCCGGCGCGCTTCCTCGAGCATGTAGCGGACGCCGTCATAGTTGACGTGATGAATCCGCTCCGCATCGGTCTGGCCGGGATACGCTCCGAATGCGGCGCAGTGCAGGATCACCTCCGGCGCGACTTCTTCGAGAAGGTGGCGGACCTCGCCCGCCGAGCACACGTCGACGTGGGTCTTCTCGACGTTTTCCGGCACGGCCTCGAGCCGCCATGCCGGAGAATCGTCGTGGCCGGCCGCAACCACTCGCGCGCCGCGCGCCGCGTAGTGCCGCACAAGGTTCGCGCCGACAAACCCGGCGGCGCCGGTCACCAGCACCGGCCTCGAGAAGGCCGGCGTCGTCCTGTCAGTGGGCGATGGCATCGAGCTTGGTCAGCATCGCGCGCGTGGACTCGTTGGAGGGATCGAGCTCGTTGGCCCTTACGAGATGCATGCGCGCCTGTGCGAGCTGCCCGGACGCCGCAAGGAGCTGTGCGGCGCTGTGGCGCGCGTCGACTTCGAAGTCGACGGGCATGCCGGTCGCAATCGCCTTTTCGAACCATTCGAGCGCGCTGCGGCGATCGCCGATCGTCTCCAGCAGGCGCGCGTAAGCAAGCTGTCCCGTATAGCGCGCGATGCTCCACTGCCACGAATACGTCATCTCGGGGCCCGACAGCGTCGCTTCGGTCCTCGGTCGCCAGGTCGACGAGAACGCCGTGCGTGCGGCGGCGACGACATCCTCGTTGGCATCGGCCCGAACCAGCGTCGCAACGGTGTCATCGTAGTACACGAGCATCCAGTGACGGGTCGACGTCAGCGCGCGAAGCAGCGACTGGCGGTTTCCCCAGCGGTGGAAGAGCATCACGCTCTGGATCCCGCGTGCATCGGCGTCTTTCGTCCAGGCGTCAATGTTGGCCATGTTCGAAAGGTACGCGCTGAAAAACGGCGTGTCGTAGACTTCGAGACGGCCGTCGACGTAGACGCCTTTTCCCGTCGGGTCGTCCCACGTCAGATATCCGCCCGCCGTCATGTCGTTGTACATCGGGCCCGGCAGCCTGGTCTCGCGGAAGAACTCGGTGGCACGCGGCTGGAAGTTCGACTCGAGGATTCCCAGACCGAACTCGTGCGTCTCCCCGGTCGACGCATACCAGCGGTTGGTCATCACGAGCGCGCAGATCGCGAGCATGCCGGCAACCGCTGCGGCCGTCGCCGCGCGACTCGCAGCCTGCGAGCGCAGGCTCACAGAGGGCAGCTTCGACTGGATGATTGCGAACGCGGCCGCCACGAACGGCACGGCTCCGACCGCGAATACGCCGATGTTCCTGCGCGCCAGCAGCGAGAGCCATCCCAGCGCGATTGCGAAAACCACGACGGCGACGTCGAACCCGGCGCGTTCGCCCGGCAGCGGCGGTGTGCGGTCGCCGCGTGACGGCGGTCCTGCGAACGCCCGCATCGCGCCGGCAACGACGGCAAGAGCGGCCGCGGTATAGACGAACGCCTGGTACGACCCGAGCGCGAACGTCAGGAAGTATCCGGAGAATGGAGGACGGAATTCGCCGATGACCTGGTAGATGCCGTTCGATCCGTCGATGCGCGAGATCAGCTCGAACGGAAACGTCAGAGCCCGCAGGAAATACGGATTGACGAGCGTCGCGGCGAGCGCGACGCCGCCCCACACGAACAGCTCGCGGCGCGCGGCAGCGGGCCATGCGCTGTCGCGGCGCCAGCCGGGCGGCATCAGCGGCAGCTCGGCGGCGAGCGCGCCGGCCATCGCACACAGGATCGCGCCGGCGCCGAGGATGAACAGCGAGTGCATGTTCGCCCACAGCACCATCAGCGGCACGAGCCAGCGAAGCCGCGACGGCCGCTCGCGACCTTCGGCAAGCACGAGCTGGACCGCCGCGAGCAGCGGAAACGTCGCCATCTCCGGGCGGATCAGGAAGCGCTCGTTGACGGTGGTGGCGACCCAGCACAGCAGAAGAGTCGTCGCGATCGGACCGGTGTAGCGCGCAATGTGGCGCGCCAGCAGCGCGAACGTGGCAATGAAGCAGGCCGCCGACAGCAGCACGAGGCCGCTTGCCCCGCCGAGACTCCACATGCCGTAAAGCAGCACGTCGTAAAGCCACTGCAGGTTGATCCATTCGTTCTGCGGAACCGTGAACGAAAGGACGTCGGTGTGCGGGATGGCGTGATGCTGGACGATCCAGCGTCCGGACGCGAGGTGCCACCACGTGTCGAAGTCGTCGAGGCGGCGGATCGCAAAGACCGCGACGACGACCAGCGCGAACGCCGGCAGCATCGCCGTGAGCCGGTCCGGCGGCGCGGCCGGCGAAGGGACGGCCGGCGCAGCGGCGGTTCGAGCGACAACCGGGTCCGCCGGGCGCGGCGCGCGTGCGAGCCTTTCTTTTCGCGTTATTTTCTTCACGAGGCTGCGCGCACCGGGCACCATCCCGCCGCCGCCTTGCGCGCCCACGCATCGGCCGACAGAAGCGCATCGATGGAATCGCAGTCGCCGCTTTCGAAGCCGTCCATGCTCGACGCCACCGATGCGGCGATGTCCGGAAATCCGATGTCTCCGGCAAGAAAGCGCGAGACCGCAACTTCGTTGGCCGCATTGAGCACCGCCGGCATCGCGCCGCCCGCCGCGAGCGCGCGGTACGCAAGCCCGAGGCACGGAAAGCGCTCGAGGTCCGGCGCCGCGAACGTGAGCGTGCCGGTCGTGGCCAGATCGAGGCGCGGAAGATGGCCGAGCTCGAGCACGTCGGGCCATGCGAGCGCGTAGGCGATCGGAATGGCCATGTCGGGAAGAGCAAGCACGGCGATGACCGATTCGTCGTGGTAGCGCACCAGCGCGTGCACGATGCTCTGCGGATGCACGAGTACCTCGATGTCTTCGGGCACGACGTCGAACAGCCAGCGCGCCTCGATCACTTCCAGTCCTTTGTTCATCAGGCTGGCGGAATCGATCGTGATTTTGTCGCCCATGTTCCAGGTCGGATGCCGGAGCGCTTCGGCGCGCGTCACGCTGCGAAGCTGATCGGCGGTGTGCTGGCGGAACGGTCCGCCGGACGCCGTCAGCACGATCTTGCGCACGTGGCTGCGTTCACGACCGGCCAGTGCCTGGAAGACCGCGTTGTGCTCGCTGTCGACCGGCAGCAGCCGGCTTCCGGATGTTCGCGCGCGGCGCTGAACGAGCTCGCCGGCGACCACCATCACTTCCTTGTTGGCAAGCGCGATGTCGATTCCTGCGTCGATCGCGGCGAGCGTCGGCACGAGGCCGGCCGCTCCGACGAGAGCGGAGACGAGAACGTCGGTGCCCGGCGCCGTGGCAACCTGCAGGAGTCCTTCGCGACCGGAGAAAACGCGGGGCGCCGCTGCGCCCATTTCGCTGCCCAGCGCGCGCTCGAGCTCGACTGCGTCCGAAGCTTCGGCAACGGCGATCACCGAAGGCTTCATGCGGAGCGTCTGATCCTTGAGATCGGCAGCGCGGCGGCCGGCGGCAAGCGCAACGACGCGGAAGCGGTCGGGGAAACGTTCGAGCAGGGAGATCGTCTGGGTGCCGATCGAGCCGGTCGAGCCGAGGATGGAAATTCCCTTGCCGGCAATCGAAGCCACGGCGGGCTCTTAGGTTGCCGGTTGACGGCTGTCAAAGCGGAGGCACGTCGCGCTTGTTGACTCCATTGCCCCGCATCCCTACGGTTCGCCGGCTTTGCGTACGCGACCACGAACCTTCGACAGCAACTTCTCCATCCCGATGTCGCGATGGCGGCGCGCCGCTCGCCGCGCGGTCGTGGTCCTGCTCGCGTTTCTGTTTGCAGCGCCTGTGATGGCGAACGCTGCCGATGCGACCCCGGGAAGCATCGCAGCCGACGACACAGGCGGAGCACCGCCCGACGACGTTTCCGATGCACCGGCAAGCGAGCTGCCTCCGATCGTCGTCGATGCCGGCAAGCAGGGCGACGCGGCCTTACCCGAGCGCAGCTTCGAAACGCCCGACGACGTCGCCGCGTTCGGCGAAACGATTTTCGCGGAGCCGACATGGCGGAGCTTTCAGTCTCCGGCAGAGCTGCTTGGCCAGAGCGTCGGCGCGCAGCTTCGCCGGCAGGGCGGCCGCGACGATTTCGCAACATTGTCGATCCGCGGTGCGCCGTCCGGTCAGCTGCGCATCCTTCTCGACGGCGTGCCGCTCGGACGCGCATCCGACAGTGTCGTGAACCTGGCCGATCTGCCGTTCGATACGGTCGAGCGCATCGAGGTCTACCGGGGGTTCGCGCCGGTGGGCCTGTTGCCGTCGTCGGCCGCAGGCGTGGTGAATGTGATCACGCGCGATCCGGATCACGCGACAGCGAGCGCAGCCGTGGGCGGCGGCTCGTTCGGTTCGGCCAAGGTCAACGCCGGCGGCGCAGGGCCGCTGGCCGGCGGAAACGCCTCGGCGTTCGCGGCGTACCGCACGACCGACGGCGATTTCGAGTTCAAGGATGAAGGCGCGGTCAACAACCCGAACGACGACGAAGTCCGCAAGCGCCGCAACAACCACAGCGATGCGATCGACTCGCTGCTGCGCTGGCGGCGCGATGTCGGCAGCGCGCGGCTGCAGCTGCGCAACCAGGTGTTTTACAAAGACGAAGGCGTGCCCGGCTTCGCGGCGGCATTTCGCTCGCACACGCAGCTGGAAACCGTGCGCGAAATCGGCGCGATCGCGCTCGGCGGCGCCGACGGTCGCTGGAACATTGAACAGAGTGCGAACTGGCAGCGGCAGAGGCTGTCCGACACCGACTTCCGCGCATTCGACAACACCGCAGAGACGACCACTTCGACCACCGCGGGAAAATGGGGACGCCCCGTCGGCAAAACGCACTGGTTTGCCGGGAGCGCGGAATACAGCTGGGAAGGGTTCGACCAGAACGGAGCGACCGACCAGGACGCAACGCGCTCGTCGCTGGCAATTGCCGCCGGCGACGACTGGACGGTCGCGTCGCTCCACACGACCGTCACGTTTCAGCTTCGCCACCAGCAGCTGTGGAACTCCTTCGATTCGTCGATCCGCGGAGCGGGCAGCCACGACTCGGATCACTCCACCGATCCGCATGCGGGCGTGCGGTGGGAACCGGTCGCGGGGCTTGCGATCAAGTCGAACGTGTCGTCGTACTTTCGTCCGCCCACGTTCGGCGAGTTGTATGGCAATACCGGTTTCACGGTCGGGAATCCCGGCCTCCAGCCGGAATCCGGCATCGCATGGGACGCCGGCTTCGAGTGGACCGGCGAACGCGAGCCGCTGGGAAAGCTCGCGATCGGCTACGCGTACTTCGGCAGCAACATCGACGACGTGATCCTCGTGAAGCTCACGTTCGATCGCACGGCCAAGGCGTTCAACGAACAGAACGCGCACATCCGCGGCCACGAGTTGCGTGCAGAATGGCACGGGCCGGCCGGCTTCGCGTTATCCGCAAACTACACGTTCCAGGATGCCGAGAACCGTTCCGACGGGGAGTTCGTCCACGGCAAAGACCTTGCCGGCCTCGCGCCGCACGAAGGCTGGGCGCGTGTCAGCTGGAGCCATGGACCGTTCGTGCTGGCATACGACATCGACGTGACCGGCAAGCATTATCTCGACAGCGAGAACATCGATTCGATCTCCACGCGCACGGTGCAGGGAGTATCGGTCGTGTACGGGCCGTTCTGGAAGGGCCTTCGCCTGACGGTGGAGGCCGACAACATCACCGATTCGCTGGTGCCGGACCAGATCGGATTTCCGCTTCCCGGACGCGCCTTCTACGCGACGCTGAGCTGGTCCGCGGCTCCCGGGCAGCTTCCCGCAGAGGATGTGCACCATGCGCAACATTCGAATGATGCGCACTGAGCGTGCGTGCGCTGCCGCGCTGTGGTGCTGGCTCGCCATCGGCGCCGCGCCTGCGCACGCGGCGCTTTGCGGCGACGTCACCGGCGACGGTTTCTTCAAGGCCAGTGACGGCCTGCAGACGCTGCGCTACGCCGTCGCCTCGAAGTACGACCGGCGCGGAGACGTATGGCCCTCGCCGCAAGGCGACGGCAAGCTCACGGCGAGTGATGCGCTCGACATTCTTCGCAAGTCGGTCGAGGGCGTGATCCCGTCGTGCCTCGGCGCCACGGCGACTCGCGCCGTGGTGACGACCGCGCCGATCGATTTCAGCTCTGCCGGCCTTGCGGTGGTCGCGCTCGGTCCCGAGGACGTCACGAAGAGAAGCGTCTCGGTCCGTCTCGGCGCGCTCAGCACCGATGCCGTCGTTCGCGCGCCATCGGGAGTTCCGATCGTCATCAACCGGACGCCCTGGAATACGCTTCAGTTTCTCGACGTCGACAAACCGTCGCTTCCGAACGTCAAGGAATGCAGCGTCAATGGCGGAATCCGCGACGAGGGCGGCGCGAATCCGCAGGATGTGCTGCTGGTGTCGGGGAGCAAGGGTTACGTCACGCCATACCGCGGTGACAGTCTGTTCGTCATCGATCCGGACGTGCTGCTGCATTCGCAGGTCGACCCGGCGTGCAAAACGCTGATCAAGGGCCACATCGACCTGTCCGGCTTCGATGGCGACGGCATTCCCGAGATGGACCAGATGGTGATGGTCGGCACGGACCTGTTCGTGAGCATGCAGCTGCTCGACAACAATCATGCACCGACGCATGGCGCGGGCCGCATCGCCGTGATCGACACTGCCACCGACACGCTGAAAGGAAGCATTGCACTGTCGTTCGCGAACCCGTTCGCCGCCACCAAGGGACTTCCGTACGACGAGTTTCAGAATCGCATCTTTGTCGGCGGTCCGGGACGAATTCCGGACGACACGGGCGACGGCAGCAACCTCGAGGACGGCGCAATCGAAGCCATCGACCCGTCGACCATGCAGTCCGCCGGCGTCCTGCTCACCGGCGCGGACATCCATGCGAACATCTTCGACTTCGTCATCGTCGGCACCGGCCGCGCGTTCGCGATCATCGCCGACCAGGAATCCAACTCGGTGGTCGAGATCGATCTCGTGCAGCGCAAGATCAAGAAGGTGCTGCTGTCGAGCCAAGCGCTGATCAGCGACATCGAAATGACCGAGACCGGCGAGCTGTGGGTGGCCTATCGCGGCGAAGACAACGACGATCCTTCCGGGATTCGCATCTTCCGTGTTGCCGGCGGGAGCGACATCTCCGAGATCACCGCCAGGCCGATTTCGCTCGGACAGGCACCGTTCACGCTCGCGTTCGTTCCGTAAGGCTCCCGGACACGTGCCGATCGTCGACTGGCGATCTCGCGCGGCGCGGAGTATCCGCGCCTGTGCTCCAGCCGCGCGATGACGGTCCACTCGCCCGGGCCCTGCCGTGGCTTGTGGTCCTGTTCGCGCTCGTTGCATGGCTCGGCCGTGTCGACCTGCTGACGCCCGATGAAGCACGCCACGCCGAGATCGCCCGCGAGATGTTCCTCGAGGGCAACTGGCTCGCTCCGCGGATCTACGGCGAGCCGTATTACGACAAGCCTGCGCTGTTTTACTGGCTGACCGGTGCGTCGCTGTGGCTGTTCGGCCAGAGCTCGTGGGCGGCGCGGCTCCCTTCGGTTGCCGGAGCGTTGTTCTCGACCGTGATGACGTCGATCTGGGTCCGGGCGGCGTGGGGTACCGGTGCGGCGCGCTGGACGACGCTGATGATGGGAAGCACGCTCTTCTTCATCGCGGTCGGCCGCTACGTCGTCATCGACATGCTGCTGACGGCCTCGCTGACCGGCGCGCTGGCCTGGCTCGGGCTCGTGCTGAACGATCCTCCGGAACGCAGGCGCGTCGTCTGGCCGATTTACGCGTGCATCGCCATTGGCGTGCTGGCCAAGGGACCGGTCGCGCTCGTGGTGGTCGGCGGAGTCGCCGTCGTCGCCGCTGCGTTCGAACGGCGTCCACTGCTGCTGCTGCGGCTCCATCCGTTTCGAGGCGCGCTCGTCGTCGCCGCGATCGCGGGACCCTGGTACGCGGCCGCCTATGCAACCGATCCGGCCTACATCCGGACGTTCCTGTGGCAGCACAATTTTGCACGCTACGCCGTGCCGGGCGCGCTCGCGCACCAGCAGCCGTGGTTCTTCTATCTGCTCGCGATGCCGGTCGTGCTGCTGCCGTGGAGCATCCTTCTCGGACCGGCGCTCGCGGCCGCATGGAAGACTCCATCGGCCGGTGTGCGGCATGCGCTCGCGTGGACCACCGTCGTCATCGGATTCTTCAGCTTCGCGCAGACCAAGGTCCCGACCTACGTTCTCGGCGCGTTTCCACCGCTGCTCGCGATCACTGCGGCGTATGTCGACGATCGGCTAACGCGACGCGTTGAGCTGCCGCGCGCCGTCGAGTTTGCTGCCGTCGGCTGGACGATTTTCGCTGCGGCAATCGCGGTGGGCGGCGCGGTATGGGTCGTCATCGAAGCCCCTTCGACTTCCTACAGCGCGATTCTTGCGATTCCCGCGGTCGCGATCGCGTTCTGGACATATCGCCATGCGCGCGAAACCCCGGCGGTTCCTGCGGCGATGGTCGGCTCCTCTCTCGCGCTGGTCGCGATGGTGTACGGAAGCGCCGCCGACGCGGTCAATGCGAACGAGAGCCAGCGCGAAGCGGCCGGCATCGTGCGCGAGTACCTGCCTACCTACGGCGTCATCACGAGCTATCGCGTGGCGCCGCACGCGCTCGCGTTCTACGCGGGAAGGTATATCCGCCGTGCCGACGATCCCGAGTCTGCCGTTCCGGAGCTTTTCGCGGGAAGCGATGCCGCACTGCTGACGCGATCGAAATTTTTAGGCGAGCTCGGTCTCGAACCGATGCCGAGCTGGATGACGGTTGCCTGGACGACCGGTGATGGCCAGGTGCTCGTCATCGGCGGCCGACCTGCGGAGCAGATCAAAGCAGCAAGAAAGTGGCGGAGAAGGGAGGGAGTCGAACCCTCCGCCGGTCGTTGAGACCGACATCACGGTTTTGAAGACCGGCCGGGCCACCGGACCCGTTCCCTCTCCTCCTGCATGGATCTCGTCGCGCAATGCTCTCCATAAACGCACCCTGCCGATGCGACAACTGCACACTCCTACGCAAGTCATCGTTTTTGAACGGTTCGTTTCGGTTGCCCAAGAATGGCTGGGATGTTCTAATGCCTGAACTTCAAGTGAAGATGACCGCCGAGGATGAGGGTCCCGGCAGTTCAAAGACCTGAAAAAAGAGAGGGTTTGGAATGAAAAGGCTATCGACCTTCCTGAAGGTAGCGGTCTGCTTGACGGTGCTCGCACCGTCGTACGCTCACGCCATCTATCGCAGCGCGAGCGTGGACCTCGGCGGACATCTGCGGACGACGAACATCTTCCGTCATCCCGACATCGACAAATGGGCGTTCATCATGCAGCGCAACAGCCTCAAGCTCCGCCTGGAGTACAAGTGGCTGCAGCGCGGCAAAGCGTTCGGCAAGTACAACATCCCGTTCATCGAGCGTTCCGACCTGTTCGTGCTGTACCGCGGCGTGTACGACTCGGTCTACGACCTGACGCCTGGCCAAATCGAGCGTTTCGACATCTCCGGCGACAAGATCGGCCTGACCGACCAGGCCGCCGCCCGCAACGCCAGCCTGTCGAGCATCCCGAAAGACCAGCGCGATGAGTACAAGTTCAACAACCTCATCCGCGAAGCCTACATGGACATCTACTTCAAGAGCCTTCCGCTCACGCTACGAGTCGGAAAGCAGCAGGTCGTGTGGGGAGAGAGCGACGGCTTCCGAATGCTCGACCGCGCCAATACGCTCGACCTGAGCTGGCACTTCTTCCAGGAGTTGCCGCCGCCGGGATTCGGATTCGATGAGCTGCGCCAGCCGTTCTTCATGGTGAAGGGCCTGTGGGACTTCAAGCAGATCGGACCGCTGTCGCAGACCTTCCTCGAGGCGTACTGGACACCGGGCTTCGACTGGAACCCGGGCAAGATCGCGTTCCTGCCGCGCCCCTGGGGCGCACGCCTGCTCGATCCTCTCTACAACGCGAACAACAGCGGCGTGTTCCAGACGCACCAGTCGTTCTGCGCGAACGCCGTCAGCGACAGCGGCGAGGACGCGACCTGCGCAGGCCTGCTCAACGACACCAAGCTCTTCAACCAGGGCAACTACGCGAAGGATCCGATCGAGAACAGCCAGTTCGGCGTTCGTTTCCACTTCCTCGCGGGCTCGACCGAATGGACGGTCAACTACCTGTACCAGCGCTTCGCTCCGGACGGTTCGCCGACCGCGATCATCCGCGGCATTCCGTCGGACGAAACCTTCAAGGTGCACGACGACAACGGCAATCCGGCGACGCTGAGCGCGGAAGAGTACTGCGGTTTCGTCGGCACCGCTCCCGGCCGTGACCCGCTGTTCTCCAATCTCGGAAAGAGCGAATTCTGCGCGGAGTACTTCGCACCGTACATCCACACCGTCGGCTTCTCGTTCAACTGGTTCGAAGGCGAGTGGACGCAGACCGTGTGGCGCGTCGAGACCATCATCGACTTCGACCTTCCGTTCTACGACGGCGACAAGCAGGTTGCCGAGTTCGGCCGCTCGCCGGACGGCCCGACGCTGCTGCCGGGCATCACCAAGCGCAACATGTGGAAGGGCATGCTCGCGTTCGATCGCCCGACGTGGATCCGATGGCTCAACAAGAAGACGACGTTCTTCCTTTCCGGCCAGCTCTTCTGGCACTACATCATCGACATGGAACGGCGGCGCTGCGCGATCGCCAACCAGCCCGAGTTCAAAGCCGACGGCTCGAGGAACCCGGACTTCATCGGATACACGTCCGATCCGAACGATCCGCGCGGCGGACAGTGCGGCGGCGTCAGCAACGCGGTCGGCGATCCGCAGGACCAGCAGTTCCTGTTCCCCGGCGAGCAGACGGGCTTCGTCGGTCCGCTCGATCTTCCGAAGCTGCAGAACCCGAGCGGCAAAGGCCGCGACACGATCCATCAGTGGGAAATGCTGATGACGTTCGCCGCACTCGGTTTCTATCGCGGCGGCACGCTCGTGCCCGCGCTGATTTACCTGCTCGATCCGGTCAACAGCTACTCGCAGGAAATCGCGCTTGGCTTCGACTGGTTCTACACGCCGGATCTCGCGTTCAACCTGACGACGCGCCTGATCTGGGTCGGCGCCCCCTGGGATCCGTACGACGGGCACAAGAACAGGAACGATCCCGACAACGGCCAGATCTTCGATCCGTGGTTCCTCGGCGGCGGAAGCCGCGGGCGCTCGGAGACGAGCATCCAGTTCACCTGGCAGTTCTGACCCGCGACGCGTCAGACGCACGAAAACAAAAAGGGGCTGTCGCCATGCGACAGCCCCTTTTTCTTTAGCCGCGAAGCGCCGATTACTTTTTGACGGCCGGTGCTTCGTTCTGACCCGCAGCGGGAGCGCCGGCCGGCGCAGCGTCGTCCTTGATCTTGCAGCAGATGGCCATCGCCCTGGTGCGCGCCTGCACCGGACACTCGCTTCCACCCGTCTGCAGGCACGTGAAGAATGCTTCCTCCGTGGTGCCGGGATGGTCGACGATCGTCTGGATGATGCCCATCGCGGACGTCTGGCACGTCCCGTCGGCCTCAGGTCGCGTCTCCGGATAACACACGCCCCCCGTCAGCATCTCCCCCAAGGCGCACTTTACGCGTGACCCGGCCCCGGAGTTGCTGCCTTCGCCGCTCGTCATGTCGGCGACGACCTTGCGACACGTCAGTTGCGGCGCCGCCAATGCGGGTTGCGCACTCGCAAGCACCAGGCTTGCGGCAGCTATCGAGAACATCGAAACAGTCGTCGCGCTCAAAAATCGCTTTGGAATCGGTCGCACAGGATCCTCCAGAATGCCGGGGTCGCCCGGTTGTTGTAGTGGTCACGAATTGTCGGCCAACCCGTGGGCGCGTCAATCGTCGCAGTTGCACGCCCGTATGCATGGGTGGCCAGGGGTTCTGCCCTTGACTCCACTTGGGCGCGGCCGTTAGGGTACCCGCCGACTCGGGGTCGATTTCGTTCCGCAACGGACGAAGGGAGCCTCGTTCAGTCTTTTTGACCCGCCCAGGAACGTTAGTTGGCTTTCAATAGGAGGAGGAGAATGAACATTCGGAAAACTACGGCGAGCTCCGTGGCAGCTCTGGCTTTGCTGCTGTCTGCCTCGCTGGCATCCGCGCAGGTCTCTGCGCCACTGTCCGCGGCCGGCGTGAAATGCCGGAACGCGACAGCCAAAAGCTATCAGAAGGTAATGAAGACCGCCTTGAAGACGATTTCCGACTGTCACAAGGCGAAGGATGCCGGCGATCCCGCGCTGACGGCCGTGGACTGCAACGATCCGGTGGCCGCCGACACGAAGGGCAAGTTCGCGTCGGCCAAGGCGAAAGCGGTCGACGGCCTGGCCAAGAAGTGCAAGACCGGCGCAAACGAGCTGACGGCCGCGAGCACGACGGGGAAGGAGTGGTACGTCTCGTGCCCGATCCCGGGCTGCCTGCGACCCGACAACACCGCGGTCGCAGATCCGATCGTCACGATGGGTGACGTCGCGGCCTGCCAGAACTGCATGCTTACGGACATAGTCAGCGACCTCGGAACTGCCACGCTCGGGGATCCCCCGCAAAACACGCTGAACGACGCCGACCAGGCCTGCCACTCAGCGATCGCGAAGAACTACTCGAAGTATTTCCTGACCGCGATCAAGGACGATACCGCCTGCCAGAGTGCCGCCGACGAGCTAGCGGATGACCCGGCCGACAACGAGGTCGCCGCATGCCAGGACGGCCCGGATTCGAAGGGCAAAGTCGCAAGCGCACTCGCCAAGGCCGAACAGGCCCTGACGGACAGCTGCACGGGCGTCAATTTCGCCGCGCTCGACAGCTGCGGAGCCGACCTGGCCACGCTCAAGTCCTGCAACGACACCGCGTGGGCCGACAGCGAGGACGACGCGTACGACTCGACCTACGAGTTCACGATCGACATCTGCCCGCGCGCGATCCGCACGACGATTCTCGGCGGATGCAGCGTCGGTGAAACCGGCGGCGGGACCTGCTCGGTTCTCGGAAACAAGTCCGGAACGACGCTGTCGGTCGGCTGGAAGGGCCTGGCCCATAACGTCGACATCGTCGACAGCTACACGCTGTCCGGCGACATCACCTGCGGCGGACCGATGGGAGCATGCGCCACGCCGATCTGTGCGGGCGGCACCAGCCCGGGCGGCGCGTGCACGGACAATACCGACTGCAGCAACGGCAATACGTGCCAGACGGCCTGCACGGTGGACGGCATCAGCTACGACAATCCGCAGTACCAGGCGTTCACGCGCTGCCGCACGGACTCGCACATCCCTTGTACGAACGTGTTCGGCACGGACACTTTGTGTTCGACCAACGCGGACTCGCAGGCCTCGAACAACGAGTGCGCATACTTCCTCGGACCACCGCTGGCCGTGTCCGCCGGCGGAACGCCGACCTGCTCGATGAACACGCTCGCGCAGGACGTCTCCGGCACCGTCGACCCGGACGCGGGAACGAGCTTCCTGTCGGTCAAACTGAACACGGACGTTCACTTCGGCGACAACCTCACGCGTCCGTGCCCGATCTGCCGCTTCGACATCAAAGCCCAGGACGACAAACGGGACGGCACGTGCCTCGGCGGCCTGAATGACGGCGGCGCGTGCGACGTACAGGGCTTCGACCTGACGTACGCCAGGCTCAGCCTCGATCCGAGCGACCCGACCGAGGGCAACAGCCTCGATTGCCCGCCCGATCCGGGCAAGGCGATCGGCTCGCTCAAGATCAACCTGCCGCTGTCGACGGGATCCGTGTCGAAGACCGCCCAGGATCCGTGCGAATCGCCGAACCAGTCTCTCGACTGCTTCTGCGGCGTGTGCGGTTCGGGCATCGGAACGGACTCGTGCGACACGGACAGCGACTGCGATCTGGCCGACGACGATACGATCAACGGTTCAGATGACTGTGCGGCGGCGGCTCCGGGCGCACCCCGGTTGCCGAACAACTGCTCGGACGGCATCTGCGTGCCGACCGGCGGCCAGACCGACCGCGGACTGTGCTCGGGCACGCCCGACTACGAGAAGTACTGCGACGGCGCACTCACGGCCGACGGCAGAGGCATCATCAAGTGTGCCAACGATGCGAGCTGCGACGTGCAGATTTCCGATTCGATCAACCCCGATGACTGGGTCTGCGAGGGGAACGACTGCGGAAACTGCTCGATCCAGGTCGTGCGCAGCTGCTTCCTCAATACGATCGCGCTCACGGGTACGCCGGATACCGAACGGCCGATCCTCGTCGGAACGTTCTGCCTGCCGCCCTCTGGCAACGGCAGCGTGAACGATACGACCGGCTCGCCGGGACCGGCGGTCGTTCAGACCGACTCGGTGGTCGAGAAGCGGTACTAACAGCAACAAGCGACGCAGCGCACCGCGTCACGAACGGGAGGGCCCCGGATGTCTCAAGCATCCGGGGCCTTGTCGTATCAGCGGTGAGCGCGGCCACTGAGTTACCACCTTGACTTAAAGCGGTCCGGGTCCGTAGGTTAGCCCCCGCAGTAAGGCGCCGTTCGCCTCACCACCGACCTATTCGCGCAGGCAACTGCCCGGCGGACTCGAGGGGAGACACAGTGGCCGCGCGCACCCGATCTATCGAAAGTTCGCCCAGCATCAGAAGAACCAGGAGGAGGAGAATCATGAAATCAGGGAACACGGCCAGAGGAGCGACGCTCGCGCTGGCCACGGTCCTGCTGATCGCAGCAGGCTCGGGCAATTCGTGGGGAGCTGCTGTCAACTCGAAGCTCGAGGGCAACTGCTTCAAGACGATGACGAAGTCGATCAGCAAGCACATCGCCAACATCACCAAGGCGACGGCTGCCTGCACGGAGAGACTCTACGACAACGAGACCGTGTCGTGCCCTGATCAGGAGATGACCGACGCGATCCAGAAATCGCGGGACAGCGCGACGAAGGGCATTGCAAAGAAATGCCAGAGCTCATGCTCAGGCCCCACCGCACTGTCGTGCATCGCGACAACGGTTTGCCCGCCGAACGGCTCGATTCCCGAGCTCTGCACCGGCGATGGCGAGTTCGAATACCCGAACATGGGCTTTCCCGGGCCGCTCTGCCCGTCGATCCTCGGCCACGACATGTTCGAGCCCGAAGACTTCAGTGCATGCATGGTGACTCCGGATTCCGGTGCTGCCGAAGTCGTCGCCGAGGACGTGGTGACGAACCTTTTCGGAACGCTGGATGGAGCGCCCGCGCTTTCCGCGACGGCAACGGCCTGTCTCGAGTCGCTCGAGAAGTCGGTGCCGAAGACGATCACGAAGCTCGCAGGGACGCTCTCGAAGTGCCGCCTGTCGCAGCTCACCGCGGACAACGCGACGATCCTCGTCAACCGGTGCGCGACCGACGACGAGAAAACCGCAGACTCGATCGCATCGACGATCACCAAGTTCCGTGACGGCATCGCGTCGAAGTGCACCGATGGCGACATCGCCGAGCTCGACGTTTGCGGCGGCGGCGTCACGACCGTTGCCGGGGCCCAGGACTGCCTCTCGCAGATGGTCGGTGAAGCGTCCTACTCGATCGATCCGCCGGGCACCCGCACCTACGCGCCGGTTAGCGTGATCAACGCTGCCTATCCGGGCGCATCGCTTGCCGGGTGCGGCGACAACGTCGTCAACCAGAAGGCGAACCCGTTCGCCCTGAACGGCGAAGAGTGCGACGGCACCGACGACAGCGCCTGTCCGGGCGCCTGCCTTCCGCCGGGCGACGTCTTCGAGTGCACATGTGCGACGATCGCCCGCGCTCACGGCTATGCCGACGGTTTCGCGGCTGACCTCGACAACGGCTGGTCCGGCAAGTCGCACAACAACAAGGTCACCGATCTTGCGGGCTTCGTCAGCGAAGTGACCAACTGCGACTGCGACCAGTTCGACACCGTGGACAAGGCGACGTGCGTCGCTGGTCACAGCACGGATCCGGTCTGCAACGTGTCCTCCGAGACTGCGCCGCGCTGCGGCCGCCGCATTGGCGACCACACCACCTGCGACGAGGTCGGTAACAACGACAACGCTCACTCCGATGCCGACTGCGCTACCTGTGATCAGTTCACGGTCAACGCAGGCGATTTCTGCACCGGAAGTATGCGGCGCTGCATGGAAGGCCTCAATGATGGCGATCGCTGCAACGACGCCGACGACTGCCCGGGCGGCTCATGCAGCGGAAGCGGCGCGTGCCTCGGTGGGCCCACCCCCGGGATCGGCTGCACCGCCGATGCGGGATGCGGCGCCGGCGGCGCATGTTCCAAGCTGGTCTGCATCAACGGCAGCAACGACGAAACCGTCTGCGACAACAATGCCGACTGCACGGGCGGCGGCCGCTGCGCGACGACCACCGATTGCTCGGCACGGTGCTATCCGGAAGGAAGCACCGACCCGCTCCAGGCGAACGGAACCTGCGCAAAGCAGTCCGACTGCGCCGAAGGCGAGCGTTGCCGCGGAATCTGCGACAAGAGCGACGACTGCGTCGTGCTCCGTAACGGCGCGCCGCTGCCGCTTTCGGCGAACGGCACGTCGGTGTGCATCGACAGCCAGTTCTTCACGAACATCACGGGAACCCGCAACATCATCACCGGCGAGCACGCGATCAACTACGAGCTGCGTTCGGTGATCTTCCTTGCGGGCGGCCATGAGCTGAACTCGCGGCCGTGTCCGGTTTGCGGCGGGTTCTGCGACGGCGACATCACGGATACCGGTTCGCAGCCTTCGAGCTTCCTGTGCAACGGCACCTGCACCACCGATCCGGCGCTCGAATGCCGGTTCGGCAAGAACGCCGGCAACTCGTGCACGTCGAACACCGATTGTCTCGGCGAGCTCTGCACCGGCAAGGCTTGCCGCTTCGACGACGACTGTTCGACCGGGGTGTGCAGCGGAGCCGATTCTCCGGAGTGCGCGACCCACGGAGACACGCACGCCTGCGTGCTCTCGCTCCAGTGCGGCGGCGGAACCAAGCCGAACCAAAGCTGCCGCATCGAAGCGTACACCGACTTCGGCACCACGTCGTCGGACTGCCCGTACAGCGGATCGAACATTTCCGGCACCGGCCTGGCAATCAGCTGGACACCGCTGACCAGCGAGCCGGTCCAGAACGAGGAGCCGGGCGCGTGTGACGCGCAGGGTTTCCAGAACTACGACTGCAACTGCGTGCGCGGCGGAGGCAACACGCGCAACAAGCCGAACGGCTGCGACGCGGCCTGCAACGATCCGGATCCGGCGTACTACGGCAAGGCGTGCGAGTTCCAGACCCAGTGCATCGACGCCTGCGTGCTCGGAACCAATCCGGGCGCCGACTGTACATCGAATGCCGATTGCACGGGTGGCGGAACCTGCCCGGGCGGCAACCATGGCGGAGGACGCGCGTGCGACGAAGACAGTGACTGCAACAGCGGAAACTGCGGCCACAATCCGCGCGTCTGCGGCAATGGAAGCACGGGATCGTGCAGCATCCGTCGCTGCACGGGCGGAACCAATGCCGGCGCGATCTGCACGCAGGATTCGGCCTGCTTCGGGCCTGGCGCCGACTGCCCGGCTGCTGCGTCGTGCACCGTCGGCGGAGCGCCGTGCAGCGAGGGTCTCTGCAAACCGGCCAGTTGTATAACGTCGGCCACCTGCAGCGGCGGAGCGACATGTGACGATGCATGTCCGGCCGGCCTCTGCACGCCGATGTGCGTGCCGAGAGGTACCTGCAACGGCGGCGACCGCGACGGCCAGCGCTGCGGCATCGACGAGAAGTGCATCGGCGGCGGCACGTGCGTGCCGGACGATCCGGAAGAAGGCGCGTGCGCGCAGGGCAACTTCTACCACTGCGACGGACCGGGCTGGACGTTCAAGAACTGCGCCCCGGGCAACGTGAACACGCAGAAGGACTGCGCGACGGACATCAATGGAAATCCGGCCAACCCCGGAGCCGGATTCTGCCGCGCCGACATCCTGAACTGCTTCATCAACGATGGCGCAACCGAAGGTGGCGACATCTTCAACGGAAAGGGTGACCCCACCAATACGTTGTCGGTGGCATCCTTCTGCATCCCGGCGAGTGACAACGACGCGGTCAACAGCACCGCCGGACTGCCGGGCCCGGGACGCATCCGCCAGCCGGGATACGTGACCACCAACTTCGATCACCTGCCGCTCCCGTAAAGCTGCAGGCGCATCGAGCGCAACAAAAAGCCCGCGTCTCCGAAAGGAGGCGCGGGCTTTTTCGTTGCTGCGCACCGCGGATGATTGCGCAGCAGCGATTCGGGCCGTTAACTATTTCGCATCGGCAGGCTTCTTCGCCGACGGCGGAACATCCGGATCCAGCTTGAACTTGCTGAGGTCCTCGGCCGGCTTCCGGTTGGCCGCATTCTTCATGCGGAGCTTGTCGTCCTCGTCCGACCAGTCGGCCAGGCGCTGCATCTTGAATCGACCTTTGAACTCGATGTTGATGGGAAACGGCGCGCTCGCCATCGTGACCGACACATAGGCACCTTCCATCGACTTCTCACTGAGCGATTCGATCCCGTACACGTCGATCACCTTTCCGCCGCCCTGCACCGGATTGCCTTCCATGCTCATGATCAGCGCGTACTTCGCATTGGCGAGCAGCTTGTCGGCCTCGAGCGACTGGTCGAAGTTGGATTTCGCCACGAACCGATGCTCGCCGGTCATGTAGCGGAGCGGGTTGGACAGAGGGAAGCTGGACCACTTCGCCTTGATCGTCTCCAGGTCGGCCGCCGATGGCTCGAACGGCGTGTGCTTCTGGCGGCTGCTTTCGATGGCAGCGTCGAACGGCAATGCAACGTCCAGGACCTGCACGTCGAGGTCTTCCTGCTGTTCGCTCCCCTCCTGGGTTTCCTTGCCCTGATTCGTGTACTTGATCTTCAGCAGCCGCGCGGTGACCATCCGGAGCGCCGGACGCCTTATCGACAGCAGAATCTGCGGGGGCAGATTCTCGACGGCCTTCTCGAAGCTCGCCACATCGGTGATATCGGCGGAATTGATCCGGATCACTACATCCCCGGTCACGATGCCGTTTTCGGCACAGAAGGTGCTGTGGTCGCAGCTGACCACCGACACGCCGGCCAGCTTCGGCCCCATGACCGCAGCCAGTTCCTCGGGGATCGGCTCGACTGTGAACGGGACCGCCTTTCCGTTTGCCGGCTTGGGATAGCTGATCCGGAACTCCGGCATCACGTTCTGCACGGACACCCAAACCCCCCCGATGTCCGTTCCGATCGGACCCTCGAGCTTCGTTTGCTGGAAGAAGGCCGGGGCAGGGCTCGATGTGAGAAGGGTGATTGCCAGAGCGCCGAGCGCGATTCGTCGATTCGCGCCGGCTGCTGAGGGCCGATGGGATGCTTCAATTGTTAAGAATGCAGCAGGAAACAACATGGTTTCTCCTCGGGACAGAATTGAAGGGGGCCTTTTCCGCGGGCCCGCCCGGAAGGGAATGCCCGTACGAACCCGGAAAAGGGTGATTGGTCATATGCGGTGTTTTTCACGTTATGCAACTTGGCCTCAACTGCTCTTTGATGCGGGCCGGCTAGCTTGACAACAGACGAGCGCCCCGGCTAAAGCATAGCGCCGTAGCCTTTTTTATCTGGTTAGTCGGCGCGGGAGAGGTCATTCCGGCGTCGCTCAGGCGCTACGTCCGCTCGATTCTCAAAGAAGGAGTTCCTGTAATGAATACGTGGTTTCGTAAAATCGGGATGGGCGCTGTGGCCCTGACGCTCGCCGGCGTGTTGGGCGGCTGTAACAACGGAAGCGGGTCCGACCTGATCAAGTTGTTCTTCGGCATCAACGGGGGCGGGAGCTGCAACAGCGTAGTGGTCGAAGTCAATCTTGCCGACGCCGATGCGGTCATCGAGCGCGACAACGATGGCAATCTCCAGTGTGAGCTTGCCTCCGCCCTCGATGCGGCGGGATGTAACATTTCTTTCTCGGAGCCGGGCGGCGGCGTTCTCCGCGTCACGGTTTCCGGCTGCACGATCAACGGTGTGTCCAATCTCTTCAGCTGCCTCTTCGAAGATGTCGACATCTCCGAGCTGCAGCAGACGGCCGAAGGTCAGTGCGCCTGCACGAATGCACCGGGCTGCGACAATACGCCTCCGGTCTGCATCAGCAGGAACGCCGATCCGACCTCGTGCGAAGATTGCGACAACGGCGTCGACGATGACGACAACGGTCTCATCGACTGCGACGATCCGAACTGCTCCAACGACCCGATCTGCGGGCCGGAGACGACGACCAGCACGACGTCGAACACGATCTCGTCGACTTCGACTTCGACGACGAACACGACCAGCACGACGGGGTCGACCACGACCACGACGCTGATTGGAGGCGGTCTGACCTGCCACGTGTTCCTCCGCCTCGCGGACGACGCCACGCTGGGATCTCTGCAGTTCGACGTCGATTACGGCGACGCACCGGGCAGCTTCCTTGGCACGGGCGGCAACGTCGAGTGCGCGTCGCTGATCCAGGGCTCGCTCGCATCCTTCAACGACAAGGATGCGGAAGAGACGCTGACGGCAGGCATCATCAGCCTCGACGGCTTCACCGGACCGGTGAACGTTGCCGATTGTACGTTCACTGCGAGCGTGCAGCCGACGCCTGCCGACTTCACGATCGCGGTTACCGAAGCTTCGGATCCGGATCTGAATCCGGTCGAGCCGACGCCGGATGTGGTCATCGTTTCGCCGATCGAGTGCGAAGGTAATCCCGTGACGACCACGACCGTCGAAGGTCAGACGACCACGACGGAGCCGGGTGTCACCACGACGATTGTCGGTTCGACGAACTTCAGCGTGCTGTTCCGTCTCACTTCGGCAAGTGCCGCGGCGGGCGCACTCCAGTTCCACACGGACTACTCGGCTGCGCCGGGCGGTTTCGCTGGAGCAGGAGCTGCAGTGAACTGCACGAGTCTGGTCAGCGGCGCGCTGTTTGCCCCGAACGACATCGAGGCAACCACGACACTGAACCTCGGCATCATTTCGCTGAGCCCGGTGACCGCACCGATCGATCTCGTGCGCTGCACGTTCAACGCAGAAGGTGGCACTCCGGTGCCGGCCGACTTCCCGGTCGTGATCGACGATGCGACCGACCCGGATGGGGCACCGATCGACGCTGCGATCTCGGTGACAAGTGTGACGGCCATTCCGTAAACCCGCAAAGGGTTCACGGCACGACCCAGGCAAGAACGAGGGGGAGTCCACTCACGGACTCCCCCTTTTTCTATTTCACCTAGACTCGCGTCTGGTTTTTTGACTAGATTCAGACCGAGAGGAAAAAAATGACCAAACCATCGATTTCAAGTGTTGTCACCAGTCTTCTGATCAGCAGCCTCGTGATGCTCGCGCCCGCAGCCGCGACGGCCCAAATTACAATTACAAAGTGCGGACAGCCGCTGTCGACCGGCGCCAATCCCACCACCGGGGACGCGCTGCTCGTTTTGAAGTCCGCTGTCGGCCAACCGACCAATTGCGACACCAAAGAGTGCGCCTGCGACGTGAACAACGCCGGCGGCACGACCACTGCTGACGCGCTGATCATCCTGAAAAAAGCCGTCGGCCAGCCGGTGACGCTGAATTGCCCCCCTGCATGTTTCAACACGCCGACAGGCCCAGCGTGTACCTCCGGCGAGTTCCAGTCGCGCACCGGATCCGATCTCGATTCCGGATGGACCGGCGTTGCACATAACTCCGACCTCATCCTGGGCGCCTCGATCACTTTCGATACGGTGCGGCGCTGTTCGAACGGCGAGCATGCCGTTTGCGAGGTCGATGCAGACTGTGGCAGCGGCAACGACTGCGTACCCACCTGCGACTGCAACAGCGATACGAGCTGCGAGATCACCGGCCCGACGCAGCCGAAGAACTGTTTCAACAGCCTGAGCTCGTGCACGGTGAACGCGGACTGCCCGTCGGGACAGCCGTGTGTATTCATGTTCGGCCCGCCGCTTCCTCTGTCGTCCGGCGGCACACCCGTGTGCGTCATCAGCACGTTCGCGAGCGCACTGACTGGAACAGCCGATTCGTCGACCGGCGAAGCCAACACGTCGGCGAACCTCCGTTCGCGCGTGTACCTCGGCATTCAGCTCGACAAGCCATGTCCGACCTGTGGCACCGTCGATGACGGGCCGACAGTCGGCGCCCAGTTCACGTGCGGCGGCGGACCGAACGACGGTCAGCCCTGCACGACCAACGGCGTCAGCCCGGTCTTCGGCGGCACGTCATTCGACTGCCCCCCGTCTATCGGTGACAACGTGTCCGGCGCAGGTCTCGCAATCCGGTTCGCAGAAGTCACCACCGGAACGTCGAGCAAGACCGCGCAGCTGCCGTGCGGCAACTCGAGCTTCAAGCCGAACAACCCCCTCACTCCGGGCAGCACTCCGAAGTGCATCGACAAGGTCGCAGCCGGCGACCCGGTCTGCGCGACCAACGCCGACTGCAAGCGCTGCACGCTCGATCCGGCGACGGCCTGCACGAGCAACACGCAGTGCACCGGCAAGGGAACGTGCGCCGAAGCGCCGGACCAGCCGATCACCTGCGGCTACTGGTGCAATTGCGGCTTCTGCAACGACAACCCCGATCTGCCGTGCTTCGAGAACGGCGACTGCCCAAGCGGCCAGACCTGCAAGGTCGGCACCGGCGGCGAGCAGTCGCAGAACTTCGCGCAGCAGAAGCCGAACGACTGCAGCAAGGATAAGAACATCTGCGGCGGCAGCGTCGTGAACGGCGAGCGCGTCGAAGAGGCCTGCGCGACGACGACCCAGGGCGAGTGTTCGACCAAGCCGTACCTGAACTGCGCGGCGGGCAGCACGACGTGCCAGGACAACGACGGCGGCGTCTGCGAGATCTCG
>Ga0134124_10000171_pt1 | contig 59570 bp, 52 predicted proteins | sample KB304_FD_96880 | JGI IMG/M metagenome (GOLD analysis project Ga0134124, IMG submission 96880) | Terrestrial soil microbial communities without Nitrogen fertilizer from Kellogg Biological Station, Michigan, USA - KB3-0-4 | ecosystem: Environmental > Terrestrial > Soil > Unclassified ...
CGTCGAGTCGTGCCGTAAGTTCCGCGCCCCCTGCCATCCGGGCGGGGCTTTCTCATCTAAAAACCACACGCCCCACACGCGACCAATCGAATCCGGTGCTCTCGCTCCTCATCAAGGGAGGGAGGGTTGATTCGAAGGCGGGGCGGAGGAAAAACCGAAAGGAGCAAGCGTCATCATGGCTGAATCAGTATCGGGTGTGAACTCGCCCAGCGAAACGTTCGAAGGTCCCAGCGAGATCGCCAGCAAACTGCGTGATCCTGCGAATCCACTGACTGTCCGCGAGCTCTTCGAAGCCGGCGTGCACTTCGGTCACCAGACCAAGCGCTGGAACCCGAAGATGCGCCAGTACATCTACGGCGCGCGCAGCGGCATCCACATCGTCGACCTCGATCAGACGGCTCGCTTGTTCAAGCGCGCGTACGACTTCGTGAGCGAAACCACCGCGCGTGGCGGCGGCGTGTTGTTCGTCGGAACGAAGCGCCAAGCGCAGGAAATCGTCAAAGAAGAGTGCCGCCGTGCCGGCATGTACTTCGTGACCAATCGTTGGCTCGGCGGCACGCTGACCAACTTCCGCACCATCAAGGGCGGTCTGGATCGCCTGCGCTCGATCGAGCGCATGAAGGAAGACGGCACCTACGAGCAGTTGCCCAAGAAAGAGACCGTGCAGCTCGAGAAAGAGCGCGCGCGCCTCGAGAAGTACATCGGTGGCTTGAAGGGCATGGGCGCGGTGCCGAGCGCGGTGTTCATCATCGACCCCGCGCAAGAGACCATCGCGGTGCAAGAAGCGCGCAAGCTGCGCGTGCCAATCGTGGCCATCACGGACACGAACTGCGATCCGGATCTGGTCGACTACGTGATCCCGGGCAACGACGATGCGATTCGCTCGGTGCGCCTGATCACCGGTGCCATCGCCGACGCTTGCGTGGCCGGCATGGCGCGTCGCCGCGAGTTCCAGCAGCAGCGCGACCGCGACAGCAACCAGAACGACGGGGGCCGCCAAGGCCGCCCGGGCAACGAAGCCCAGGTCGTCTACGCCGGCGGCCGCGGTAGCCGCGGTGGCTCGGACGCCGCGAACTGAGAGGAAAACATGGCTCAAGTAAGCATGCAGCTAGTGAAGGAGCTCCGCGACCGCACTCAAGCGGGGCTCAATGATTGCAAAGCGGCGCTGGTCGAAGCTGACGGTCACCTGGAAAACGCGGTCGTCATCATCCAAAAGAAGGGCCTGGCCAAGAGCGTGAAGCGCGCCGGCGCGATCGCCAGTGAAGGCCTGGTCGTCACCAGCGTCACGGCCGACGGCAAGCTCGGCGCGATCGCTGAGGTCAACATCCAGACCGACTTCGCCGCGCGCAACCCCGAGTTCGTTGCCTTCGCCGGCAAGGTCGTGGAAGCCGCACTCAAAGCCAAGCTTGGCGCCGATCTCGGCGCAGAGCCGTTCCCGGGCGGCAGCGGCACGATCGAAGAGAATCGCGCAGCTCTGGTCGGCAAGCTCGGTGAGAACATCACCGTGCGCCGCTGGGATCGCTTGTCGATCGACGGCGCCGGTCGCGTGCACTCCTACGTGCACATGGGCGGCAAAGTCGGCGTGTTGCTGGCCGTTCGCACGGGCGGTGACGCAGCCGCGAAATCACCCGCGTTCGAGAAGTTCGTGGACGACAGCGCGATGCAGATCGCCGCCATGTCCCCGTTGTTCTTGAACTCGAGCGAAATCCCCGCCGACGCGCGCGCCAAGCAAGCGACGATCTTCGAAGCTCAGCTGGCCGAGGAAGGCAAGCCCGAGGCCGCTCGCCCGAAGATCATCGAAGGCAAGCTCGCCAAGTGGGCCAAAGAAGTCTGTCTGCTCGAGCAAGACAGCGTGATCGAGGCCGACAAGACCGTCGAAGCCTTGCGCGCTGGCCTCGCCAAAGAGCTCGGCACCGACGTCACGCTGAGCCGCTTCGCGCGCTTCCAGCTGGGCGAAGGAATCGAGAAGCCGACCGCCCCGGACTTCGCCAGTGAAGTGGCGAAGATGGCTGGCGGCTGAGCGAACGCCGCAGTTCGCAAGAGGCGAGTGTAGTGAAGGGCTCGAGGCGAAAGTCTCGGGCCCTGTCTCGTTGAAGCGAGCAAGGGCTCAGCTTCGATGAGGGCTGCGGATGGCGCCGACCCGCACCGCTACAAGCCATAGACCTTCCTGCGGTCACCCTCGACGCCGTGTAGAGCATCGCGGGTGTCGACGATGAGTTTGGCTTCGCGCATCAGGCGTTCTCGTTCGAGCGCCGTGTGGTCGGTGACGACGACGACCGCGTCAAATCCGCCGAAGCTGCGGTTCGTCTCGATGCCTTTCATCCTGACGCCTTCCTCGTCCAGTTCGGGGATGAGCGGGTCCATGTACTCGACGCTCGCGCCGCGCCTACTCAATTCGTGAATGATTTCCAAGGCGGGTGACTCTCGGACGTCTCGCACGTCACGCTTGTAGGCGACGCCGTAGACGAGGATCCGTGAGCCGCGCACGGGTTGCGATCGATCATTCAACGCTTCGCCAATCCGCTCGACCACATAGCGCGGCATCGCGCTGTTGATCGAATCGGCGAGCTCGATGAAGCGCGCTTGATATTGCAACGTGCGAAGCTTCCACGACATGTACAACGGGTCCACCGGGATGCAATGACCGCCGAGACCCGGACCCGGATAGAACGGCATGAACCCGAACGGCTTGGTGGCCGCAGCGCGAATCACCTCGAACGGGTCGATGCCGAGCTTGCGGCTCATCATCGCAATCTCGTTCACGAGGCCGATATTTACGGCGCGGAACGTATTCTCGAGCAGCTTGACCATCTCAGCCGTTTCAGTCGACGACACCGGGACAATCTGATCCAAGATTCGTGAATAGAGCGCCGAAGCGATCGCCAAGCAGGTGGGGCTCGCGCCGCCCAACACCTTTGGCGTATTCTTGGTCTTGTACACCCGGTTGCCCGGATCGACGCGCTCGGGAGAAAAGGCGATGAACACCGAATGCCCGAGTACGGCCCCGCGTTCCGTCAATTTGGGAACCAGCACCTCGGTCGTCGCCCCCGGGTAGGTCGTCGACTCGAGGATCACGAGCATGTCATCGTGCTGATGCCGCGCGATCTCGTCGGTAGCAGCCAGGATGAAGCGCATGTCAGGGTCTTTGGTCTTGTTGAGTGGGGTCGGCACGCATACGACGACCACGTCCGCCTCGCGAAGGATGCCCGAATCCGCGCTGGCATCGAGTCGTCTCGCGGACACGTGTCGGGCCACGTCGCCCGTAGCTACGTCGCTGAGGTAGGACTCTCCAGCGTTCAGCAGACGGACCTTCTCCGAGTCGACGTCGAGACCGGTCGTCCGAAATCCTGCTCGAGCAAACTCGACGGCCAAGGGTAAGCCGACATAGCCGATTCCGAGCACCACGACCCGCGCTGACCTGGTTTCGATTTTTTGAAGCAGCGAGGTCATTGGAAGCTCTGCGCGAGGGCTCGCGCTGCGTCGTCCAAGCGTGTGGCCAAGCGCCCCTGAGCGCGCAACAGGTCGAGCACGGTTTCGAAGACCTGCAATTTGCGAGTGAGCGGAATCCGAAGATCGGGTTGTCTCGCACGCAGCGGTCCCGGGACCTCGGATGCTTCCAGGAAATCGATGCCGTGAAGCTCCAGGTTCACGAATGGCATTCGCGCGAGCCCGCCGGTGAGTAGCCCTGCGCCGCTCGGCCCGAGCAGAGTGAGCGCCGTGCCGATGAACGGCAGACGCAGGGGCCCGACGACCTGGATTGGAAGCTCGAGCATACCCGTGCCCCGGACCCAATACGGCGCGCCAGTGCGGTATGGCACAACACTGGCGCGCAGGACGCTGGGGGTGTCGAGCACCGACTTCGAAACTCGCCCCCCGAGTCTCATGCCAAGCAGGGACGCGGCCTTCGCCGCGTAGTACGCGGGACACGGGAAAACCGACGAGTCGTAATTGAATCCAGCCTCTCGCAATACGGCGATCAGGCTGTCGCTCACGGTGTAACCCGGCGCGCGAAAGCCGGTTGGAGCAACGCCGAGGTGATTCTTGATCAGTCGGCTCGCCTCGACGACCTGCAGCGTTTGAACCGCTGGTTCACGCCGGCTCAAATCGTAAAGGTGATCGAGCGAGTGATTGCCGATTTCGTGTCCGAGGTTCACGGCGCGCCGCAAGATTGTCACGTTTTGCTCGCGCTTCAGGTCACGAGCGACCACGAAGAGAGTCAAAGGTAGGGCATTGCGCGCGGCAAATTCCAGAATTCGCCCGAGCGCAACATCGAACACCGCGTGGCAGTCCGACTCCGCGGCGAAGCCGTGAATTGCCGAGTAGCAGGCGATCTCGTCAAGGTCGACGGAAAATGAGCAAAGTCGCACGGGCACACTCAAGCATAGCCGTGGAGTCGGTTGGCATAGCCCTTCGGATGCCTTTGGAACCATCGCCAACCGCTTTCAATCATTGCTCGGATGTCTCCACGACGCGCCACCCAACCGAGCTCGCGCTTGATCTTGCGTAGCCGCAGGCTCCGGTCACGACCACGTTCATGGCGGCGGAGCCTACACTCGATTGAAGGCAATGGGCCATCGCTGTTGCACTCGAGGCAGCGCGCATTCAGAATTTCCGAAGTCCAGCCCTCATCGCAAAGAGGGGTGGTCGGTCTCGGTAGCCGGAGGCACCGAGCGGCGCAGTGGCACTAGAAACGCTGCGTCCAAGAAGCCTCAAGTCCGAGCGCAGTTGCGATTGGCTCACCGGGTCTTCGAAGCAGGACGGGATTCATCTTGTTTCCCCTCGGATAGCACGCTATCTCGGAAAATAGAGGCTCGGCGGGAACCGTCGGGCCTAGAGGAAACGGATGATCACATTGACTCAGCCTGGAGTGGCCCTGGCACACGAGAGCGTCGCAGCGGAACCGGTCGCAACTACCCCCGAATGTGAGCTTTCGGTGGTCATGCCCTGCCTCAACGAGGCCGATACGATCGAGGTGTGTGTCAGCAAAGCGTTGCGCGCCATCGAGGCAGCCGGCCTCGACGCCGAGGTGATCGTGGCAGACAACGGGAGCACCGACGGCTCGCAGGCTCTGGCCGAAAAGCTGGGAGCGCGAGTAGTGAACGTGCAAGCCAAGGGCTACGGCAGCGCCCTCATGGGCGGAATCGCCGCGGCGCGAGGCCGATACGTGATCATGGGCGACGCTGACGACAGTTATGATTTTCTGGAGATTCCGAAGTTCGTGCAGGAGCTTCGACGTGGCTTCGAGATCGTGCAGGGCTGCAGGTTGCCGTCGGGGGGCGGCAAGGTTTTGCCCGGCGCCATGCCTTTCCTCCACCGTTGGTGGGGCAATCCGATGTTCTCCATCATGGCGCGCACGATGTTCCGGGCGCCGATTCACGATATCTATTGCGGCATGCGTGGCTTTACCAAGCGCGGCTACTTGAGCCTCGATCAACGCTGTACCGGCATGGAATTCGCGACGGAGATGATCATCAAGGCGAGCCGCTTCCAGCTGAAGATCGGAGAAGTTCCGATCACCCTCCACCCGGATGGGCGAAAAGCGCATGCTCCGCACTTGAAGACGTTTCGTGACGGCTGGCGCACGATGCGATTCTTCTTGATGTGCAGTCCGCGCTGGTTGTTTCTGTGGCCCGGCGCGGCTGCGTTCGTCCTCGGTCTGACCGGATATTGCCTGGCGTGGCCCGGGGTGGATATCGGCCGAGCAACGCTCGGTGCACACACACTACTCGTGTCGAGCTTGGCACTGTTGATCGGACAGCAAGCCATCTTGTTTGCGATTTTCTCGAAAATGTTCTCGCAAAATGAAGGCTTGATGCCGCCCGACTCGCGAGTAGATCGCTTCTTCCAGTTCTTCACGTTGGAGAAGGGGTTGGCGTTGGGCAGCGTGGCAGTGCTGATTGGAACCGTCCTCTTGTTGTTCGCCGTGGCAGAGTGGCAGAAAGTGGCATTCGGTCGACTCGACTATGGTGAAACGATGCGAATCGTCATCCCCGCGGTGACGCTGATTGCGCTCGGCATTCAGACCGTCCTCGGCAGCTTCATGATCAGCATCATGGCGATCCGACGTTCATGAATGCTCCCACTCCAGGGCCGCACTCGGTCGACTTCGACGCGTTCGCGTGCGGGTACGATGCGGCACTCGACCAGGGCATCTCGCTTTCGGGTGAAACCAAAGAGTTCTTCGCGCGTGGGCGCGTCGAATGGCTTCGGAAATGCCTCAATGGGCTTCGGCCGGAGCTCGTGTTGGACTACGGCTGCGGTACGGGTTCGACGTCCCCGATCTTGCGTAGCGTCCTAGGCTCGCGCGAAGTAGTGGGCGTCGACTCGTCCGAGGCGGAAATCGCGCTCGCGCGCCGCGGCGCTGAGGCTGGGCTCACTTTTGCCACGACCGACGAGTTCGCGCCGACGGGCAACGTCGACGTTGCGTACTGCAATGGAGTCTTCCATCACATTCCGGTGAGCGAACGCCTCGGTGCCATCGAGTCGATTCGGGCTTCGTTGCGCCCCGGAGGGATCTTCTCACTCTGGGAGAACAATCCTTGGAATCCCGGGACGCGGCTAGTCATGAGTCGCATCCCCTTCGACCGTGACGCGATTCTCGTTTCGGCGCGTGAAGCGCGGCGCCTAGCGCGCGCCGGTGGCTTCGAAGTGCTCGGCACACATTATCTGTTCGTGTTTCCGAAAATGCTCGGGGCGCTGCGCAGGTTCGAGGGCCCCCTCAGTTCATTGCCGCTCGGCGCACAATACCAAGTGCTTTGCCGAAAATGACCGTCTAGGCGTTCGGCGTGGTCACACCCCCGCGGTGATGGCGGGTCGAACCCCGCCCTCACGCGTGATGCTAGGGCACGATGATCATCAGCGGCCAGGGATGCGAAAAGTTCGGATTGATCGGGTCGATCGAATCGATCGTGAAGCGATAGACCGAGCGACCGTTGACCATCGGCGGACTCGCCGGAATGGTGATCGTTGCCGTTAATTCATCGCCATTGTTCACGATCTTCCTGCTCAAGACCGCGTGCCCATCGAAGTCGCTCCCAGGCACTAGTCCCCAATTGATGTCGATCTCCCAGTCTGGGGCGGGCAAGTTGGACCAGGCGCGCGCGTTGACCGTGAGCGTGGTTCCTGGCTCTGCGTGATAGATCGTTGCGTCGGCAGAGACGCTGAAAAATGGGTGCTTCGGATCGCTTGGCTGACAGGGGTTGTTGCCGGCTTGAGCGGCGGCGTTGGACCAGATGTCATTCACCGAGAAACCGTCGATCGTGTCGTAGGATTGGCCGAGGCAAAGGTCGGCGACCGCGGGACCACTCAGCATCGACCAGGCCTCGAGCGGTCCGCTGAGGTTATCCATGATCCAGCCCGGATTTGCTTCTGGGAATGGAGTCGTCGCAGTCTCCATATATTCGTGCGAAGCCACGTCCGTGGCGATCATGAGCTCATCCCCAGCTGAGTACGAGCAACGCGGAATGATGGCAAGTGGCACACTTCCCGTAAATACGGGGTTGCTGAGGGTCGCAGCTCCGTGGATTGCGGCAAAGCTAATGCAGCTGCTGCCTAACGCAGTCGTAATCGTCGTTCCTGCCTGATAAAACAGCGCGAATACGGTGCTCGTCGATGGCTTGGGGAGTGAACCATCGGCCACCTTTGCATCGATCCAACTGGCGATCTGCGCATCCGAGATCGACGCGGGTGCGCTCTCGAATTGCACGGATGGCAGGCGCGTGCCCGGATGCACTCCGTACTCGGCGCCCGCGTTTCGCCAATAGTCGCTCGTTACAATCCAGGTATTGAAGCGTTCGAGATCGACGCGTAGCGGGTCATCTCCGAAGTAGACGGGGACAAGCTCGATTTGCTCGATCACCGGGCCGCCATGGGCTGTGACGAGCGGAAACGGCGCGTGCGGGGCCGGGACGAAGTCAGCGGTCATGGCTCCACTGGCGCCACCGTCCGAGCTTGGTGGCGTCCCAGCTGCGCCGGCGGCTTCGGCCATACCAGCGGTCCCGAGGGGCTCGTCCGTCCCAGCTGCTCCGGCCGAAGGCGTAGTATCTTGGTCACCCGCTGTGCCAATGGGGCTCGTACCACCGGGGCCAATATCGCAGTCGCAATGACCGCCCATGGAGTTGCGGCCTGCTTCCGAGCCGATCGGCGGAGCTACGTCATCCGTTCCAGTATTCGGGCCGCTGCAGGCTAGCCACAGTTGTGTGGCCGCGGCGAGAACCCAATAAGCCCGTCGATTGCGCCTGAACAAGGCCGGGGTCGAGGTCATGTCACTCCTGTCTCGACGTGTTTCTCGGATGATCGAACCATGGGCTGCCGTGCTAGGCTGCAAAGCTGAGTGATGGGCAAGACTGCGGACGCTGAAGGCTACCCGATGAGGGGCTCGCTCGCGAACGATCTATTCGTTTCAGTGCGCTCGATGCTCGGCCCGGTCGCTCAACTTCTGGCCCTCATGCCGCACTTCAGTCGCGCTCCTGGTCCAGTGGCGGCTGAAATAACGGTAACAGCGGACCTCAGCGCTCCTCGGAAGCGTTTTCTACTCCACGAATATTACACACGGATCGAGTGGTTGAGCGATACGCGCGCTCACGTCGAGACGAACGGCGCAACGGGATCCATCAACTGGTCCGGATCAGTTGACGACGTGCTCCGATCCGAGCTCCGTATCTTTCCCGAGGGGGCACCGGAGAGTTTGGGGATGTTCTTCCGTCTGTTGACTTCGATGCTGTTGCCACCGAGGCGTGCTGTTCTGGTTCATGCCAGCAGCGTGGTCTGTGAGGGGGAGGGCTTGATTTTTCTAGGTGAGTCCGGCGCGGGCAAGACGACCACTGCGCGCCGCATGGGGCGTGAGGGAGCGCTGCGAATTGCAGACGATCTGAGCATCCTTCATGTTTCATCGGAGCATGGGGCTCGCATCGAGCCTTGCGCTTTCGACCGGGGTGGGCGTCTGCCGGGCCGAGCGTCTCGCTGCTGGCCGCTGAGAGCCGCGTACGACGTTCGGAAAGGAGCGGAAGCCACGGTCGACACGGGTCGAGTGAAAGATCCGCTCGCTACCTGGTGCGCAGCAATCCTGAGCTCGACGGGTCCTCCAAGCTCGTTGCCATCGCTCCTCGGTTTAGCGTCCGACCTTTGTAAGATCGTGCCACCGCGCGCCTTGAACGTCAGTCCCAAAGGCTCCATCCTCGCGGTGCTCGCTCCGTCTTCGCATGACCAGGCGGGTGCCCGCCTCGCCACTTTAGCGAACGAAGTTTAAGCCATGAAATTTAGCGACGAGACAGTGATTCGGCGCGCAGCGACGGCGCTCTCGAGGGCATTCGACCACGAGGTGGCGATCATTTTGCCGACAGCGAGCGCGGTCCGTGTTCTCAATGAGGTCGGAGCGCGCATTTGGGCACTCGCCGACGGGCGAACATTTGCCGAAATTCTGGACGTTCTGCTGAACGAATATGACACCGAACGCACCCAACTTCGGATGGATGCCGAGGCTTTTCTTTCGGAGTTGCAGGATAGGGGACTCTTGGAGCCCCCCGCAAAGTCGTGATGGCAGCGATCCAATCCGAAGCGTCACCGTTAGAGGCTCTCCTCGCCCTCGCAGCGCCGTCGAAGACTCCTGTTTGGATGCACCTCCTGCTGGCGGATCGTTGTAACCACGCGTGTCAACACTGTTACCAAGTGCAGGGGCTGAAGGGCGAACTGACTCGTGAGCAAGTCGAAAGCCTGTTGCGCGAATTTCGGGCTGCGGGAGGGTTCGTGGTCGCTTTCAGCGGCGGCGAAGCGACGCTTCGGGAGGACCTGGTTTCACTGCTGGCCTACGCACACGAGCTGGGCCTAGCCACCGTTCTCTATACGAACGGTTTTACGATGAGTGAGGCGTTGGCGAGCGCAATTGCGAATTGCCACGTGTGGCGGGTGGAGATCAGTCTCTATTCGCATCGTGCAGAGGAGCACGACGCGGTGACGCGCACTCCAGGATCCTGGGCCAAGACGACTCAAGGAATCCGCTGGCTGCGCTCGAAGGGGGTCAACGTGATCCTCAAATTTACCGCCACTGCCCTAACGACCTCCGATGCGGAGCAGCTCGCGGCGCTCGCTCGTGAATTGGACGCTCACTTGTTTGTGGGTGAACTGTTGACCGCGGGTGAGGCCGGCCGGCTGGATCCGCTCGCGGTTCGACGATCGCCCGATGCGGCGCTCACAACCTACAGTGCTGCCGCACCGGAACTAGGCAATTCGCTGGAGAGCAAGCCGTGTGGCGCTGGGGAGCAACTCAGCGTCCGATCCGACGGCCTGGTCCATCCGTGCTCTCAGCTCCAAGTCTCGATGGGGCAAGTTGGCACGAATGCTCTAAATCTCGACGAGATCGCGGCCTCAAACGTGGCTCAGTTCTTTCGTGAGGTGACCTGGAGCGATTTCCCGGGGTGTCGGGAGTGCGACTTGCGCGCACATTGCCGGCGCTGCTTCGCGTCTGCTGTAGCTGAAGTGGGGGATATGTTGGCGCCGTACGCGGGGGCTTGTGAGCTTGCAGTTGCACGTTATCGAAAACTCTCTGGCAAAGCCGGGCTCGTTACCGCAGCTGATGGACAGCGCGATCCGAAGGTAGGTCCCTATCAGTTCGATTCGAATGGGAATTTGCAGCCAACGAAAGCGCGGTACACTGCTCGCGACAGCGCGCTCGCGGACCGTTACCCGTGGCTGCGCCAATCACGCGAGGCCTTGGAAATATCTGCATGCAGCGTCGATGGCTCCGTTCAGGAGCGGGGCTTGACTCAGCTACGACGGTCAAAGAGCCGCGCGCCCGAAGGCAGTACGAAACGATGACGCGCTGAGCAGAACGCACTGGACGCGCGCAGGACGAACATCCTAGTTTTGGAGAGATTATGTTGGCTGTCATCAAGCTTATCCGTAGGCATGCTGTTACTTTTTGCGTGGGTGGGATTCTCCTTACGCTGTGCGGCCCCATCGCCTGCGGTGACGGGGATACTCTGCCAGCAGCCGCAGGTGCTGGTACGGGCGGTGGTGGCGGTCGCGGTGGCAGTGGCGGTCACGGTGGCGGTGACCTCGCGGGCGAGGGCGGTCAAGGTGAAGATGCATGCCCGTCGGTTGAGTTCGTCAATCCCAAGGATGGCGCGAACTTGACTGAAGCGGACGACGTGGGCGCAGCAGCTGACGCGAACTCCTGCAGTGACGGCTTCCAGTACGATGTGAAGGTCGCGACCTCAGCCGCGGATGGCACGAAGGCGACGCTCTTTTCCGGCACCAACCGGGTTGCTGACACTTCCGTCGTCGGCGGCTTCGCGACGTTCGCGAAGGCGCAGCTGTCGATCGGTGCGGACGCGCTGAGAGTTCAGGTCGGTGGTGACGCTTGCACCCCGGCACGTGCCAACGTGAACGTGTCGTGCGAGGGCCTACCCACCTGCAACATCTCGAGTCCGGTTATTTCCGAGACGCACCCTGCTCTCAACGGAATTCCGGTGGCGCAGGGAGGAGACCGCGCTAGCGCTGCGGGCAGCCCGTATCAGGTTGCGTTCGAGGTGACGACCAACATCGAGGACGGTCAACCAGTCAATCTGAGCGTCGATTCCTCCCCTCAGCTCATCACTGCGCTGGCCAAAGGTGGCACGGCGAAATTTGCGGGCGTACCCCTGTCGCCTGACGGTGAATTCACGATCGTCGCAACCTGCCGCGCTCAATCGGGTAAGACGTCGAAGTCCGGCACGGCCATGTTCACCGTCGATACGGCACCGCCTGATCTCGCCGTCACTCAGCCTCCGGCTGGCAAACACTTCGGACCAACCGACGACTCCGATCCGGCAACGCCCGGACAGCAGTTTCAGGTTTGCGGCACGACTCAGGCGCTCGACGCGCTGAACCTGCCGAGCAGTTTGGGGGCCGCACAAAACAACTTCTGCGCTGCGTTGGGTACAGCTACTCCGAGTTGCGCACCAGTGACCGGTGACAGCTCTGGAACGGCCTGCGTGACCCTGACCTGCCAGGATCGCACCCCCTTCGACATCAAGGTGACGCTTCGCGATCTCGCGGCCAACGTCGTCCTGGCCTCGGTCCAAGGGGTCTCCTGCACGTCCGCTTTGCCGGGCGTCAGTATCGTCGAACCCATCGACGGTACTGGGGCTGACATCTCGACGCATATCTTGGCCGCCAGCGCTACCAGCGGGCGCAAGGATGAGAACGCCGCAAAACCGGGAGCGCAGTTCACGGTCGTGGCGTGTACCGACGTCGAAAACGCGCCGATGACCCTCATGGGCGCGACCAAGGGACAAACCGCGCAGGCCCTCGCAACAACCTCCTCGGCGACGGCCGCCCCAGCTGACAACTGCCCCGCCGGAAAGCCGTATGTCGGCAAGTTTGTCGCAGCGACGCTACCGGAGAGCGAAGAGGCGGTCTTAGGGGAGCTCATCAACGCGACGGAGCTCACGGTGACCGTTGCCGATCAAGGAACCACCGGCACCAGCCCAGCCGTAGACGTTTGGGTAGATTCGGTATCGCCGTCCATCAATCCGCTCTATCCAAATCCACTCTGCGGGTTGCTCATTCAAAGCACCACAGCTGTGTCCAAGGCTGTAACGCTGTTGACGAGTGCCGCTCCGGTTCTGGCCACGGTCACGAATAACGGCAGCTCCACCAATTACACAGCTGCCACGGCCGACCTTGGACAAGCGGTCCTCGGCCAAGTGACCTTTCCAAGCGGCACGAACACGTTCGTCGCTACGACGGTCGATCCGGCGGGCAACCCGGGTGCGCTGATTTCTCCGTGTGTCGTAACGGTCGGCAATGCCCCGAGCGTCTCTTGGCTCTCACCGCTCTCGAAACTAAACATCGCAAACGATACGAATGGCGCTGCCGGTTGGCAGGGCACCCTGTCCGTGCAAACGGACCTTGCCGGTTCGGGGGCGACAGTCCAGTTCTCCACTGCTGCCGGTAATCTCGGCGCGCCTGTGGCTATCGATGGCACCGGGAAGGCGACCTCACCGGTGGTGACGATTGCGGACGCGGCATCGGTCACGCTCACCGCGACGACGAGCGACGTGCCCGGGCGCGGCGTGGGCGTCGCGAACCAAGCGGTGGTCGTCGATACGCTCCCACCGAACTCGCTTGCTAGCTTAGCGGCAACCGTTCCGGCCGCCCTGCGCCGACAGACGACCTTCCACTTGGGGTGGCTCGCACCAGATGACAATGGGACGGCTGTCAGCACTTACGACGTGCGCATTTCGAAAGGCGTGCCGATCACCATCGGCAACTTCGACGCGCAGCAGCGGGTGACGTATTCCGCGGCTCCATCTGCGCCTGGGGCTGTCGACGGTCTGGATGCTCCCGACCGCCTGATCGAGAACGACTACTACTTCGCAGCGGCGGCCATCGACAAAGGTGGCAATCGCGGGGCGATCACCTTCGCGGGTCCCACTGCGGCCCATTTCAATTCGACCATCCTCTCCCCTGGTGTCTCCGGAGAGATGTTCGGTTACATGGTGGACGGTTCGACGAGCCTCGACGGGGACGTTTATTCGGATCTTATCGTCGGATCTTACAACTCGCAGACCGTCTACATCTACATGGGCTCAGCGACGGGCTATGCGAATGTCCCGACGGCAAAGATTCAAGGTTCCACGATCGGTTTCGGTTCCAGCGCAACGGTGGTCGGCGATATCGATTCAGACGGACTCGCCGATCTAGCCATTGCTTCGCCGAATGAAGGCAATGGTGTGGTGTATGTCTTCAAGGGCAGGCGCCCTTGGCCGAGTTCGCTCCAACAGAGCAATGCCGACTATGTCGTGCAGGCGGTAGGTAGCCTATTTTCGGGCGCCGCCAACGGCTTCAGCCTGTCCGGAGTGGGTGACTTCAACGGCGATGGCGTCGATGACTTCGCCATGGGCGCCCCCGGGTACAACGGTGGCGTCGGGCGAGTCTCGGTGGTGCTGGGTGTAGCCGCAGGCCAACCGTTCGGGACGAACGGGGTGGTATCTCTGCCGGCAGACTACGGGACGAAGGCCGTCCAGATCGATGCCTCCGGGGGCACGTTTGGAGTTCGGCTGAGCGGCATCCGCAATTTCTACGCAGGCGGCGGCTCTACCCTGATGGCGAATGCTCCGGTGTCGGCCGGATATGTTGCCGCGTTTCATGGGTCTGCCAGCTTGGCGGCGCTCACTACCCCCAATCAGACGCTTGCCGGCCCAGTGACTGAGGGAAGAGCCGGGAACGGCCTGGCTTTCCTTGGCGGCGGCGGATTACTGCCGGTGGTCGGGGTTGGCAGTCCTGCCTATCCGACCAACCCATCGACTGGGCGGGTTGACATTTTTGCGGGCGCCGTTTCGAGCGGCCCATTCAGTGGGACCCACGCTATCTACACGAATTCACGGGCGGCGACTCTTGGCGACGGCTTTGGGATCATGGTGGTTGGCGGTGCTTTTTCGAGTGGCGTCACCACGTCGTTTCTCGGCGATAGTGCGCCGGATGTGGTGCTTGGAGCGTTCAAGGAAGGGGGCGCGGCAACCCACGTCTACTTCTTGACCGGTCAGAACGCGATCACCGCCGGTACGCGGGATATCGTTTCAGCGGCGGATGTTGCGTTCCAGATGCCAGCCAACTGGGAGGGCTGCTCCTTGCTCAGCGGACCGATCCGCGACTCCAATGCCGACGGCTACGGTGATATCGCAATTGGTGAGTGGAAACGCTCGAACCTCTATACTGGGCGCGTGCTCGTACTGTGGTAGCCTACCAACGGATTCGAGGGCAAAAGTGACTGACGCAAAAGACTTAGAAAAAGTGCCTGCAGAGCGCCCGGTGCGCCGTCCGTACGAGCCACCGGTCGTCAGGGATTTTTTGCAGCCGCTCGTGGTCCTGGGGACAGTAACGAACACGTTCGGTTGCACAGCATCCCCGAAGCCGCCAAAACACTAGTCTGGCCGCTCCCGAGGGACACTGAGCTCGCGAGTCGTCTTCGCCAGAGGGTGCGCCTAGGAAACCCTCTGCACTGATTGGCCCGTGCGGTACGGTGCGGCTTTGGATGGTTGATCGAATTCGATTGTTGGGTCGCCCGGTCAGCCTGGCCGCGTGGTGCAGCCTCCTTGCCATTGAAGTGGCGTTGTTGAGGCTGGCGTATCCGGCGGCCATCATCCTCGTCGAGCAAGCCTTTGCTGGATCCGCACTCGGCTTGGCCATCCTTTCGATCGGCTTGTCTGCGCTGCGCGGTTTGACGGCCGATCGCGTGACCCGCCGAGTCCGTGCCCAGCTATTCGATTCGCTGACCGCTACTATCGAGGGCTATCCGGCGCTTGCTCCGCTTGGTGCGCCGCCGATCGAGCAGCTCGAAAGCGAGATCGCAAAGGGTGTCCCGTGGGTGGAGGCGCTGGTCGCCGTCACGCTGCCGTCGATCGTCGGGAATGCGGCTGCCCTACCGGTCATTGCCTGGCTATCTTGGATTCGCGTTGGCATGAGCGCGACCCTGATTGCTTCGGGGGCGTTACTGTGCGGAGCAGTCCTTGCTGCGTTCATCGCACGACAGGTGGCAACACTCGGGACGGTCGCTTGGGACCGCTATCAACCCGTGGCGCGCCTGATCGAAAGCGGCTTTCGCGGCCGAGTTGAGCTCGGGATCCACCGTCGATCGAGCGCGCACCGAGAGGGCTTGTTGGCTGCGATCGCTCGTTGGGCGCATGCCGAGCGCCGCTTGTTCGTGTGGGGCAGCGTCGCTGGGCGGTTGGTGCCTGCGGCCACCGCCTCGAGTGCGGTCGTCCTCGCGGCCGTAGCTGGCTACCACCCGCTCGGGCTGATGCATCAAGTGATGGATCAGCCCAGCCGCTCGGTAGTTGCGGCCAGCTTGTTGGCGCTCACCGCGCTTCCGGTGATCGCTTCACTCACGAGAGGAATCGCCGACTGGTCGACGGAATGGCCGCATCTCAACGCGCTCGCGGTTTTCGTCGGTTCGGTGCGTAAAGGAGAGCCCCCGCACAGCGCCCAGCCGTCTGCACGCGCCACCGTCGGTTCGATCCGCGCTGAAGATGTACGATTCGAGTACACAGGGCGTCGTTTCGGGGAGCCGCCCACTATCGTCGAGGCGAGCGTTGTTTGGCAAGAGCATGAGAGCCTCGCGATCAGCGGAGCCAACGGTTCTGGGAAGACGACGCTCACGTGGCTCCTGATGGGGATCATCGATCCGGCGGCGGGAGCGGTCCTCATCGAGATGGATGGCGTCGAGCATCCGCCGTCGGTGTTGGCCGGTCGCATCGCGTATTTGCCGCAGCAACCTTATTTCGAGGAGCTGCAGAGTGTGGGCGAGGCGATCCGTTTCATCGCACCGGATGCCACGGACGGCGAGATTGAGCGGCTGATTTCCGTGCTGCTCGAGAACCACGCCGCGGGCAACGCGGAAAGGCTGATCGAACGTAGTGTCATGTCGCTTTCTGTCGGCGAACGTCGTGTTATCGCCCTGGCGCGCGTGCTCCTGCGCAAATCGGAGCTCGTGATCCTCGACGAACCCGAGGCAAATCTGGACGCGCCCCTTCGGCAAAATGTCATCAAGGTTCTCCGCGATGCGAAAAGCCGGTGTCGAATGCTGATCGTCACCCACGACGACGCATTTGCTGCCATCGCGGATCGCGTCTATCTAATGTCGTCGAAGCCCTAGCGCTTCCTCAGGTGGTCTCGTCCCCAACGCGCAGCCGCCATGAGTTTCATCCAGGGCGTTCGCCCGAAGCGTGACAAGAGTAGGACTACGGGCCCATCGAGCCGATACGAGACCGGACCTTTCGTGAAGCGCACCGCTCGACCTAGCAGCTGGCATGGCTGCACTGGGGTGTCGTCGGTTGGGCTCGAATCTGCGCGTGTGGCCAATGCGTCGGAGTGAAGTGCGACCACGCGATGCGAGAGCAGACACGTTCCGTCGAACCAAACGGCGATATCCCCGAGCCGCAGCTGCGCGATGCTGCACCGCTCGATGTGGAGCTTCCCGTTGGGCCAGATCCAAGGTCGCATGCAGCCGCCGGCCGTGGGCAAGACCACTTCCGTCACGGACCCGCGCTCTGCGATGCGGGGATCAAAACAGCGTGCGCGGCGGAAAAATCGTGCTTTTGCCAATGCTGCACTCGATATCCGGCAGTCGACGCTTCTGTAGCAAAGCCCTCTTCGCTGAAGTAGTGGACGCCGCCACTAGCTCGGTGAAGTTCGTCGCCTTCCTCGACCATCGCCTCGGACGTCCGCAAAATCCGTCGCAACTTCGCGCGAAACCGGCGAGGGCGTAATGCCTCGTTGTCGGCTCCGACGTGGAAGCTGACGAGCACCGGACCGCAGGGACAAGCCGCGCGCAGTGAGCGCAGGAACTCGACGCGGGTCTTGGTTCCCATGATATGCGTGTAGCTTCCCCAACCGACTACCACCGCATCGATTCGATTCCCATGTTGGCGAAGCCTTGCGATCGGAGCCAGCGACTCGATCTCTTGGTGAGCTCCAACGCATACGCGGTCTTTGCTGTCGATCAGCCGCGGATCACTACGCAGGGAGTCGATGAATGCTGCGACTGGATCGTAGGCAGCGGCGATGCGATATCCGCGCTCGAGCAATGCGAAAAGTTCTCGGCCGCCGCCGCACCCGCCCACCACGATTGACGCCGGCGGAGGAGGGAAGGCCTGCTCGATCGCAGCGCGCTCGAACTCAAAGAGGCCGGCCTCGTTGTGCTGGGAGCCGAACGAGTACTTCTCCGAGCGGCCATACAGCGAACGGCCAAGCTCCAGCCAATCCCCTTGAGTGAGCAGGCGAAACGCGAGCTCTTCGCGCACGATCGCTAGAAGCCGAGCGATTCGATCGAGCTCGAAGCTCCAGCTCATCAAACGGCCGCGAGCGGTCATCCTTGCCGATCGGGGTTAGTGCGCGCCCAATCCCATGCCGCACGCAACGCTCGGAAGAGCTGCGCCGGGCTGCGCCGTACCGATGTTCCTCTGCGATGCGTCAGTGAGCCTAGGCGGAGTCGGATAGCGTAGCGATGATCGAGCTGGCTTGCGAGCGCGTGACGCAAGAGGATCCCTGGGCCGCCCTCCATGGCCGTCTCGAGGTCACCTCCCGTCAGCGCGCTGCCCAAAGCTTGCACACTCGCGAGGTCTTCTGCCGTCATCGTCCTCAGCAAGTAGGTGCGAGCTTGCTCGAAGATATTGGGCGTGGCCCCTTGTAAGTCAGCGAGGTCGGCAAAGGTTTTGAGGGGCGAATACACGTGAGGCACTTGCGCGTGCTGCATCAGGCCGTGGGCGATTGCGTGGGCCGCGACAACCGCTGGATTGGGGAGCTGCGCATTGTCCGACTGGATGGTCAGGCCGGCCGCCAACAGGTCGTCTGCACGGGCGAAGGGCTGGCCCGGCCCCAAGGTCACCAAGGGCACGTGAAGATGCAGTTCGATCAAAATCCCATTGGCATCCCGAAGCGCGGGGAGCTGATGGCTCGATTCAGGGAGCCCCAAATCTTGGTACCCGCTTTCCTTGAGGAAAGCTTGGAACTGCCGCGCCCGCGCGTGCGGCACCAGCACGTCGACGTCGCTCGCCACACGCGCGCCGATGCGCAATACTCCCATGCGATTCAGAGCCGCGTATTTGAGGAGAATGCAGGTGACCTCCGCGCTTCTGGCACGTTCGAGGAGTTGCTCCAGGGCGTGGTCGAGCAATGCCCCCCGCGCGACGCTGGCGACGTATTGTTCGCGCAGGCGTTGGGCCGCGCCGGACCCCATTTCTCGCTCGAGCTGCTGACGGTTTTGGCGCGCTGCGATGCGTGCGGCAAGGTCTAGCCGAAGCGCAACCTCCGCCAATCTCACCCCAAAAACCTTCTTCGTCGGCGTCCAAGTTACAGGACCAAATGCACGCTGGAGCACCCATTCCACCTCGGCGTCGAGGGCGAACGGAGGGGGGCGAAAACCGAACGGCCTCACACGCACCGCGTCCGCACCTCGCACACCTCTAAACATATCGTAACATACCGCCGCGCAAAGCGGTCTCGCAAGCGCGGCGAACGCTGGCGGAATGAGGTTTGCTGCTCGCTTGAGCCATGAGAAAAAAAGGGACGTTGCATCAGACGCTCGGAGAAGCAAAAAGGGAGTGATTGGGGGGGCTGATCTCACATCTAAGCGCGTGAAATTTTGAGCTTGGCCGGCGCTATCGCATGAGTCGGAGGGTATGTTAGTAGGGAGCTACAGCGAGTTGGGCCCATGCGGTTGCGCTCACTCGCTTGTAAAGGCAACGAGGACTAAATAGTGCTTTCGAAACGCAGGTTTGGACAGACGACCGGCGGCGAGGCGGTCGACCGAATTCAATGAGGGTGCGAAGACTGATTACCGTCGGTCACTCCTACGTGGTGTCGCTCAATCGCCGGCTTGCCCACGAGATGGCCGTTGCTGGACGCGACAAGTGGGACGTGACTTGCGTCGCCCCGCAGTATTTTCATGGGGGAAATGACCTCGCACCGCTCGCGCTCGACCCGAGCCCGGGCGACGCGTATTCGTTCGAGGCCGTGCCAGCGTATCTGACCTCGCGCGTACACGTCTTCTCCTACGGGAAGAAGCTCCGCTCGGTCATGAGTCAACGTTGGGACATGGTTCACGCGTGGGAAGAACCGTACGTGCTCGCCGGGTGGGAGATTTCTCGCTGGATTCAGACTGGCAGCAAGCTCGTCTATCGCACGGCGCAGAGCAATCCGAAGCGCTACCCCCCGCCGTTCTCGTGGTTTGAACAGAGCAGCATGCGCCGAGCCTGCGGTTGGATTTGTTCCGGCGCGTCGGTCGAGCAGAATCTCGTCTCTCGCAAGGGTTACGAACGTCCGCACCTGTTGAGTCCGCTGGGCGTCGACGTCGATTTTTTCAAGCCGGATGCAGGTCAACGGGCTCGCACGTTCGAGCAATTGGGATGGAGGAGCGACGGCCCTCCAGTGATCGGATTCAGTGGCCGCCTGGTGCCTGCAAAGGGGCTGTCCTTGTTGATGCAAGCGCTCGATGCATGCACGGAACCGTGGCGCGCCCTTTTCTTGGGTGCAGGCCAAATGGAACCGGAGCTGCGCAAGTGGTCAGCAAGTTACGGCGACAACGTGCGAATCTTGCGCGTTCCTCACGACGCGGTTCCCTCGTACATCAATGCCATGGATATCTTGTGCGCACCGAGCCAAACGACCCCAGCTTGGCGCGAGCAGTTCGGGCGCATGTTGGTCGAGGCCTTTGCCTGTGGCGTTCCGGTAATCGGCAGCAACAGCGGCGAGATCGCAAACGTCGTGGGCAACGCGGGTGTAATCGTCGACGAAAACGACGTTGCGGGTTGGACGCATGCCATTCAAGATTTGCTATCAAGCCCGGGGAAACGTCGAGAGCTGAGCGATAGCGGACTCGAGCTGGCAAGGTCGAGGTATACCTGGCCAGTGATTGCCCGCGAGTACCTGTCATTCTTCGAAAAGCTCTAGTTGCGTAGACACGCCATGGACACGACAGAGACCGAGACCAACCAGACTACCGGACGCAGACGGCGCTCTCAGAAGCGGCGCAGCAAAACAGAACGCTTGGGGTCTATCTGCGATGGCGTGCTTGGGCTCGTGGTCGTCGGCTCGGTGCTAGCCATCGGGACTGTGCACATTCCGGTGCTGCTCGCGGTGTCAGCGCTTGCGCTAGCTGGCGCAATAGCCGAGCTGATGACTCTTCGGCGCGTGCCAGTTCCTGCAGCGGTGCTTGCAGCGTTCGGGCTGTTCTCTGCCTTGCAGGCGATTAGCCTGCCGGCTGCTTGGGTAAAGACCATGTCGCCGGCTACGGCTGACGTCTGGTTGCGGTGTCTAGTGCCGTTGGGCCAACCGGCCCCACGTAGCTTTCCGCTGTCGGTCGACCCCTCGGCTTCCATCGCCGAGGCTTTGAAGTGGCTAACGTACGCCTCGGTGTATGTCATGGCAATGCGGACGCGAGCGCGCCGCGGCTCCGCCTGGCTTGCCGTCTTGCTATTCGGATCGGTCACGCTCGTCTCGCTCATCACGTTGCTTCACGGGATCGCTGACCTGCCGGAGGTGTACGGGTTGTACCATCCGGATTTCCGTCCTGGCCGTTGGAACGTAGGGCCGCTCTTGAACTCGAACAACCTGGCGGGCTATGCGGTCCTCGGGTTGTTTACTGGCGGCGGACTCTTGCTCAGCGGGCGCTCCCCGTTGCCGCGTCTGGCCTTGATGATCGGGTTGGGTGCAATTTCGGCTGCGATCTCGCTGTCAGGTTCGCGCGGGGCTATCCTAAGTGTAATCATCGCCGGAATCGTGGCCCTGATCTGGTTGCTCAGGACGCGAGGAATTCAGATTACCGCGCGTGGCGTCGCGTTGGGAATGGCGCCGCTCGTGCTCGGAATTGCCGTTGCGATCGCGCTCGGCACGTCGAACGAGGCGAACGAGCTCGCCTCGTTCGACATGAAGCGAAAGGTTTCCGTCTGGCTTTGGTCCCTGCCGATGATCCGCGAGCACGCCCTCGTTGGAGTGGGTCGCGGAGCGTTCGAGACGGCGTTCCCGCCGTATCGAGGGGCATTGGACTACGACTGGGCGATCGTCGTCACTCACGCAGAGAACTTCGTGATCCAGTGGATCGCTGAGTGGGGAATTCCCGTCGGAGTGTGTGCGCTCGTGGTGATCGTCGGGTACGTGCTCCGCGAATGGTTCCGAAGCAGCCCAGATCGACTGCGCTTCATGGTGATGACCGGGCTCGTGGCGCTGCTTTTGCAAAATCTCGCAGATCTAGGCCTCGAGGTCCCAGCCCTTGCCATCGTCGCTATCTTGGCACTTGCTGCTGGCGAGCGCGCAACGCCCGTTCCTTCCGCAAGCGACGCCACTGAAGCCGGCAAGCGGTTCGGAAGACTCGCTCTGGTAGCGTCAGGCCCGGCTTTGGCGGTCTGGATAGCTGCCTGCGTTTGGTCGCGCTTCCCGGTCGAGCTCCAGCGTCGTGAGCTGTCGGCCGCTTATCGGGCGCTAGCGATACCGACCGCGGATGAGCGCGCGATCACCGGATCGGATGAGGCCGCGATGCGCAAAGCCGATGAGCTCGCAATGCGCCGCGTAGCTGAGCTCACGATGGGCGATTCGGACGGAGTGGCGAAAGATAGCAGCGACGACCTCGCGGAATTTCGCGCTCAACTTCGTCTGGCGATAATGCGCCACCCTGGAGAGGCGTTTTTCCCTCTACTCGGCTCGCTTCTGGCGATGCGAACGCAAGACGGGAGTGCCCTGGAGTGGCTTGCGCGTTCGCTGGAGCTGGCGCCGACGAACGGCCCGGTGCACCTCGTGCTGGCGGAGCTGATGCATTTGCACGGCGCGACTCCCCAAGCGATGTTGCATCTGCGGCTGGCTGCTCAGTATGATCGCACCCTCGGCGGTGCGGTTAGCATCCGCGCGTCAGCCTGGGCTCCATCGATCGACCTGTTGGTGCAAGCAATCCCAGACGGGCCACACGGGCAGGACGTGCTTCTCGACGCCTGTGGGAAAGTGCAGGCAATCGACCTGAGACTCGATTGCTTTCGGCGTGCGTCCGCCGATCATCCGACTCTTCTTCGGGCTCATCTGGCGCTAGCTGAATCTCTGCTGTGGGCGATTCAAGCGGGACTGCCGCCGTGCAAAGACGCGCGGCTCGAACGGTGCACCGGGGAAGCCGAGGTCGCGATCCGTTCGGCGGGGAGGCTCGATGCCAAGGCGTGGCGTCCAGGCTACCTGCTCTCGAAGGTGCTGCTCGCACGGGGTGACACCATTGGCGCGGCGCAGCTGTTGACGCGCACCTGTCCCATGAATTTCGAGGGCGACGAATGCTGGCGCGAGGCCTTGATGCTGGCAATCAAGGGCGGGGCGACGGATTCGATTTCGAAGGCCGCCAACGCCCTGGCCGCCCGCCCCTGTGACGGCATGGAGTCGTGCGCGACCATGTATACTGCACTAGCCAAGGACCTTGAATCGGGTGGCCAGCTCGTGCTCGCCACGAAGTTCTACATCAAGGCAGCCGAGGCGGAACCCTCGGCTGGCCGCTGGCTCAAGGCGGGTGAAGTCGCCACTCAAGCGCAACTCGATGGCGTGGCGCGCGCCGCGTTGGATCGAGCTAATCGCAGTTTCGATGCCTCCGTCAGTAGCCGAGCTCACGTCGAGCTACTGAGGGAGCGCGTTGCACGAACCGCGACGGCGCCACTCCCCTAACTCCTCGCTGCTGTTTCGGCCTCTGTTGCAGCGTAGGCAGCGTAGTAACCGGAGTAGTAGTAACGTTCGCCCGACGCGACCGCATTGAGGACGAATCCGGCGCACGTGGCGCCAACGTCGCGCAGCGAGCGCATCGCTCGGTTGGCGGCATCGCGCCTCGTGGCCAGCGCCCTGACGACGAGCACGGTCGCATCCACGCGGGTCGACAGCACCACACCGTCCGTCACGAGGCCGATCGGCGGGCTGTCGATCACCACGCGATCGAACTGCGCGCGCAGTTCCTGTAGAACCCGCCCAAACGCCTCGCTATGCATCAGATCGGCCGGGTTCGGGGGCGTCGGGCCCGAGCGCAAGATCCGAAGATTCGGAATTTGCGTATCGAGGACGAATGACGACAGCTGCCCCGGTTCGAGGAGGGCGGTTGTAACGCCCTGGTCATTGCGCTCGCCGAACACCGCGTGAATGCGCGGTTTTCGCAAATCGCAATCGACCAAACACACGGATTGCCCGGTTTGAGCGATTGCGATCGCGATACTCGTCGCAACCGTCGTCTTACCCTCGGCTGGCCCAGCGCTGGTCACGAGCAGGCAACGATAGGGGTTGTCGGGTGACATGAACATGAGGTTCGTGCGGATCGCGCGAGCAGCCTCTGCAGCGACGCTCTTGGGATGCGTGTGCACGAGCAACTCCGGGCTAGCGGCAACCGCGGCACCAGCGCCGCTCGCGCGCTCCTTCTGGCGGGCACGCCGCCGACCGTAGTAGTAGCTGAGATTCAAGCCACTACCTTCTCGGGCCACGTCTGGGAGCGAACCCAACACAGCAAGACCGAGCTCTCGTTCGATGTCCTCCGAGTTGCGCACGGTGCGGTCCAGCATTTCGCGACCCGTCGCGCCTGCGAAACCCAGTACCAGTCCGAGCATGAGCCCCACGGCGAGATTGGTCGCAGTCCTTGGAAACACCGGCAGGACCGGCTTCAGCGGACGGTCGAGCACGCGCACGTTGTTGAACGGCGCCATCTTCGACAGACCGCTCTCGGTCGAGCGTTCGAGCACCATTCCGAAGAGCTTCTCGGTGTTCTCCTTTGAGCGATGCAGCCGGCTGTACTCGAGCTCTTTGAGATTGAGCTGCATGGCTTCTTTGCGCGCGCCCTCGTAAAGGGAAGACAACCCCGCCAGCTGGCGGTTGACATTGGCAAGCTCGATCTCGGCGCCGTTTTTGATGTTCTGCAGCTCTTGGGTGATGGCCGCGCGTTCGCTTTCCAATTGCGCGTTGAGTTTCTGAACTTCCGGGTGCCGCTCGTCCTTACCTCCCGCTTTGATCTTCACGAGGTCCCCCTTGGTCTCGATATAGGCGGTGCGAAGCGCTGCCAGCGCGGAATTGGCGACCAATTCGGTAGCGGGGATCTCACCGGGATCGTGGGGATCGACAGCCTGGACGATCGCGAGGCGCGCCGCGACCGCTTCCTTCTTCGCCTTCAGGTCCGTCAAGTTGCTGTTGAGCTGCTGGATCTCTGCGCGCACCATATTGGACTGGTCATCGTACGAGACCGAGAGCAGGTTGTACTTGAGCTTGAAGTCATGCAGGTTCATCTCCTGCGACTCGAGATCACCTTTTAGCCGTTTGAGCTGAACGTCGAGCCACTCCACGGTCTTGTTCGTTGCATCCATGCTCGTGTCGAGGTTCTGTTCGACGTAGGTGTCGACGACCGCCGACAACAAGCGCTGGGCACGCGCTGGGTCAGCATCCATAAACTTTACCCGCGTCAAGCGACTGTCTTGAATGGGCTCCACTTTCAGCCGCGCGCGAAGTGCTTCGGCTGCGTCTTCGAGCGACGCCGCCTGGACCGTCGTTTCCTTGGACGGGGAGGCGGCGGGTAAGTTGTTCAGGAACGCCCAGTCCGAGGCGAGGCCGAGCTTCTTAACGACCAGCTCAGCAACCCGGCGTGAGGTGATCACCTGGTATTGAGTGGCGAAATATTCCTGATTGCTCCAATAGCTGTCGGCCCCGGATTCCGTGGTCGGATGGCCAAGCGGAGTCAACGGCTGCGGGTCGAGTTGCACGGTCGCGACCGCCTCGTAAACCCGGACCTGGCGGGAGGTGTAGATCGAGGTGCCCACCACGGAGCCCACGAACAACAGCACCATGATTGGCCAGTGCTTGCGTACGGCTCGAAGCATGAGCGCGGGCGAGAACCCGTGTTCGGGTTCGCCTTGGGCACCGGGGACGTGTGATGGAGTCATCAGATACTTTAACTTTCAGCCCAATACGGCGACGCGCTCTGCGCTCAGCGCAGCTTCGGCATGTTTCGGGGCGGCGACGAGCTTACTTTCGAACGCGAGCAGCACGCCAGACAGTTCGTCGACCAAGATCTGCAGCAAAATATCGACCTGTGGAGCAGGGTCTTCCATATCGCAGCTCCAGCGGAAGCGCAGGCTGGCGATCGCGTTCGCCTCTGGCCCGATTGGGAAGGTCATCTCGACGAGATCGCGACTGCTGCAATCTGCACCAGCGGCGTGCCAGCAACGCTCACGGCCTCGGATTTCAGCTGGAGCGAGCAACTCCACGCACTGCATGGTCGTTTCCGCCGTGACTCGTTCGAGAATGTCGAGCGCCGCGTCCTCACTAGCGGCTCTCGAGAGCGAAACGATGACGTTCGGGATCACTCGCCGGAGGTTCTCAGTGAACGGGTCGCGCAGGCGAGCCCGCTGACGTTTGCGAAAATGCAGGTACTCGAAGTAACCCAGAAACCGCACGAAGCCGACGAAAATGAGTGACACCGAGAGCAGCGCAAGCCCCACATGCCAGCTGCGGCCGAGTGAAACGGCGATGGCTCCGGCAGCGAGCAAGCTCGAAATGCCGTACAGAAAAATCACAGCGCGCCGGTGGGTCAGCCCAAGGTCCAGCAGCCGATGGTGAACGTGCCCCCGATCGGCCGAGAAGATCGGGCGCCGTTCCAGCACCCGGCGAAACATCGAAAATAGCGTGTCGAAGATCGGCACGCCGAGTGCCAGCACCGGTACGAGCAGGGAAACGGCGGTGGAAGCTTTCTGCTGTAGACCGCCGCCCGCTAGCGCGGTGGTAGCGAGCACGAAGCCGAGAAAATAGCTCCCGGAATCGCCCATGAAGATCCGGGCCGGATTGAAATTGAAGAACAGGAAACCGACCAGCGCGCCCATCAACGCGGCCATGGTCAGCGCGACGAAAACCGAACCCGAGATGCTGGCAATGACGAAACTGGTGAAGGCGGCGAAGAACGTGACGCCCGCGGCGAGCCCATCCAGTCCGTCGATCAAGTTCACTGCGTTGGTCACGCCGACGATCCAGAGGATGGTCACAGGCAGCGCGAACACCCCCATCTGCAGCGTACCGAACAGCGGTAGCTGAATCCCCTGAATTTGGAAGCCGCACGCAAACGCGAAGATTGCAACCAAGACCTGCGCGGCTAATTTGTATAATGACCGGACACTGCGCACGTCGTCCAGCGCGCCCACCGCGCAGATAGCGGCGCCACCGCCGACCACGGTCGCGATCTGAACCCATTGGTGTTTGAGGGCGCTCATCAAAAACGGGTCGCGCAGGGCTAGGGCGACCACCGGAACCGCCCAAGAGAAAGCCAAGCCGATGCCCCCGAGCCGTGGGATGGCTCGACCATTCACGTGCCGGCCTCCGGGGGTGCTGACCGCGCCGAGCCGCAATGCAAGGCGCCGAACCAGAGGTGTCACGAGCACACTCAGGGCGAGCGAGATCAGACAGGCTACGACGTAACTCTTCATTGACGGGTTCCCGAGGCCGTGAGGTTCGTTGCCGCGCGCTGCTTGGATGTTCGAACGGACTGCACGCTAGCCGAAAAGAAAAACACCGTCTAGCCGCAACACGCCCGGAATTCCCGCAACACTGCATGGGGTGACGAGCTCATCTCGAATCTTGTATATGCGGGGCCACATGGAACGCGTGGTGCTGGTTTCTGGCGACTTCGTGAAAACCGGCGGGATGGACATGCCTAACTTCGCCGTGGCACAGCACCTCGCCGAGTGTGGCGTTTCGGTGCAACTGGTTGCGTTCCGCATCGCGCACGAGCTTCAAAGGCACGCGAACGTGCGGTGGTACCGGGTTCCCAAACCTCTCCGATCGTACTTCTTTGGCTTGCCCTTGCTGGATCACGTCGGCCGAAATGTCGCCCGAAAGTGCCTAGCTAGCGGCGGCCGCGTGATTGTCAACGGTGGGAATTGCCAGGTGGGGGACGTGAACTGGGTCCATTACGTCCACGCTGCGTACCAGGCGTCCGCCTCCACGTCCCGGGTTCGACGTGCTCAGCATGCGCTGACCCATCGGCTGAATCTCGAGCAGGAGCGCTCCGCTCTGCTGAAGGCTCGGGTCATCATCGCCAACTCGGATCGCACTCGGCGCGCTCTGACGGAGAAGCTCGGAATTAAGGACGCACTGATTCGAACGGTCTATTACGGGATCGACGCCGGGCGGTTTTCGCTACCGAGCGACGAACGGCGGCGACAGTTGCGCGAGCGGCTGGGGTTTTCCAACCGGCTGCAAGTCGCGTTCGTGGGAGCGCTCGGAGATCGCCGGAAGGGCTTCGACACTTTGTTTGCTGCCTGGTCGTCCTTGTGTCTGGATCCGGCGTGGGATTGCGACCTGGTGGTGATTGGCCGTGGCGCGGAGCTTCCCTTGTGGCAGAAGCGAGCTCAAGAGGAGGGCATTCGGGAGCGGGTCAGATTTCTGGGCTTTCGGAGCGACGTCCCCGATGTACTCGCCGCCTGCGATGCGCTCGTGGCCCCCACGCGCTACGAGGCCTACGGGCTCGGCGTGCAGGAGGCGCTCTGCACTGGGCTCCCGGCGCTCGTCAGCGCGGCCGCGGGAGTCGCCGAGCGCTATCCATCGACGCTCGCGGAGTTATTGCTGGATGACCCCGACGACGCCAAGGCGCTCGAGGCAAGCCTCAGGAATTGGCGCCGCCACCATGAGCGCTTGCGCGATGCGACCCTCGAGCTGTCCGCGCTGCTGAGGCGGCGAACTTGGCAGGTGATGGCGGAAGAAGTGCGTTCTTTGATCGACTAGTCGCTTTGATGTCGCTGCGTAGGCGGTTGATTGCGCAAAGCCCAAGCGCGAGGAAATTTTGCTGGGGTGAGTCCGGCGAAATACGCGGTGGTCTAGAGGACGTCCGTCCCGTGGGGCGTGTTGCTTCGAGTCGTCTTGGTATCGCGATTCGCCAATCGCGCACTCTGAGTTTTGGCCGCGTAGCTTCGTTTATTGGCAAGCAGAGCGAATGCATTCCGAGCTCCAAGCGTACCCCGGAGACTCTGTCGGCTAAAGCGCGAGCGCGCGGCGTGCTGGGCGCACTCGACCGAAAGCGTTCGACCCAGCCCACAGGCCGAGGCCGCCTGCTTCTAGCCAGGAGCCTGGGAGCGTGATACCCGAGGCTGAGAAGTGGAGCGATGAGCGAAGATCCGCCCGAGCTATCGGTAGTGATATCGACCAAGAATCGCCCAGGGAGCCTGGAGCGCACGCTGGCCTCGGTGCGGCGCCAGACCTGCAGAAACCAGCTCGAAGTCATCGTTGTCGACGACGGCTCGTCGCCCGCGGTGGAGGATCGTGGCCCAGACGTTCGGCTCTTCCGCAATCCGGAAAGCCTCGGGATGTGCGGAGCTCGCAATCGGGGTTGGCGGGAGGCTCGCGGGCGCTATGCGGTCTACCTCGACGACGACGCAGAGTTCGCGACCAACGATGCCCTTGAGCGAGCTGTGGCGCGAGCACGCTCTGTCGACCGCTGCGCCGTCGTGGCGTTCCGGCAGCTTCGCCCGGACGGGTCGACGCACTACATGCAGCCCGCGGTTTCCGAGGTCGCCTGCCTTACCAATCGCTTCTACGGCTACGGCTTTCTCTTTGACCGTGCGCTCCTCAGCGAGCTCGATGGCTTTCGCGATCCATTCGGCTACTACATGGAGGAGATCGAGATCAGCCTCCGCGTTCTCGACCGCGGCTACCGCATCGTGTACGAGCCCGGCACGACCGTCGTGCACCACGAAGACCCACGGGGCCGCGACCTCAAGCGCATCGGGCGTATGCGCTTGCGTAACGCGCTTCTGGTCGTGCTGCTCACCTACCCAGCCTGGGCGATCGTGCCGGGCTGCCTGCGCAGTATCCAGAACGTGCTGCGCCACGCTCCCGGCCTCGATTTGTCGGGCCGCGTTGCGGCAGTGCGCGACGTATTTGACCTCATTTCCTACGTGCAGTCTCACCGCGATGCTGTGAAGACGGGTACACTTCTCGAATACACCTCGCTCGGGCGACGTCCTCGGGCCCTCTGACAGCAAGCAAGGCGTGATGCATAGACTCCGCGACAAATTCACCTTGGCGAGCTTCGCGCGTTACGCCGCATGGCGAATGGTGAAGTCGGAGCGTGCGCTCTCCGTTGAGCTCAAAACCGGCGAGCGCTTCCGGCTGCGCCCGCCCCCGGCCGCAGATCTCATGACGGCATACGAGGTGTTCGTGCTGCGCATCTACGATCCCGTACTGCAAGCCGTCATTCGCCCTGCACGCATCGTCGACGTGGGTGCGAACGTCGGCTATACGTGCGTGCTCTGGGCGCATGCTTATCCGGGCGTGCCCGTGCTAGCCTTCGAGCCCCATCCCTCTCACGTGCGCGCCTTCCGAGAGAACCTCGCCCTTGGCGGGCTTGGCGCGCAGATAGAGATCATCGCCGCAGCGGCTGGGGTCTCGAGCGGGCGTGCCGCGTTTCTCGACGCCGAAAACGAGTCTGGACTCGTCGCTTCCGGACGCCCGGCTTCGGCCGAGCGCTTGGCCGAAGCGGGCCCGACAGGCGAGTTCGAAGTGCCCGTCGTCGATTTCTTTGCGTCCGTCGGCAGCCGCCCCATCGACGTGCTCAAAATGGACATCGAAGGCGGAGAGTATCCGATCCTTGCGGATCCGCGGTTCGACAACCTTGGGGCCCGAATGATCGCGCTGGAGTGGCACAACACACCCGAGTACACTGACGGCAAGCGTTGGTGCGAAGAACGTCTCCGAAGCCTCGGCTACGACGTGACCGAAGGGGCGAGCGGTTGCGAGCACAACGGGATGCTCTTCGCCACACGGGAGAACTAGCTAGTTCGCGGCCACAATGCCTATTTCGGAAGATGGTAGCAGTCGCGCGGATGTCGCAGGCGCACGCGGCTCCTGGGGCGATTCACGTTTTCGCTGCAACCGAGAGACCTTTGTGGACCGCTTGGAGCGCGTATCGTAGATTGCTGTGTCGGTCACTGAAGTCCCCCGGAGTGAACATGAACGCTCGCATCAGCCGAATTCTCCCCCAGTGGCGGCGCGCGCCGGAAGTCTTCGCGAGTGTGCGAGAGACGAGCGACGCAGTGGAACTTGTGCTCGCTTATTTGGGCCTTCGCTCCCCGTCGTATCCGTTCGTTGTCCATTTTCGAACGGGTGAGCAACTGCGCGTCGAGACCCATCACGATCTAGTGACCCTGTGGATCATCTTCTTCCGTAACGAGTATCGCTTGCCCAAAAGCTGCACGACGATCGTGGATGCGGGCGCGAATATCGGCGCGTTTTCGCTGTATGCCGCGAGACACGCGCCAGGTGCGACGATCCATGCCCTGGAGCCATTCCCATCGACGCGGCAGCGCCTGGCTGAGACCCTCGACGCGAATCGCCTGACTTCCCGCGTGAAAGTTTACGAGCTCGCTCTTGCCGACGTCACCGCGGGCAACGTCACTCGACACATGTCAAGTGAAGGCCCCAGTCAATCCCGCGGCACGGGGTTAGAGCCCGGCGCAGGGAGCATCGCGGTTCCGGTAAGTACCCTCGAGAAATTTCTCGACGATGCCAATATTACCGAGGTGGATTTCCTCAAGATGGATATCGAGGGCGCTGAGCACGAAGTGCTCCACGCTGCGTCGTCCTCGGTCATCCGTAGGTTTCGAGAGATTGGCCTGGAGTACCACCCCAACCGTTCGGCGGATGCGCTATTTAGGAAGCTCGTTTCATGTGGGTTCGTGTGCCGTCACGATGCCCGCGTGGCGCAGGATTCCGGCGTTGCCCACTTTGCTCGCATCGCGATGTAAAACTAGGGAAGTTGCCGAGGGCGACGCGGTGGAGCGTCGCGGTCTCGATTAGCTCGACGGATCCCGCGACAGCCGCAGGCGCGGTAAGTGTTTCAGGTGGGATTGGGAGGGCCGATCTACACCCGCGAGGGAGATTATCGAGACGACGGTGTGCAGCAGCACGACAACGAGGCTGCGAGTTTGTGAAGACCATTGACGAACTTGAAACGGCTGCGCTGGCCTGCAACGCTCACAAGAGGGTCTGATATCATGAGGAAGCGGGTGAATGAACGTGACGGGTGACTAGGCTCAGCTGCCTCTTGCTGCAAGAGTCAGAATTCTAGACGCCGTAACCGCTGCCGATGCGTGCGCATCGTAGTCGGCACGAGCGGCGTTCCCAACGGTCCTGCGCCATTCGTCGTTCTGAAATGCTCGGACGGCTGTCTCGGCGAAAAGGTCACGATCGAGCGGACCGAGGATACAGATTTCGTCCCAAGCGATGTCGTCGAGCGTGTGGACCCCCTTCGTAGTGACGATAGCTTGCCCGTGCTGCAATGCGGCCGCCACGGTGCCCTTCCGCGCGCTTACTCCTTCGAGCAGCGGGGCCAGCACCAGCTTCGCGACCTGGAGCCAGAGTGAGACCTGTGCTGCCGGGACATAGCCCAAAGCTTGAACTCGCGCACCGAGAGCTGCGAGCGAAGGACGAAGGCGTCGAAGCTTCTCCTGACTCATCCCCACTATGACGAGCACAGCGTCGGGTGCGACCTTCAGCAGCTCGACGAACGCGGCTTCTACGTAGTCGAACAGTACCGATTCATGGCCGGTTCCAAAAAACAAGATCGTCGGAGTTGGTGCGGAATGGCCCGCCGCGGCCAAGTCTGCCCCAGGATCCGAGCTGGGACGAAACGGGATGTTTGAGCAGATGCGGATCGTTTGAAGTTGGACCGCCGAGCGTCGCAGTCGCTGGGCCCAAGCGAGCCGCGTGCCTTCGTTCGAAAACAGCACCAAATCGAAGCAGCGAGCCAGATGGTGAAACTGCATGATCTGAGCCTCTGCCAGAACAGCCAGTTTCAGCTCGCGCTTCCTCCAAAGATGTTCTGCGGGCAGGTTTGCTTCGTGCGCGAGCAGGAACGCTTGACAGCGAAGTCGGCTTCTTAGGCCGATACACCAAAGCGCAAACGCGGGAGACAGTCCACCGGTGCGCGGACCATAGCCGAGCGGGACATAGGCTACCACCACCAGATCTGGGCGAAACGCACGCAGCTCGGCCTCAACCTCACGAAAGCCAGTGGCGTGCGGTCTCGCGCACACCAGCACATCGTGTCCAGCAGCGCGCAACGCGCTCACCATCTCGCTGGAGTGATCACTCACCCCACCGCGATCGGGCGGGTAGTCCGGCGTGACCCAGGCCACGCGCGTGCCAGCAGCTCGATTCGAGGGGGAGTGCGGAACGAATCGCGCGGGGTGCATGATCAAGGGGAGTCGTCGTTGACCGCGGCGACGAGCCGCCCGCGGGTGCAGCGCTCTGAGGTTAGGCCATGATTTCATCCTTCGCTACGTTGACCGACGCTGTGGCGCGTAAACGCCGAGGAGCTGCGAGGCAAGCCGCGAGCGCCCGAATCCGACATCAGCGTGGAGCTGAGCAGTGCGCGCCAGCCTCCCGCGCAAGCCGGGATCGAGCATTGCCCTCATGGCCTCGGACAGGCTTGCAGCGTTGCTCGGCTCGAAGCCAAGCGCATTGATTCCCTCGTCAAAGAGCTCTGCGGCTCCGCCCGCGCGCGCGACGATCACGGGTCGAGCGCAGGCCATCGCCTCGATGATGGTCCGGCCAAAGGGCTCCGGTTGGGTGCTCGCGTGCACGACGACATTCAGGCTTCGGTAGACGCGTGCAATATCGTCCTGAAAAGGGACGAGGCCAAAGTGCGGACTTATATCCGCGGCGCGAGCATTTTGCAGGAGCTCGGAAGCGCCAACCTGCGAACCGAGCGTCTCGTAGATGGGGCCACCCACCACGTAAAACCGCACTGGAAGTCGCGGGTGAGCTTTTCGCAGCAAGCCCGCGGCTTCGATGAACAGCCCGTGACCCTTCCAACGCGCGTAGGTCGCAACCAAACCGAAGGCGATGGTCTCCGTTGTTGGCGACTCGAGTCCAGCGAGGGTTGCCAGCCAGTCGGGTTCGGCTGTGCCTTCACAAAAGTAGTTCGTGTCGACGACATTGTATATCGTGCGAACATCGGCGCCCGGAGCGATACCGGTGAAGTCTCGTGCAACGGCTTGCGAATTGGCGATGAAGACCGCCCGTGAGCGGATCCGCCGCAGTGCCGGCAATAGCCGCTTCGACGCCCGACGTGCGCTGACAAAATCGTGAAGATGAATCACCAGACGCGCGCCCTCTGGAGCCAATAGGCCGGCCAGTAGGTGTGCTTTCATCCCGTTGCTGTGAATGACGTCAGGCTTCGCGAGATCGATCGCTTTCCGTAGACGGGCGAGAAAGCGCACGAGCTCCGGAGCGGCCGCGAGGAGACCGAGTGCCGCGCTTCCGGAGTCGGAGTGCGAGCCACTCTCGCCGAGCAGCGCTAGGTTGCGGGGCGCATTGACGACTTGCGTCCGGGCTCCGAACGCCGCGGCTTTCGCGAGCAATGGACCATCAGCGAGTGCTACAACATTGATCTGCACTCCGCCCTGTTCATGGAGCGCCGCGACACAGTCGAGGAGGCACCGCTCGGCGCCGCCGAGTTCTGCAGCAGGGCTCACGAACAGTACTTTCATTCGGCACACCCTTTAGCGCAAAACGTGCCCCGGATCTTCGATTGGAAGCGGCAATGGTAGAGTTCGACGTAGAAGAGCGCGCCCGCCTCAGCGGCGGAGAGAGCGCCGCTGTTATTCACGACGCCGTGCTGAAAGCTCTGCAGGAGCGAGGCGTCCGTGCTCACTCCTTGTTGGATGTCGGTTGCGGGACCGGAAGCCTTCGCGCACGCGTGCAGAGCATCTGCCAGCGCTACATCGGCGCGGACGCCGTTCGGCACCAAGGCTTTCCTGTCGGCGCCGAATTCGTGCTCGCGAACCTCGACAGTGGCAGGGTCGCACTTCCGGATGGCGCTTGTGACGTCGTAGCATGCATCGAGACCATCGAGCACGTCGAGAATCCGCGTGCGCTGATGCGTGAGCTCGTGCGCCTTACGGCGCCGGGAGGTTGGCTCGTCGTGACGACGCCCAATCAGCTGAGCTTGCTTTCCAAGCTCACGTTGCTGACCAAGAACGAATTCGTGCATTTTCAAGAGCGCCCCGGTCTCTATCCGGCGCACATCTCCGCGCTGCTGGAGGTCGATCTGCTGCGCATTTGTCGGGAAAACGGGCTCGAAAACATCACCGTTCGCTACACTGGGCGCGGCCGCGTTCCGTTTACGGCGCGTAACTGGCCCAATGCGCTCCGTGCCACTACCGGCGCCAAGGGGCGTGCGTTTAGCGACAACGTTCTTGTGCTTGCGCGAAAGCCCGAAGGATGAGCGTGAACCTCAAGTGCACGCAGGTTCGAGTGCTGCCCTAAACTGGACCCGGAATGATTCGGGGCCGCTGAGTGCTGCCGAGCGTGCCGGACCAACCTCGGACATTTGCCTGCGAAGTTGACGGTTGCCCAACAGCTTCCTCAGCGCGCCGGCTAGTGCCACGGTGCCGGGCGGGCAGAGGATCCCGCATTCGGGCGTTACGACTTCGAGTGCGCCACCGAGCGCGCGTCCGACGACGGGTTTACCCGCATACATGGCTTCGACGAAGACCATTCCGAATGGTTCCGCGGTCTCGTTCGGCTGGCAATAGACGTCACAAGCGGCCAATACCGTTTCCATGTCGTCCCGATGGCCGATGAAGGTAACGCGCTGCGAGAGTCGAAGGGAATCGGTCAGGCTGACCAGCTCTTGTTTATACTTTTCCTCCTGCGGGCGTTGCGGCGCCCCAGCGATCCAGCAACGCCAGCCCGGGACATCGCGCAGTGCTGCCAGCGCTTCGAGCAAGTTCCTGTGCCCCTTCCAGGAGTCGAATCGGCTGGCCTGTAAGACGACGAGTTCATCGGGGCTGGCACCCCATTGCGCTCTCAGCTGGCGTACCGCCACCGGGTCAGCCGGCGGTGGGGGAATGACCAAGGGGTGCACGATGCGGATGGGGACCTGAGCGTTCATCTTCCGCAATGGCGCTGACGTGGTTGCGCTATTGGCGATACAAAGTGCGGGCGGCCTGCTCCAGGCCCAGCGATAGAAAGAACCTTCGGGATCCGGAATGTCGTGGAGGTATAGGATCGGGGCATGTCCGGCGCCCGACACGATCGGGGAAAAAACACAGAACGTCCAAATGCCGTGACACACCACGGCATCGAACCGATGGGCGATCAGCAAGCGCCTCAGCGCTCTTCGAGCGCGGAGGGCGCTCAATGGATTGCGAAGCCGAACCGGCCCGAGGAACGTGACGGGCTTGCCCTGGGCTTGCAGGGCGCGCGACAGCCTACCATCGAAGCAGAGCGCAAAGTGAGATCGCCACTCCGGGCCATCCAGCGTTGCCACCGAGATCAGCATCCGCTCGACCCCGCCGAATAGGTTACCGCTGTAGACGTGGAGGACGTTGAGCGGGCGCGCCATGACTCGGCAGCCACCGTAACCAAGTCACGAGGCGCGCGCATCCAAAATGACCTTCAAAGTGAGCGAGCGCACGAACGCTCTCAACCGCTTGCGGTGACTGAAAAAGTCAGGCAGAAGTCGAGGGATGCGCGGGCACGTGGTAACCCTTCGCGCCACGAGTTGGGATGCACGTTCTACACGTCGGTAAGTACTACCCCCCGTATCGAGGGGGGATCGAAACTGTCGTCGAGCAACTCTGCCGCGGGCTCGCGGGACGCGGCGTAGAAGTAACGGCACTCGTTTCGAATGATACCTCGAGCACGGTCGACGAGACGATCGACGGCGTCCGCGTGTTGCGCCTCGGCAGAACTGCGGAGCTCAACTCGCAACCGGTGAATCTGCGCCTAGTGCCGGAGCTTCGTCGGTTGCGTTTTGACGCGCTGCATTTCCACACCCCGAACCCGGTTGGGGCTCTGGCAGTCCTGCTGGCACAGAGGGCAGAGCCCATCGTCGTCACCCATCACAGCGACATCGTGCGGCAGCGCTTGCTCGGCGCGCCGGCCACGGCCGTGCAGTCCTCACTCTATCGACGAGCGTCCGCGCTGATTGCGGCAACGCCCAAGCACATCGAGCACTCGCCGGTGCTTCGCGGGTTCGCGTCGAAGTGCCGCGTCATTCACTTTCCAATCGACGCCTCGCCGTACGTCGATGCGACATCACTTTGGGATGAACAGCTCCCAACAGCGTGGCAGAGCGAGCCGCTGGTACTCTTCGTGGGTCGCCTCGTGTACTACAAGGGGATCGACGTGCTGCTTGAGGCACTGCGCCTCACCGAGCGGGGGCAACTCGCCATCGTCGGTGTGGGTCCCCTCGCGCCGCGGCTCGCGGACCAAGCTGCTCGGCTGGGGATTGCGGAGCGCGTTAGGTTCCTGGGAGCAGTTTCCGTCGAGCGCCTGCGCTCGATGTACAAGTGTGCTCGGTTGCTGGTGCTCCCCTCGGTCGCGCCCAGTGAGGCGTTTGGCATGGTGCAACTCGAGGCGATGGCCGCGGGCCGCCCTGTCATTTCGACCGACCTCAAGTCCGGCGTGCCCTACGTAAACCAGCATGGCGTGACCGGCCTAATCGTTCCTCCGCGCGATCCGTTCGCACTCGCGGCCGCGATGAAGACGTTGCTTGACGATGAGCCGCGCGCCCTGGCGCTGGGCGAGGCGGCGCAGCGTCGAGTCCTGGCCGAATTTCACGTCGATAAAGTCGTCGACGCGCATATCGAACTCTACGCAGGTTTGATTCGAAGGGCTGCGCGCTGACCGTTCTGAGCCGCGCACAAGATCGCCATATTGAGCAACCAGAACTCGACGCCACCGGTTCCATCAAGGCAGGGGTAGTTGATGCAAGTTGCCTGAGCGCCGACGTTGCAGGCGAAGATCGCGGTCTTGTCGTACGGATGCGGGCGTAGAACCCGGATTGGCGGCACGGCTGACGAAGCGTCGAACCGGACCAAGCGTTATCGAGTAGCGATCACGCAAAACTGCCGCGACCATTGAACCGAAGCACCTCAGCTGGGCGAGACCGGCGCCGAGTTTTTGGTTTTCCCCGGCGCCCAGAAGGCCGCGGACCGAGACCTAAGAAGCCAAGGACACGTACTGCCGTACTCTGTCTCCTGGTGAGCACAGGGCAGGAGGCTGGCACGTGACGGAGGAGAGGGCAGCGGGATCCGGCTTGCAACGAGCGCCCGGAATCGCCAGGATGCCGTCTGCCGCCCACTGGAGCACTAACGAGGGAACGAGCACGATGGATCACGGGTCGATCGACAGCCGCCAGATAGAGGCACTTTTGGCGCATTTCCGCAGCAGCGCCGACTATGAGCGAAGCTCGTCGTACGGCATCCCATCGATCAACTATTTCTGGTACCGAAAGCGACGTGAGGTCCTGCGGCTGTTACGCAAGCACGTCGCGGACCTGCTGCCCGCCGATGCCACTCTAGCCTCTCCAGCGTTGCTCCTCGATCTCGGATGCGATACCGGCATCGACCTCTATCTCATCCATGATCTACTCAAGTCGAGCGGGCCGTGGCCCTTCATCGGAGTAGACGGGAATCCAGGGGCAGTGGCCCAGGCGCGCCTCAAGCAACGTCACTACGGCGCCGAAGTGGAGTTCCTCCAGGCTGACATAACCGAGAGGCTGCCCTTCGCCGACGACAGAGCCGGGTCGCGTATTGTTCGGAAGTGGTGGAGCACTTGTCATCTCCAGAGCAACTCCTCGGCGAGGTTCGTCGGGTACTTCGGCCCGGCGGCTACTTGATGCTGACCACACCCAACGAACCCAACCTGTTCCAACGCTCATTTTGGAGCAGGTCTCGGCGTCAGAGAATGCAGTTAGAATTCCGTGCGCAAGAGCGCACGTGTGCAGAGGTTGACGGCAAGAATGTGTTCCTCCGCGACCACGTATCGCTGCGCACGGTCGGGCAGTGGGATGCCTGCCTGCGGGACCTGGGATTTTCGCTCGTGGATTTCAGTTGCGGCAGCAGCTTTTACGGCGGTGGTAGGATCTGGGACACCGAGTGGGCCTTGAGCGGCAAGTTCCTCTTGGAGGGGGTACGCGACGCGCTACCGCCACGTTGGGTTCGAGCTGCCTCGGACCAGCTCATCGCGCTCTATCGACGTGCGCCCTGAATCACGGGAGCAGCTTTTGCCGCACTCCCGCGGCCTTCAATAGCCTTGTTCAAGTCAATGAAAATTCGTCCTCGACTTCATCTGTTGTGGCACCGGTTTAGGGCCAATCATTCTGCGAGTTTCTATTTTTCTCACTCTCAATTTGGCGAGGACATGATCCTTCGCTCGTTGACTCGAGATCGCCGCTTCGGCTTCTACGTTGACGTCGGCGCGCACCATCCTTTCTATTACTCCAACACATTTCATTTCTACTCAAAGGGATGGAAAGGGATCAACATCGATGCTGTTCCGGGCTCAATGAAGCCTTTCCTCGAACTGAGGCCCCGAGATATCAACTTGGAGGCTTGCGTGGGAAAACCGGGCCGTTGGGTTGAGTTCGCTGTTTTCGAAGAACAAGCGCTGAACACGATGGACTCGGAAGTTGCCACCAGGCTCATTCAGCAGAACCGAACGCGCCTCTTGAGCAAGCAGACCCTGAAAACCCGAGGCCTCGCGGAAATTCTCGAGAGCCACCTTCCTCGCGGTCAGACGATCGACTTCTTGTCCATCGATGTGGAAGGCGCTGATCTAGAGGTTCTCGAGTCCAATGACTGGGACATGTTTCGTCCGGAATTCATCATCGTCGAGAACCACGGGACTGATCTGCTCAAGATCGATCAGGTCCCGGTGGTAGGCTTTCTAGCCGCGCACAAGTACACCCCGGTAGCCGCAACTGGTCCGTCTTTGATATTCAGTCGAAGCTAATAAGCTCGGCTCAATAAAGAAGCCAAACGAGCCCTCCAGAGCTTGCGGTCGTCAAGGGTGAAGACCGCGAGCCAACAATAGGTCAGCGCGGCGCCCGCGAAAGCAGCCTCTTCAGCAACGAGGCCCAGCCAGCGGAACGGGGGAACATGAACGGAAGCCACGAGCCATACGCCGGCGACCCATGGCAACCCAAAGGCCACGGCCCGTGTTATCGCGACAAGAATGGCGCGAGGGCGGACACCGTATCGTCTACACACGAGGGCAGGGCAATACCAAGCATCGGTACATAGGTACGCCGCAAGGGTTCCGAGTGCGACGCCTGAAACGCCGATCGAACGGACCGCTAGCACGCTAAACACGAGATTCAAGACGGAGCCGATGGTGCTGACGCGAACTCGAAGGCGGGTGTCCCCTTGCATGTCGATGATCCATGCAAACAGACAAACGAAGCCGAAAACGATGGATCCCAGTGCAGTGAAGCAGGCCAGGAGTGGGCCGCCGTCAAACGCTGCCCCGACCCACAACCGCATGAAGTGCCTATTATACGCGGCTACCGTGCCGGTCAAGGTGATGCCAAGGGTAATCAGCAGTGTCGTCAACTCCGAAAGGCGGCGTTCGAAAGCGCGTTGCTCCCCCTTGGCGTGTAGTTCAATGAGCGCAGGCCAGCTCGCGTTGGCTAGACTGTTTACTTGTCCGCCCGCGAGGCTAACGATACGCTGAGTCAGAAAGAGGGTGGTTACAGCAAGGGGGCCTAGGAGCGCGCTAACGACCATGCTGTCAGTCATTAGATTGAGCCGATTGCCCATGCTAGAGACCGAAAGTGGCCAGCTCGTGCGCCACAGCGCGGAGCGCGTTGGCAGAGGCGACAGGGCAGAACCGTTAGGCATGCCCTGCCCAGCAGCGCGGACCCAGACGATGCTCGCGGCTGCCAAGCCGAGCACGCTTGCTAGCGCCTGCCCCGGCAGTTGAAACCCAAGGTACGCAAGGCCAAGCCCCAGTACGGTCGACACCAGCGATTGGGCCAGCAAACCAACAGTCACCAGGTAGCCGCGCTGAGTTACTTCGAGGTTGGCACGGAAAATCCCGAGCGGATACAGGAGGAGCGATCCGAGGGCGATCAGCGCTGCAATACGTACCTCGCCACTCATGCTTGCACCCACGTGAATCAGGCTTGGCGCGTACCAGGCGAAGATCAACCCAAGCGGCATGGCGATGGCAGCGACCGCTGTCATCAAGCGAAGACCGTAGCGAGTGAGAGCTCGAGGAGCGTAAGGGTCTGCTCCTGCATACGCACGGAGCAAGAAGATCGGCAAGGCACTCGTGAGGCCGAGGTCGAGCACGGCCAGATAGCCAAGCCATTCCCCCATGACGCGAAAGGTGCCTAGGCGCTCCCCGCCCAGCAATCGCAGTAGAATCGGCGTAGCCACGAAGCCAGTCGCCATGGTGGCAAACATGTAGAGCGTGCTCGCCACGTAAGTCCATGCGGCTCTGCGGACTCGTCCTTGTGGCTCTAAGTTCGTACGCACCGCCATCATCACTCGGCTATCTCGTCCATCAAAGTTTTTCCGAACCTGCTGTGACCTCGATCTGCGCGGATCGATCATCTAATTGGGCTCGGCACATCGCTAAACCGTACCGTTAGACAATCACGCCTCGCTATGACGCTGTCATAAAGATGCGCGCGAACGGGACCCGGATGTACGCATCAGCGATGATTTTCGCCTGCGCTTGCCAAGTCCAAGTGTAGCGGGCTCCAGACGCAGCGGGTAGGGCGCTACACCTTGCCTCCGGTCATCTTCACCTTGGATCACGCGCCATTCGCCTCGCGCGGCGGAGATGACTCATTCCACTTTCTGCCAAGACCCAAGGTCTTCTCATCTCTTCGGAACGGACGTGCGGGTCGGCTCGCGCCGGACTCTCGGACCGTCGCTGCAGCTCTGCGGGTTGCCCGTCGTCGCTGATGAGCACTTCGATTTTTGCAGCGTCTGTGCTTGGGCGGCGGCAACCGCTTCATTGAGGCGGCCGTGGCGTTGGATGGTCGGAATGCAGATGGTCGCTGAGGGTATCATGACTTCCCCGAGCTACCAGCATTTATGCTCGCTGACAGTCACTGGTGCGCGCCAAACTCGCGCCGAGACAGTCTGCCCCGCTCGCCACACCGAGAGGCACGGCCGTCGGTTGGCCCCGTTTGACCTGATAGGGCCGGCGCGTCTCGAATTCAGGGGATATTAGCAGAGGCCCGACGGCGTGGAGCGACATCTTCCGGATCTTGCTGTGAGACGGTTTCCAGAGTACCCCTTTCGTCGTGCTCGAAGGCGCAATTGGAGTTCGGGCCCGGCAAGCTGCGGTCGACGAAATCGACCGAGCGGGGAGGCCAAGGCCGTGGCTCGTCGGGTTCGCCGTTTTGCATATCGCGTTTCAGCTGTTGCTGCTGATTCCGGAGCTTTCGAGCGTTCGGGTCGTCGTTCGCGTCGCTGCATTCGGCATCAGCTTGGGTTTTCTCCTGCTCGTTCACGACGAGCGCCCCTGGCGCACGCCGCTCAGCGCCTGTGCGTTCAGCATCTTGGCGGTGCTCGGCCTGGAGTTCTTCCACCCGGAGGGCAGCGGTTTGTTGGCGGCTTTTGCGGCCGTCGGGCTAAACCTTGCTATCCTCGCTCCAATCTTCTGGGTACCGAGGACGGGGACGACCCCTGCGCACGCGCGAGCGCTGGTGACGATCCTGTGGCTCTTCTATACGCTCAGTTCAGTCCTCGGCGTCCTCCAGGCCTATTTTCCTGGACGCTTTCAGCCCCCACTGTCGGCCGTCCTGGCCGCCCACGGCTCGACCCGCCTGGCAGCGCTTGAGATTGTACTCGCCTCCGGCGAACGCGTATTTCGCCCCATGGGCCTGACCGATTCTCCGGGGGGCGCCGCTTCTGCCGGGCTATACGCCGTGCTCTTGGGGACAGGCATGCTCTTATCGCCGACGTTCAGAGGAGCGCGGCCGCTGGCGGTGGGAAGCATGCTCTGCGGGTTGATGTGCTTGTACTTATGTCAAATTAGATCACTCGTCGTCATGGCCGGAGTGTGCGTTATCACGTTGCTGGCCCTTTTGCTGATCAGCGGCCGGATCTCGAAACTCGTCGGGCTGCTTGGCGCGGTCGGCGCGATCATACCGGGAGCATTTGCGCTAGCCCTAGCCGTCGGTGGCAAAGCGATGACCGATCGGCTAACGACGCTTATCGAGTCTGACCCGGGAACGGTCTATTACTCTCACCGAGGGCATTTCCTCGAGGCGACCCTGTTCCACGACTTACCGCTCTACCCGCTCGGCGCGGGGCTTGGTCGTTATGGAATGGTGCACTCCTACTTTGGGAATGCGACTGACGGGCTGTGGGTCGAGATCCAATGGACCGCTTGGCTTTTCGATGGCGGTCTCGCACTAATCTGCCTCTATTTAGGCGCAATTCTCCTTGTCTCGTGGGGATGCCTGAGAGTGGCGCTAGGCCGCAGCGGCAGTGCTGAACCGTGGCTCAGCGCCTGGGGAGCGGTGATCGTCGCGTACAATGTAGGCGCTCTCGCGGTCTGCTTCAACTACGCGCTTTTCGAGGGAACCGGAGGCGTGGAATTCTGGGTGCTCAACATGGCCATCTTGTGCGCCGCTCGTCATGCAGACCGCGGCGCATTCCGCAAAAATCCTGCGTAACGCTCGAGGTGCGCACCGACGACCTGATCGACGTGAAACTCGGCGAGCACGGGCCGTTGCGCGCCCCGGCCTCGTGAGTGCGCATGCGGTTCAGCGTTCAGCAGGCCTCAGGCTCCTTGGGGGTTTGTGGTATGCAAGCAAAAATGAAAGAAAGCGCGATGAATTTCAAGCTTGGCAAGCAGCGCGTTGCGGACATCCTTGCTCGTTCAGCAATGCGGGTTCCGGCTCTCGAAAAGCTGATCGCGGTCGGATGTCGGCAACCCGGCCTAAGGAAGCTCGGGCTCGGTGCGGTCGCGCACGGCTATTCGCGCGTGTTGAAACGGCCCGAGCTTCGCATCGCGACCTTCGACACCTATAAGTTGTGGGTCAACGTCGCCGAGCCGCTGGGGATAGAGCCATTCTTTTTCGGTCAAACTTGTGCAGCCTGGCTCGTGCCCTTGCTGATTGGGGCCGGTGACGTCTGCGTCGACGGTGGCGCGAACGTGGGCCCTTACACGTTTCTAATGGCAAGCATCGTAGGGAAGGGTGGTCGCGTCTTTGCTTTCGAAGCCAACCCAGAGATGCTCGAGCTTCTCTCTCGCTCAGTCAGTCTGAACGACTACGGATCCTTCGTTGAAGTAGTACCCCGCGCTCTTTGGAGCGTTGCGGACGAAGAGATGACCTTCTACGTCTCGACGGAGTCGATGAACACCGGGACTTCCTCGCTAGTAGACCATGGCTTGTTCGTGTCGCCGGATCACACCATTCGCGTCACCACGACGACGCTGGATCAGTTCGCCCTCGATCATTCCCTGCAGCGCTTGCATCTCGTCAAGCTGGATGTGGAGCGCGCGGAGGACCACGTTCTCCGCGGGACAGAGAACTTGCTGCGCGACGAACGAATCGACTACCTGATCGTTGAATTATTCAGCAATACGGAGACGGAGCGAATCCTCCAGCAGCACGGCTACTCAGGTTTTCTGCTCGACTTCTCTCAGCGCCGCCTCAGGCCGCTCGCCAACGTCCCTTCCGGGACGTTTTGTGACGTCCTGTTCGTTCGTTCCGGGCTACTGGACGAGTTCGTCCAACGATTTTCGCTAATGATCGAGCCGGTCAAGAACGGCTAGCCGCAAATCGATTTGCCGCCGATCGGAATTGACTCCGACATGTCGGATTTGACATTGGCCGGCATCAACGGCGACGGACCTTGCGGAGCAGTTCAAAGATAGCTTCCTCGATGGTCGCCAATACGACGTCGCTCTTCCAATCAGCAGCGGTTCGGATGGCCCCCTCCGCCAAGGATCCCCAGCGCGTAGCCGAATGCAAAACTTGGAGGATCGCGCTGGCGTACGCGGTCGCCGTCATTTCGCCGACGAGCAAACCATCCTTCTGGTGGGTGACGAATTCGGCGGGACCGCCGGAGCGATGGCAAACTACCGGAGTGCCGACTGCCATTGCTTCAGCTATTCCGCGCCCGTACGGTTCCCCAACGGATGCGGAAACCAACAGATGGGACGCTTGGAGGTGACCAAACACGTCGACGTTCGAAACCTGACCGAGCAAGGAGATGTATTCGGTGAGGCCACTGGCAGCGATCTGTTCTTCAATGGCGGCTCGCTCGCTCCCATCTCCGATCAAGGTTCCGCTGACATCCGCTCCCCTGCGCCGAAGCTCGGCGACTACCTCACAAAATAGCCGAGGGTTCTTGTCGCGAACGAGGTTGGCGACGAACAGCAAGCGGAATCGTCCTTGACCGGTCCAGCGGACCCGCGGCTCGCTCTGACTCGGCGGATCGACCATCACCGGAGTGACGATGACTTTTGCTTTTGGGTATGCACACTGGATCTCGCGGGCATGGTTTGCCGTCGCGCACAGGATCAATCCGGCGGATCCCATTGCCTGCTCCCAGCCGCGGCGGGCGAATGGCCGCAGATACTTTCCTATCCCAAAGCCGAACCGATGCTGGATCGGCCGCTTCGACTGGTGATTCTCGGGCCAAGCACGAAACAGCGGGCCAATCACCAACGGTCTGCCAAGCGTCGGCGGCTTGCCCGGACAGCCTTCCCCGTAAGGATGCATCCGCCACGTCACGTCTATCCGTTCTGTTCGGACTAGCTGCTTGAGCCAGCGTCCGGCTCGCCACAGATGCTCCCAGCCCACGAGCGAGTCGGCCGGGATCGCATGTTTGAGGGGTCTCACGTGCAACCGCGGACTATGGTTGCGAATGGCACTGTGCGGGGTCAGAGCGAAGACGTTGTGGCCGCGGCGCGCGAGGCCATCGAGGATGCTGAAACAGATTAGACCATCACCGTGCGGCATATGGTCCGTCAGGCAACCGGAGGCGTACGACACGAAGATCCCCTGGGACGAGATATTCTCTTTTGTGATCATCATCAGCAACGTGTCTGCGCGCGAGGGTGCTAACGGGCTCATTCAAGTAGGCGACCGTGGCGAAATGTCAAGCGTGCCCGCAGATCGAAAGCGGGGCACCGAAGCTCGAGAGTAACAGTCGAAGCACAAGTGCACCCGCTCGTCGAGCTTGGTGCAACAAAGGCGAGCGGGGAACCAGGGCTGCCAATAGTCGGCTCCGTCGCGGTGGAAAGACTCGTGCGCGACCACCAACAATGCTCAGCGCGCACGTGGCGCCTTCGGGGCCCTGTGTCGAGCGGTCGGGAACTCTTGTCCCTATTTCGAGCCACGTGGAAGTAGCTGTTCCGTCCCTTGAAGTAGCTGCTCCGTCCCTTAACGAGGTTCTAGCGGGTATGCTTCACGCAAAAGTGCCCCCAGCGTCGGTTCGTGACTGGGTGGAAGCACAAATGCTAGCCTGGAGGCCCATGACGCCGATGGTGACCATCTGCATCCCGACTTTTCGTCGCCTCGGCTATCTCCAGGAAGCGGTGCGAGCGGCGCAAGCGCAGACATTGCAGAACATCGAGGTGCTGATCAGTGACGACGGCGATTCCTCGGAGCTAGAGTCTTGGTGCGAGAGCGCTGTTCGAGCAGACTCTCGCGTGCGCTACCGAAGGAACCCGAAGAACCTGGGCCTCGGCGGGAATTGGAACGAGTGCGTGTCAGCGGCGCGGGGCCAGTGGCTCGTGATCCAAGGCGATGATGATCGCCTGCTGCCCTCATTCTGCGAGAGCCTCCTCCGAATCGCGGCCGCCGACTCTACGGTCCTGTTTTCGAATCACTACGTGATTGACGAGCGCGGCGACCGGCTCGAAAAGGAGTCTGAAGCGTGGACAGTCCGCTATCGCAGGCACATCTTGGTATCCGGCAAGGTGGAAGACCCTGCACGCTGCGTTTGGAGCAACTCGGTGCCCATGACGGCTACCTTGGTTCGTGCGGATGCCATCAAGCGCCTTGGCATCAAGACCGACTTGAATACACCGGAAATCGAGCTGTTCGCGCGACTAGCGGCCGAGGGCGCCCGCTTTGATCACGAACCCGCTTACCTGGCAGAGTTCCGGTCGCACGCGGGGTCGTCGACGGCGAGCGGCTTGTTTTCTGAGCGACTCGTGGGGTACCTGGAGCCAATCGCCGTCCCCGAAGCCATAGAAGAGCTGAAACGCGCATTCATGGTCCCACTCACGCGTAGCGCCGTGGATCGCCTGATCCGTGCCGGTGAGCAGGCCCGAGCCCTGGAGGTGATGCGCTCGCCCTATTACCCGCACAGTTTTACCGATCCAGCTTTGCTCGCACAGGCGCTTGCGGTGCGCGTGCCCCAGCCGTTCGGCAAGCGTGCCTACCTGCTTGCTCGCCGGCTTCACGAGGCTCGCGCTGGTTGGCTCAGTCGTCACTCGTCATGAAGAGCGCTCTGACCTATGGCTCGGTCAACCCGGGCATCCTGTCTCGGGTGCCCAGCGGATCCCGTCGCATCTTGGACATCGGTTGCGGCACCGGCGTACTTGGCAGAGCTTTGAAGACGAGGCATCCAGAGCGATACGTCGCCGGGATTACGCCTGCGGCGCTCGAAGGTTCCCGACTTTTGGGACCGGCCGGTTCCGTGCCGGATGCCGTGAGTCTCGGTTTGGCTCCAGGGCTCATGGGTACGCAGTTCGTGCTCGTTGCGACGGGGTGATTGTGAGCCGCAAGAAGATCCTCGTTCTGTCGCACGCAGGCGTTTTGGAAGTGAATCGCGCCGTGTTCCAGGAACTCGCGCGGCTCGAGGCTGACGTCACGATGGTCGTCCCGCGCGAATGGAAGGGGGATCTGATTCGCGATCTTCGCTTCGAGCTTCGAGATAGCGATCGCCCGTTGCGAATATTTCCGCTTCCGGTCGCGTTCTCCGGCAACGGGTCGTTGTTCTTCTACCGGTCGTCGTTGCGCCACGCACTTGCAGGCTGGCACCCCGACGTGGTCTTTCTGGACGAAGAGCCGTGGAGCTTAGCTGCGCTGCAGACGTTTCTCGAGTTTCCGCGGGCCGAGATCTGGTTCTTCACCAAGGAAAACTTGGACAAGACCATCCCCTGGCCATTCTCGAGTCTGAGGCAATGGGTATACCGCCGCGCAGCAGGAGCGTTCGCGGTCTCGGACGAGGTCGAGCAAGTGCTCCGCGTCAAGGGCTTTCGGGCAGGCATCCAGCGCCTTCACCATTCTTACGATCCTGCGCTTTTCAACGCGCGGTCGGAGCAGGAGCGGCAGCACGTCAGGGATGAGTTCGGCATCCCTCGGAACGCGGTCGTGATCGGGTACTTCGGGCGACTGGCGGTCGAAAAAGGCTTGCTCGAGCTGACCGGCGCACTCGAGTTATTGGAGCGCGAGGCGGACCTCCCCCCTTGGTTTTTTTGTTGCGTTGGGAATGGGCGCGCGGAGAGAGACACTAAACGTGCGCTCGCTTCTCTACCGGAGTCTCGATACCTGATGCTCGGGGCGCTCAGTCACGATCGCGTCGGCAGCTTGCTGGCAGCGGTCGACATTCTAGTGCTTCCTTCGCGCACGACGCTTCGCTGGAAGGAGCAGTTCGGACGCATTTTGGTCGAGGCGATGGCGTGCGGTGCCGCAGTAGTCGGCTCGGATTCTGGTGAGATCCCGCATTTGATCGAACGTTCTGGGGGGGGGCTCGTCTTTCGCGAGGGGCAAGTGAGCGAGCTGGCTGGCTGCTTGAAACGCTTGTTGAAGGAACCGGCCCTTCTCGAGCAGCATCGAGTCCAAGGTCGCAGATACGTCGAGCGGACCCTCACTCATCCGACGGTCGCTCGCGATCTCGCCAAAAAATTGTGGGCCAGCGTCGTTTCCAACGGCTGAGGATGTGCGTGCACGTGGGGAGCCGTCTACCTCGGATCGCTGTCATCGCGGATCTCTTGGAGGAGAGATGGCCGAGCATGGATCTCGCAGCCGAGCAGCTCGCAACGAATCTTTCTCGACGCGACGACATGGAATGCGTGCTCTTTCGATCCCCCTTGAGAGCCGCTCGACGCGGCCGACCGGCAAGTGCCCATGAACGCGCGCTTGGCCGCTTCGTACAGCTCCCCATCGAACTCGCGCTGACGCGGCCCACGGCCGACTACTTTCACATTGCGGACCATAGCTACGGGCATCTGGCGTTACTTTTCCCCCGTGATCGCGTGGGCGTGTACTGCCACGACATCGACGCTTATCGGGCGCTGCTGCCCGGTTCCAACGCTCCACGCTCGCGCGTGTTGCTGTCGCGCCTCTTGCTGCAGGGGCTACGTCATGCGCGCTTGGTCTTTCACAGTACCTCGAGCGTGCGTGAGGAGATCTTGCGTCACGCGCTGGTGCCTGCGTCGCGGCTGGTGCAAGCGCCGTTGGGTATCGCCGCAGAATTTCTTGAAACGCCTGCGCCGAGCGCAAGGAACCGGCAGTTTTTGCTGCACGTCGGCTCGTGTACTCCGCGCAAGAATGTCGAGTTTTTGCTGCAGTTATTCGCCGCAGCTCGGCAATCCGTCCCTGGGCTCGAGCTGATCCAGATCGGTGGTCCCTGGACTGAGGCGCAGCGTGACTACATAGAACGCCAAAACCTGGCTCAGGTCATCCAACAAAGACGGGGCCTTTCGCGCGCCGAGCTGTCGAGCCTGTATGCCAACGCCACGGCTGTTGTGGTGTCGAGCGTGGCCGAGGGATTTGGTCTTCCGGTCATCGAGGCGCTTGCATGTGGCGCACCTGTCATCGCGAGCGATATTCCGGTGCTGCGAGAAGTGGGCTTCGAGGGGGTACGTTTCTGTCCATTGACCGAGATAAGCGAATGGATTCGAGCGATTGAAGAGCTATGTGCGACGGGTGCGCGGCCGAGCGACGAAACTCGGGAGCGAGTCCGGGCTCGCTACACGTGGCAGGCGCAGGCCCGGATCATCGGTGACGCATACCTCGGCGGCGCCCAAACTTAGGGTCCGGTCGTCGAGTTGGGTGCATTGGGTGAGCTGCTCGGCGAAACGCCGGGCCCGGAAGAGAAGCGACGAGCCCCTCGCGTGGAGAGTTCGAAAAATAGCTTCTCGAGCCTGGAAAAATGCCGATCGAGACCAAATTCGTGCGCCATTCGCCATGCGCCCAGCTGTAGCTGCCGGTGGTGCGCAGCGTCGCGCAAAGCTCGCTCCAGTGCTGCGGCTAGCGGGCGCAGTTCGAAACCAGTGCCATCCGCGAGCTCACCGGTCTGTCCCGGTCGAAGCCAGTCCACAATCCCGCCCACGGCGTAGGCCACTGCCGGCAATCCAACTGAAGCCGCTTCGATCCCCACCATTCCAAACGGCTCGGGCCACAAGCTCGGCACGATCAGGACGTCCGCCTCGCGGAGCAGCTCCAAGCGTCGGTCGGGGCCGACCCAGCCGACGAAGTTCGTTTCAACGCCAAGCCTCTTGGCAAATCGCTGGCTACGGACGAGCTCTGGGCCGTCGCCAGCGACGGTGAGGTGAAGCGCACGCCCTAGGGCGCGCTGGCAACGAGCTGTGGCCTGGACCGCCCTCGCGCAACCCTTGCCCGACGTGAGCCGACCCAGGAAGAGTACGCGATTGTAAGACTGGCTTGGTGGCGGCGGAGCCCGATCGGGAACGCCCTCCGCTGGATATGGTAGCACGTGCACCTCGCCATCGAGAGCGCCGTGCTCGACATAGACCTGGCGCATGTACTCGCTTGCTACTACGGTCGCGGCGAGCCCCTCTAAGACCTTCGCGCGGCTACGCTGGTTCGCGTACAGATTGAGCAGTTGTATCGGATTCCGTGCGCCGCAACCACGCAGATAGTTGATGGGCAAGCACGCCGCACCAAAGCGGCGCGTGCAGGTCTGGCGTTGGGGGATGCGATGAACCCGCCAGCCCGTCGCGCACGTTCCGTAGAAAGCGTGGGCGAAGAGGACCGTGCAGAAGCGTCGAGTCAGCTCGAGGTCGAGAGCTGCGTCTTGGGCCCCTTGAAGGAAAATGATATCAGGATCGAAGCCCGCGAGTCGTTCGAGAAACGCTGTTCGCGTCATCGCGCGGAGGTCCCAGCGCTCGACGTCTTCCAGCCCACGATCGGCCGCTCGCTCGGGCTGCGATGCAAGCTCGAAAGCAAACGCTATCTGATGCCCGCGCGCGAGGAAGGCCGCCAGGAGCCGGGCGATATAAGTCTCAGCGCCCCCGACTACACCTTGATGGGCTGCGATGACAGCGATACGCACGGTCTTCACTTTGCCACGAATGCCACGTATCGACGAGAACTAACGGGACTTCTCGCGCGCCTTGCGGTACGTGATCCGTCGTAGGTCGTCGCGCGCCAGCCGAGTCGCGGACTAATGGCGGGCCAGTTGACGAACGAGATGGGCCATGGTGGGCTCGGCTCACCTCAACAGGTACGGGCGATGACCGCTTGAACGCGAGCTATGATCAACTCTTCTCACAAGCTGACACTCGTAGGCATCACGCTGGTCATTTACGCTTATTTTTGCGGCGGATACGCGAACAGCGTGAGCATGAACGCGATTGGTGATCTCACTGTGGCAATGGTGGACGACCATTCACTGCAGATCGATCGCTACGCGGGAAATAGCAACGACGTCTCCGCGCGTGAAGGCCATATCTACTCGGGATTTGGCCCAGGCCTATCGTTCCTTTTGGTTCCCGTTTACTTGGCGCTCAAACCGGTGTTCGCGCTCGTCCCAGAGTCCGTCATGGGACGGCTCGACACGGCTTTGTCGAATGGCATTTACGCCAAGCACGGTCGGTTGAAGTCGACCGAGTCGCGGGCAAAGGTGGTGATCTTGATCGTTGCGGGGACGCTATTCATCGCGATTCCCTTGGGAATGCTTGCGGCGTTTCAGATCGTGCGTGCTTCGCGAATGCTGTTTCCAAAGCTGAGCAGTGCCGATCTCACCCGCCTGGCCTTCATTGCCTCGTTCGGCACGATTGTCTTCGCGTTCGCCATCCATTTGACCCACACGGCCGTGGCCGCCTGTCTAATCTGGATCGCGGTCGCGCGTTCGCTGCGTGCCGCCCCGGTCGAGTCCGGGCAAGCCACCTTGTGGAATGGTCTGCTATTGGGCTTCGCTCCGTGTGTCGACTATCCAGCGTCGATGTACGCTTGCTACGCTGGCGCTTTCATCATCTCGAGTGTGCGTCGGGAACTCCGCGTCCGAACCGCGGCGGTACTGGGTGCCGGAGCGATTGCTGCGTCTGTGCCATCCTGGGCGTATCATCTTGGAGCGTTTGGTTCGGCGTTTACCAACGCATATCGCTTTCGAGTTCGTGAGGTCGATCGGGGGATCTTCGACATCCGGCATTTGGGACCAACCCTGCCGAATCCTGAAAAGCTGTACGTGGCGTTCCTGCATCCCTTCTCTGGGCTCGTGCTCTACTTCCCGCTGCTTCTGCTGGGAGTGGTTCTGGCGTGCTACTTTCTGATCACCGAACGTGAGCGATTGCGTAGGCTTTTTTGGGCCTTAGCTGCGGCGACCATGCTCACGAACATCGGCATCTATAGCTGCTACCCATTGGCGGTCGGCCCGGCTAGCGGAGCCATCTTTGGCGTACGCTACGCCATCTATTCCGCCCCGTTCGCGCTGATCGCGGTCGCGGCTTTGGGTCCGCGCCTCGTTCAAGGTGGCCTCGCGCGAAAGACGCTATTTGCGCTGGCAATTTTCAACGCAGTTCCGGTTGTGGCATTCGTTCTGTATGGCGCGCCCGTCTTTCCGTCGCGCGGCTACGGGGCACTTCTCGCGCACGTCGGCCCGGGGAACTATTCGCTCACCAAATTGTACGACGCGGGACTATTCAAATATCCATTCTTGTCTTGGCTCGGAGCCGCGGTGATCGTCGGCCTGCTTCTTTTTTGGAAGCGCACCGCCGCCCGCCTGATCGGCCATTGGTCAGCGGCACCGGTTCTTCCCTCGGCGCTGGCAAGCGTCGATTCGCCCGCGTCCGGAATTGCGGATAGCGGATGAATCGCGAAAGATTGTGACTATCCCCCCGAATCGCCCACGGCTCGCTTGTACCACTCGTACGAAAGCCGCACGCCTTCCTCGACCGAGATGCGGGGAGCATAGCCAAGCAACGATCTGGCCTTGTCGATATTGGCAAACGTGAAGTCGACATCGGCCTTCATCATCGGCTCGCTCTTGAATGGCACCTTCTTGCCGGCGAGCCGCTCGATCGATCGGATGTAGTCGGCGACCAGCACCGGCTCGCCGCGGCCAATGTTGATCACCTCGTAGCCGAGGCGCGAGTCCAGCGCAGAGACGACCCCAGAGACCACGTCGCCTACGAACGTCCAATCCCGGTGCATGTTCCCGCCATTGAACAGCGGCATCGGGACGCCCGTGCGGATGGCATCGAAGAGTTTGTACGTCATCATGTCCGGCCGACCGCGCGGGCCGTACACGGTGAAGAAACGCAGAGCCGTGAAGTCCAGCCCTTGGATGTGGTGGTAGGAGTGGCCGAGCAGTTCGGCGGCGCGCTTGCTGGCAGGGTAGGGTGCAAGCGGACGGTCAGCGGTGTCGGTTTCGACGAACGGAATGATCTTGGTGTTGCCGTACGCCGACGACGTCGACGCAAATACGAAATTCGGATTGTTGAAGCGATGCGCTGCATCGAGCAGGTTGAGCGTGCCGGTCAGGTTGCACTCGTAGTAGAGCCATGGGTCGTCCACCGAGCTACGCACACCCGCCATGGCCGCCAAGTGAGCGACGCCGCTCAGTTGGTGTGCCTGGAACAGCTCGGCGAGCAGCGCACGGTCGCGAATATCGCCTTCGACGAACGTGAGAGTGCCGTTTTTTTTTGCTGCAGCGCGCACGTCCTCCAGGTTCGAGCGCTTGCGTGCCGGATCGTAGTAGTCGTTGAAATTGTCCAATCCGACCACGTGGTCCCCGCGCTCCAGCAGGCGAATCGCGGTGTGACTGCCGATGAACCCGGCCGCACCGGTGACCAGGAAAGTGCGAGCACTCGAGGACGCCATGTTCGATGACGGTAGTTTGGCGTTGCGAGCGACACAAGCGGTCGCGCAGCCATCACCACGAGCGGGTTCCACGTCAAATGCAGCGCCAGGAACCCCGCGTCATTGTATGTGGAGTGTCTGTGCTTGACGTTCGTGCTTGCCGCCACGGTAGAATGGGTAACGATGACACCCGACGACGTTGAATACGTGCGAAAACTCGTTCATGGGGGCACCATCGGCGGTCCAGTTTTGGAATTGGGCGCCGGATATGGAGGTACCACCAGCCGTAAGGAGATAGAGAGGGCCGGTTTGGAGTACAAGACGACGGACATCTCCATCGGCCCAGGCGTGGACTACGCCGCTGATTTCGAAGCGGACGACGTTTCCGTCGCGATCCCACGGGCAGATTTTGGAAGTGTACTGGTACTCAACGTGCTCGAGCACGCTTTCGCTCCAATCACCGTGCTGGACAATGCGATTCGCATTACTCGCACGGGCGGTACGGTCGTCACGATCACGCCGACAATGTGGCCGGTGCACAACTATCCGCGCGATCACCAGCGGCTTCTTCCCGACTGGTTCGTGACGTTTGCAGAAAGACGCCCAGGCGTGCGGCTGGTCGAGTCGCACTTCGAATTTCTCGGGCGCGGATTAGTTGCTGAATTCGCGCAGGGCGAGTTGCGAAATCTTCCGCCGCCCTGGCGAAACGAGGCGTCGAGCTTCTATACCCGAGGCGTGAACAAGCTGTTCAATACGGCGAGCCGTGGCCAGTGGGCAGCGCCGCATTGTGCGATTGGAGCCGTGTTTCAAAAGCTCTAGCTCGTCGAGCCAGACGCCAGCCGGGTTGGCCCTCGGCCCTTCGCGAGCTTTCCGCCGCACCCGGCTGCGGCGACCGTGCGCACGAACATCGGCATCTACAGCTGATACCCATTGGCGGCCGGTCCGGCCAGCGAGCCATCCTTGGCGGGAGCTACGCCACGTGCTCCGCTCCGTTCGCGCTGATCGCGGTCGCGCTTGGGTCCGCGTCTTGCCCAAGGTGGCCTCGCGCAAGACGGCGATCGCGCTTCAAGCCGTTGAATGAGTGTCACGCTGCGCCTAGCCTGCAATCAAAATGCAGGCCGATCGGATCTTCGACGCTGGTCAGGCGGCAGGCTCAGCGCTCGCGACTAGTCGCAGGCCAGAGCTATTGGCATTGACGAGCGTTCGGTTCTTCGCGGCGCTGGAGGTGGTCCTTCTGCACACGCTATACGAGCTTGGCGGCGGTCATGCTCGTGCGATGCCGGCCACGGTGATCGACCTCCTGACGCGCGGGGCACTCGCGGTCAGCTTTTTTTTCGTCTTGTCGGGATTCATCCTGGCTTACACCTACTGTGATGATGAAAACGAGCTGAAGACGACACCCAGCAAATTTTGGCGTGCGCGTTTCGCGCGGATTTATCCGCTATACTTTTTGGGATTCCTGCTCGACGGGCCGCGTGTGCTGGCGCTGCTCCTCGGCTCCGGTGCAATCGTCAAGCTCGGCGTTGCCGCCACGGCGTATCTAACACTGCTGCAAGCTTGGCATCCGAGAGTGACGAACACTTGGAATACGCCAGGTTGGACGCTCAGCGTGGAAGCATTCTTCTACGCTGTCTTTCCAGTATTTTTGCGGCTCACGAGGCGGTGGCAGTTTCGACGCCTATTTTGTGTCGCGCTGGCGATTTGGGCGCTGCCAATTCTGGCACAAGCAATTCTATTCCAGTCGGGGATCGCGGACCCGACCAATGCCAGTGCCCGAACATTCTGGCGTTCCTTTCCACTGCTACGGCTGCCGGAATTCGTGTTGGGCGTGGCAGCGGGACGCCTATTTCTTTCCAAACGGCTCGAGTCACATCAGAAAGAGCTGCGTTGGTCGGGCAGCGTGGCGCTGGTGCTGATCTTCGCGCTCGCGCTTGGCGCTCGCGTTCTGCCGCCGAGTGTGACCGACGCCCCGTTCGGGGGGCCGCTGTTCGCGGTTGCGATTCTCGCACTCGCGTCGGGGGCGATCCCGACCCCGAGTTGGCTGAGCGGCCCGGGGCTGGTGCTCCTGGGGCGCGCAAGCTACGCCGTGTACATCCTTCACCAGCCCCTGAAAGAGTTGTTCTTGAAGCTGGCTCACTTCGCGGGCTTGGACTTGCCTTCGCCCGCTCTCTTGCTTGGCTATCTGGTTTCCCTGCAGCTCTTCTGTATCGCCTTGTTTCTATGGTTCGAGGATCCCTTGCGTCGCTTGATCACGAAGTCGCGGGCCTCCTGAGCCGGCTTCAATCGCCCTTCGTCAGCTTCTCCGCCGCGCCCGGCATGGCGGTGACTCCGCTCGACTGCAAGAATTTGTGCAAGAGCTCGTTGTCCCCGCGGATCAACTCCTTGGGTGGTCCCGAGGCAACGATCGAGCCTTTGGACAGCAGGTAGATTTCGTCGGCAATCTGCAGCGCGCCAACCATGTCGTGTGAAATGATCACGCTGGTGACGCCGAACTGTTTGCGCGTTTCGACGATCAGATCGTCGACCATGCGGCTGGTGACCGGGTCGAGGCCGCTCGTGGGCTCGTCGTACATGATGACCTCGGGGTCGAGCATCAGCGCGCGTGCCAGCGCGACGCGTTTACGCATGCCACCAGACAGCTCGCTCGGGAAGCGCTTCTCGACGTTGTCGAGGCCGAGCGAGTTGAGTTTCTCGGTCACCTTGCTGCGGATCTCTTTCTCCGAAAGATCCGTATGCTCGCGCATGGGAAAGGCAACGTTGTCGAGCACGTTCATCGAATCGAGCAGCGCCGAGTACTGGAAGACCATCCCGAATTTGCGGCGCATCACGTTTAGTTCGCGATCGCTCATCGCGGCGATGTCTTGACCGCTGATTTCGACCGAGCCGGAGCTCGGTCGCTCGAGGCCGATGAGAATGCGGAGCAGCGTCGTCTTGCCGGCGCCGGAGCCACCGATGATCACCGCGATGTGCCCGCGGCCGATGCTCATGTTCACGTCACGTAAGACCTGCGTGTCGCCAAAGCTCTTTTGCAGCGAACGCACCTGCAGGTGAGGGCCCCCGTTGTCTGCGGCGCTTTTGTCGGCTTCGTTTGCGCTCGGCGTCTCGGTCACCGGTAAACGATAGAGCGAGTTCCGCGCACCTCCACGATAAAAGCGCGCGAGCCTTGACTTCGGGCCGGAAAAGAAAAACTTTAGCGCATGACCGAAGAACACCTGACCGCGCTGCTCAACGCAGCTGAAGCGAAGAAAGACGACAAGGGCTGGGTGGCCGCTGCCGATGGCCGGCTGTTTACCCTATACGTCGCTTTCAACGGGGCGGCACTGACCGTGGGCCGCGTCGAAGCGTTGCGCATCGACGGCAAGTTGGTGCACGCGCGCACCAATCGCGGTGAGCTGTATTTGTTGTCGATGAGTGATGTCTACGCGGGGGCCATCGAAGGGCCGACGGCCACGTCCCGCAAAGCCGGCTTCGCCTGAGCGCCTGACGCCTCAGCTGCTGGAGTTGAACGTGTTGAGCGCCCCGGCAACCGTGTCCAGCATCCAGTCTTCGAGCTCTGGAAAAATCGGCAGCGCGAGCGATTGCTGCGCTGCCGATTCCGCTTCTGGGAACGACCCGCTTCGGTAACCGAGGTGAGCGCAGGCGGGTTGCAGATGGATCGGGAACGGATAGTAGTGCTCGCTGCGAACGCCGCGCGCGGACAAGTGCGCCGAAAGTGCAGCGCGCCCTGCGGTGCGTACGACGAACTGATGGTAGACGTGCTCCCGCCCGGGCAATTCGTGGGGCAGGCGCAGCGCGTCGTTCGCCACGGCCGTCAAGTAGTGCTGCGCGTTCCTGCGGCGTCGGGCGTTGAAGCCGTCCAAATAGGGCAGCTTCACTCGCAGTACTGCGGCCTGCAGGGCATCGAGCCGATAGTTCCCGCCCAAGCGCTGGCTGAAGTGCTTGGCGCTGAAACCGTGACCCCTGAGTGACCGAGCCAGAGCTGCGAGGTCGTCGTCGTTCGTCGTGACCAAGCCGCCGTCGCCCAACGCGCCGAGGTTCTTGGTCGGAAAGAAGCTGAAGCACGCGAAGTCCCCCAACGCGCCCACGCGCTCGCCGTGCAGAGTCGCACCGAGCGCCTGAGCTGCGTCTTCGATCAGCGCGAGCTGGTTTCGATTGGCCAGTTCTCGCAACGTGCGCATGTCCGCAGCCTGACCGAACAAGTGCACTGGCAAGATCGCGCGGGTGCGTGGCGTCAGTGCATCCGCGACTCGCTCGGCATCCAAGTTGAAGCTGCCTGGTTCGATGTCCACGAACACCGGCGTGGCACCGACGCGCAAGATGGCACCAGTGGTGGCAAAAAACGTATACGGGGTGGTGATCACTTCATCACCGTCGCCGATGCCGAACGCGGAGAGAGCGATGGTCAAAGCGTCGGTGCAAGAGGACACGCCGATCGCGTGTTTGACGCCGATGTAGGCCGCAATCTCGCGTTCGAATGCGGCCACCTCTTCACCCAAGATGAACTGTTGCGAGCGGAGCACGCGCTCCATGGCCGGGCGGATCTCCTCCATCAAATCCGAGAGCTGGGCGCTCGAGTCGAAGAACGGAATGGTCGGGGTGGCGGCGAGGCGCACGCTCGTAGAGGGGGGATTCACGGTAGTGGCAGATCTTCCGGCTGATCGAGGCAGCTGAGCGCGCTGGCCCCGGTTTCACGATAGCGAAAGCGACTCTCGGGGCATATCAGGTTTCCGTCGCCGTCGCGCGCTTCGAGCCGATGCCCATGTCGACTCACCCAGCCCACGTGGCGGGCAGGAACTCCGATCAGCAGGGCGTAGTCCGGGTGTTGACCGCTGACCACCGCGCCTGCGCCGAGCAGACAATAGCGACCGAGGTCGGAGCCGCAGATCACGGTCGCGTTCGCGCCAAGCGAGGCTCCACGCCGTACTCGTGTCGGTGCGAATTCGCTCCGACGGGACACTTCCGAGCGTGGATTCTTCACGTTCGTGAACACGCACGAGGGGCCACAGAAGACCTCGTCTTCGAGCTCGACGCCATCGTACACGGAGACGTTGTTCTGGATCTTGACGTGGTTGCCGATCTTGGCGCCACCCGCGACGAACACGTTCTGTCCGAGGGTACAATCTCTGCCGATCGAAGCGCCCGCCATCACGTGGGAAAAGTGCCAGACGCGCGTGCCGCTGCCGATGGTGCATCCGGGATCGACCCACGCGCTCGAGTGAATTAACACGTCCTTCGGCCAGCCGCTCATCGCGCCGGCAGTGTAGCGCGCTTTGACGTTGCCGCGCGCCGGGGGCGGCGCTAACGGACCTTCCATGACCGAGCAAGACGGCCTGAAAATCGGCTCACACCTCTTCCAATCCCGGCTCATCGTCGGTACCGGCAAGTACCAGAGTGTCGAGGAAACGGAACAAGCGCTGACGGCTTCCGGAGCTGAACTGATAACGGTCGCGCTTCGCCGGGTCGATCTCAAAGATCGCAGCTCGGGCTCGTTGATGACACTGCTACTCAGCAAGCGTTGGACCATTTTGCCCAACACCGCCGGCTGTTACACCGCGGAGGAAGCGGTTCGTACCCTCCGCCTAGCGCGTGAGCTGGGCATCGCCGATCTGGTCAAGTTGGAGGTGATCGGAGACGCCAAGACGCTTTATCCGGACAACGAGCAAACGCTCGAAGCCGCCAAGCTCTTGGTCAAGGAGGGCTTCACCGTCTTGCCCTACTGCATCGACGATCCGATCGTCTGTCGCAAGCTCGAGGACCTCGGCTGTGCGGCGGTCATGCCGTTGGCCGCGCCGATCGGTTCGGGTCTCGGTATCCGAAATCCCCACAATTTGCAGATCATTTTGGAAAACGCCAAGGTGCCAGTGATCGTGGACGCGGGGGTCGGTACGGCCAGCGACGCCGCCGTGGCCATGGAGCTCGGCTGTGATGGCGTCTTGATGAACACGGCCATCGCGCACGCCAAGAAGCCGGTGCTGATGGCCGAGGCGATGCGGGGAGCGGTGGCTGCAGGCCGGCAAGCCTTCCTTGCCGGCCGTATGCCGAAGCGCGCGTACGCCAACGCTTCCAGTCCTGAAGCCGGACTGATCGAATGAGTGGTGGCGTGGCGCCGAGCGCAAAGCAACCTTCTTCCAAGCCGGCGCCGTACTCCAGCTATCAGCGGCGGTTGCTCGGCTTCCTGAGCGTAGCGAGCTTTTTCGAGGGCTATGATTTCTTCGCTTTGACCCAGATCTTGCCGAATTTGCGGGCTGATTTGCAGGTCGGCATCGCGGGCGGGGGGCTGCTCGTCGGCTTCATCAAC
>Ga0134124_10000172_pt1 | contig 59470 bp, 53 predicted proteins | sample KB304_FD_96880 | JGI IMG/M metagenome (GOLD analysis project Ga0134124, IMG submission 96880) | Terrestrial soil microbial communities without Nitrogen fertilizer from Kellogg Biological Station, Michigan, USA - KB3-0-4 | ecosystem: Environmental > Terrestrial > Soil > Unclassified ...
GACGTTGGTGGTGGCGGGATTCGGTGTGTGTGCGGAGGCTCAGAGTTCGGGAGCGAAGAAGACGACGTCGAAGAGCTCGAAGGTGAGCGCGACGTCCGGCAGCAAGACCCGCAAGACCTCGTCCAAGAAAGTGCGCAAGAAAAAGGAGCGGGGGCAGCAGGCGCCTACGGCGGACCGGATCTCGGAGATTCAGACGGCCTTGAGCAAGGATGGATCGTATAGCGGGACGCCAAGCGGGAAGTGGGACGACGCAACCGTGAAGGCCATGCGGAATTTTCAGAGCGCGAATGGGTTGAATCCCTCGGGGAAGCTGGATGCGCGGACGTTGACGAAGCTGGGACTGGGCTCACAGACGGCGGGAGTGGCAGCGCCGATTATTCCTGCGAACGCGACGTCGCGGCTGGTTTCGTCCAACCGGGAGCCTGCGACCCAGCAGTAGGTTTTTTGCAGTTTGTGGTTCGTGTTGCAATTCACTGACAACTGAATTAGAAGTCTGAGCCTGTTGCAGGTTTCGTGCGTGTTGGTGTGTGAAAGGACAGGACTTCATGCGTGTGGGGAAGACTATTTTCTTGGGAATTGTGGCGGCATTGGGGCTGATTGTGAATTGCGCAATGGTGGCGGCGCAGGTGCAGCCAGTTGGGAGGAGCCCCGTGAAGGCGGTGCGGTTTGGGAAGTTATGGAATGGGAAGGGGAAGGTTTGGACGAATGCCATTGTGATCGTGGAGGGCGGCAGGATTCGAAGTGTGGGCACGGAGGCTTCGGCGATCCCCGCGGGGGCGGAGGTGATCGATCTGTCGAAGTATTCGGGGCTGCCTGGACTGATCGATGTGCATACGCATATGACCATGTACACGGAAGAGGCGCTGGGCGTACCGATGCAGAAGCAGACGCTAAATGCATCGCCGGGATTCGCGGTGTTCATGGCGCGCAAGGGTGCCATGCGAACGCTGGAGAATGGCGTGACCACCGTGCGGGATCTGGGCGCGGACCAGTACATGGATATTGCGATGCGGGATTTGATCAATCGCGGAGAGATGATCGGGCCGCGGATGTTTGTCTGCGGATACGGCTTGTATGTGACGAATACGCCGTTCAAGAAGGAGGGGACGCCGCCGGTTGGCGGGATCGCGGATGGCGTGCCGGAAGTCTTGAAGGTGGTGCGGCAGCAGATTGCGGCCGGAGCGGACGTGATCAAGATGTATGGGTCGACGGGGACGGATGACGATGTGACCGGATTCGAAACGTATACGTTCGAGGAGATGAAAGCGGCGGTGGATGCGGCGCATCAGTTCGGGAAGAAGATCGCGATTCATTCGTATGGGCCGGACGGCGCGCGGGACGCGGTGCGGGCGGGGACGGATTCCGTGGAGCACGCTACGGATATGGATGACGCGACGATCGCGGAGATGGCCAAGCGCGGGACCTATTATGTGCCGACGATCGATCACAACCGGTATTACATCGACAACGGAGACAAGATCGGGTACGCGCCGGGATATAAGGAGCGGCTGGCGGCGTTCATTCAGCGGAATCTGGAGACGACGCGGAAGGCGTTTCATGCCGGGGTGAAGATTGCGATGGGGTCGGACGCGATTTATACGGGGTTTGGGCAGAATACGCGCGAGCTGGGCTGGTTTGTGAAGGCGGGAATGACGCCGGAGCAGGCGTTGCGGACGGCGACGACGAACGCGGCAGCTCTGCTGGGGAAAGAGAACGAGCTGGGAAGCGTCGCGCCGGGGTTTGTGGGGGATCTGGTGGCGGTCGAGGGTGATCCGCTGGCGGATATTGATGTGGCGGTGAGCCGGGTGAAGTGGGTGATGAAGGATGGAGCGGTGGTAGTAGATAAAAGATAGCGAAGTGAGGCACGGAAGCAACAAGCACGGGCGCAAGGAAGAGCGGTTAGCGCGTGTGACGGGAGAAGAATTCCCAGAGGGTTTCGCTGGCGTCTACGTTGTGGGTAGTTTTGCCGACGAACATTTCGGACAGGTATTGTTTTCCGCCGGGCCAGGTGTGGCCCCCGCCTTCGATGGTGTAGGATGACGACTTCGGAGTTTTCTTTGCAGGGTGAGTATGTTTGCTTGCGGACGATGGTGCCGTCTCCGGCTTTGTCGGGTAATGCCAACGATTGCGGCGTCGAGTCGCAGCCGTTGAGGCGTACCCATTTCTCGGCGGTGGCTTGGAGCGACAGGATGGTGCCGCGCGATCCATTGCGTCCCATGGGGCCGCCCTGGATCGGGACCAGGGGGTCTTTGTCGCCCTGAAAGACGATGACCGAAGCGGGTCTGGCGGGCTGGCACGCATTTGCAGTGCGCTCACCCATCGTAGCCGCGATCACGCCGGCGGCGGCGATTTGATCAGCCAATGCGCAGGCGATGCGCTGGGACATGAAGCCACCATTGGAGATGCCGGCGGCGTAGACGCGTGATCGGTCGATGCGGTAGTGGGAGGAGAGGCTACGAATCAGCGCGCTTATAAATTTCACGTCATCGATGCCTTCTTTGTCCGAGTCGGTGGCGCCGCGTCCGTCGGCCCAACTGCGGTGCAGGCCATCGGGATAGACCGTGAGGAAGCCGTGAGCGTCAGAGACCTTGTCAAAATGGGTCAGATCGGCGGTCTTGTGGCCGGTTCCGAGGCGACCATGGAGTGCGAGCACGAGAGCGGCGGGCTGGCCAGAATTGTAGGATGCGGGCACGTGCAGTTCGTAGGTGCGCTTGCGGCCATCGACGGTGAGCGAGCCTTGGGTGTTCGCGTGAGTTTTCGGGGCGAGGGACAATGCGGCCAGCAGCACGGATAGGTTGAGGATTAGATACAAAGTAGCCCTGATTCTTGTCAGCCCAGCCATGCTGCTATGCTCAGCGGCGTTGGCAACACGAAAGGATTTGCGATGGCAGTTCCACTGTCTCCAAGCGCCAAAGCGCTCATCGACCGGCGTAATTTTGCGCATCTTGCCACCCTGATGGAAGATGGTGCTCCGCACAGCGCGCCCGTATGGATCGCGCGGGAAGGGGAGCTTATCACCATCGTTACCGAAGACGGATCACTAAAGGGGAGGAACACGGCACGCGATCCGCGAGTTGCGATCTCCATCGTGGATTTTGTGGACCCGTACGAGGAAGTGCAAATTCAGGGGCGCGTGATCGAGCGCAGGCGCGATGCGGAATTGAAGGCGTTCGATGCGATGTCGCGGAAGTATGTGGGGCGCGATTGGCCGTATCGAGATGCAGAAGGACCGATCGTGCTGGTGATGGAAGTAGTGAAGGAGAAGTATTCGAAGCAGCCGTTCGAGCATACGCTGCTTGCGAAGTAGTTGAAACGAGATTCGCGGACAATCGCGGCAGCGACAATCGCATGGCAAATAAGTAGGCCGAAGGTTGCGGGCGCAACCCTCGGCCAGTTGTGCCCAAGGAGAATCACTCGATTGCTTGATATGGAGTGTAGCCAAGGGGCGGGAAGGATTTGCCGCGAGTTTGTCACGGAGTTGTAAAAGTTTGGGCGGGCGTTTTCGGGGGCCATGCGAATGATTTACTTCTTTCATGGACTTGAAGTTGAGATCCTTCGGCGGATGGGCTCAGAATGACAGCGGGTTGCGATTTGAGAGTGAGAATGGGGTTTGACGGCAGCGTGTTTGACGGTTGTGGCGGGCGGCGGTAACATTTAGTGTTCCCTGCGACAGTCCTGCAGTAAATCCGGAACAGAGTCAGAGCGATCGAGATTGAGTTTTCCTTGTGGGAGGATGTATGGCCACGGCAGCGGCGCCTCGCGTGTACAAGAACTTTATAAATGGAGAATGGAAGGACGCCAAAAGCGGAGAGGCCTACGAGAACCGCAACCCAGCCAATACCGACGAGTTGATCGGGATGTTTGCGTCCTCGGGAACGGAAGACGTGGATGCGGCAGTGGATGCTGCGAAGAACGCCTACAACGGGTGGCGGCTGACACCGGCCCCGAAGCGCGCGGAGATCTTGTTTCGGGCGGCGGAAATGCTGGTGCAGCGCAAGGAAGACTTTTCGACGGATATGACGCGCGAGATGGGGAAGGTGCTGGCTGAAACGCGCGGCGACGTGCAGGAAGCCATCGATATGACGTACTACATGGCGGGCGAAGGCCGGCGATTGTTCGGGCAGACAACGCCTTCGGAGCTGCCAAACAAGTTTGCGATGAGCGTGCGGCAGTCGATCGGCGTCGCGGGGTTGATCACGCCGTGGAATTTTCCGATGGCCATCCCGTCGTGGAAGATGATGCCGGCGCTGATTTGCGGGAATACGGTGGTGCTGAAGCCGGCGGAGGATACGCCGCTGTCTTCGTATCACCTGGTGCAGGTTTTGACCGATGCGGGCATGCCGCACGGGGTAGTGAATCTGGTGAGCGGCTACGGACCAGGGGCAGGTGCGCCGTTGTCACAACATCTGGATGTGCCCGTGGTGAGTTTTACCGGATCCACATCGGTGGGACGCGTGATTGCAGAGGCCTGCGCACCGACGTTCAAGCACTGCAGCCTGGAAATGGGCGGCAAGAACATCATCGTGGTGATGGACGACGCGAATCTGGATCTGGCGGTCGACGGCGCGGTGTGGGGCGGGTTCGGAACGACCGGACAGCGATGCACGGCGGCGAGCCGCGTGGCGGTGCATAAGTCGGTGTACAAGGAATTTGTGTCGCGATTTGTGGAGCGTGTGAAAAAGTTGCGGGTTGGCGACGGCTTGGACCCGCAGGTGGATATGGGGCCGTGCATCAACGAGCAGCAGTTAAAGACGGTGATGGACTATGTAGCCGTGGGGCAGAGCGAGGGCGCGAAGCTGCTGACTGGTGGAAAGCGGATCGATTCGGGGAAGCATGCCAAGGGCTGGTTTCACGAGCCCACGGTGTTCGGAGATTGCGCGCCGAGGATGCGCATCGTGCAGGAGGAAATATTTGGGCCGGTGGTTTCGGTGATTCCCATTGAGAGTTTCGAGCAGGGGATCGAAGTTGCGAATGGCGTGCCTTATGGCTTGTCGGCGTCGATATATACGCGCGATGTGAATAAGGCGTTTGCGGCGACGCGGGATTTGTTTACCGGGATCGTTTATGTGAATGCGCCTACGATTGGCGCGGAGACGCATTTGCCGTTTGGGGGAACCAAGCAGACGGGGAATGGCCATCGCGAGGCGGCGATTGCGGCGATTGATTTTTATACCGAGTGGAAAACCGTTTATATCGACTATTCAGACCGGTTACAGCGGGCGCAGATTGATAATAATTAAGGGCGTGACGGAACAGAGTGGCGTTTGGTTTTTGATTGGTGGACGTTGAGGTCCTGAGGCGTTCCTTGCCGGATCGCCTCAGGATGACAGGTTGCGTGGTGGTGGCGATCGCGGTGGCGTGGAATCCAAGCCGGCACCTGCTTAAACCGGGAGCGTGCGGCACTCAAGGGCGGGCTAGACCTTGGCGGTTTCGCTGAGTTGCTCGGCGGCTTTGAGGACCAGGTAGTGTTGGGCGGCCCAGGATTGGCTGGCGTGGAAGAAGTCTTCAACGGCGACCCACTTTAGTTCGTGCTCGCAGTCAGCGCTTACTTTCTCACCTAGCTCGGCGGAATAAAATGTGGCGTAGGTGGCCTGGCACTGGCCGTCGCTTTCCATGTAATGCAGGGATTGTCCGATTACCGTAGTGAGTTGCACCTTGCAGCCCAATTCCTCCATGATCTCGCGGTGAAGGGCTTGTCCGGGCGTTTCCAGGAACTCCACGCCGCCGCCCGGGAGATAGATGCGGCCGTGCTCTTCCTCTACGGCGGCGATGCGGCCTTGCTCATCGGCGATCACGGCGTAGGCGCACGAGCGAGTCTTCTGCGGCAACGAGTTGTTGCGGGTGCCGAAGACGGGGATGCGCTGCTTCCTCATCGGCATCAGAATGCCATTGCCGAGGAACAATCTGCAATCCTTGCAACCGCAGCGTGTGGCGCGTTGACGGGGCTTGACGGCATTCCTACAATAGAAGGAGCAGATGTAGTGTGCGAAGTATCAGTGGTGGCCATGAGGACTTCAGCCCTTCAGGAACGCCGCGACCGACAGATATTGGCGGATATCGTCCGGACCTACATTGAGACTGGGGAGCCAGTATCGTCGCGCGCAATTTCCAAGCGATTTGAGGAGAGCTTGAGTACCGCGACGATTCGCAACACCATGGCGGAACTTGAGGAGGCGGGTTATTTGTACCAGCCGCATACCTCGGCAGGTCGCGTGCCGACCGCGGCAGCATATCGTTTTTTCGCGCAGGAAATCGCCACGCAGGCGACCTTGAACGCCGTGGACAAGGAATGGATCCGGAGGGAAATGGCTGGCGCGACTAATTCCGCGGAGATCAAGGAACGCGCAGGGCATGTGCTGGCGGAAGTCTCGAATGGCGTGGGGATCATCATTTCGCCGCCGATGGGAAAAACGGTGCTCGAACATGCGCGGATGTGGTTGTTGCCGGACGGGCGTGTAGTGGTGGTGCTGATTTCGCCGGGCGGGAATACCCGGGACAAAATTTTGCATCCGGGACGGCGATTTACGCAGGGCGAGCTGGATGCGACTGCGGAGTTTTTGAACCGGCACTATTCCGGCTGGGTACTGGAAGCGATTCGCGACGACTTGCTGCAGAAGCTGGCGAATGAGCGCGAACGTTATGAAGGCATCGCGCAGAATGCGCTGACGCTGTGCGACCCGGCAATTCTGGGCGAGGATACCGCGAGCCGGGTGCACGTTGAGGGCACCGCGCAGATGGTCGGGGCGGGCGAATTCGTGGACCAGACGCAGCTCCGGGATCTGCTGGCGGCGATCGAAGAGAAGCATCGGCTGGTTACGGTATTGAATGCGTGCATCGACGCGCCAGAGCCGGTACACGTGCAGATCGGGGTGAAAGAGATTTCGGAGTCGGGGGAAAATCTGGCGCTGATCAGCGCACCGTATATGAGAAACGACCTGGTGCAGGGTTCGCTAGGGGTGCTGGGTCCCACCAGGATGCACTACGAGCGAGCGATCACGGCAGTGGCCTACGTGGCGCGACTATTCAGTGAAACACTGAGCAAAATTTGAAAGACTTTTTCAAGAAGAAGAGCAACGCAACACCAAAGACGGACCCCAATATGAATCCCATGGATAACAACGAAAATCTGGAGCAGTCACCGGAAGAACGCGCCGTGGCCGCAGACGCAGCGGCAACGGACACGGAAACTGCAAAACTGGCCGCCGATCTGGAAGACCTGAGGCAAACATTGCTGCGGCGGCAGGCAGATTTCGACAATTATCGCAAACGGATCGAGAAAGAACGCGCCGACGATTCCAAGAGAGCGACGGCGCGGGTGGTCGAAGGACTAATTCCTGTAATCGACGGCTTCGAGCATGCACTTGCGGCGCACCACGAGAAGGAATATGAGGTGTATCGCAAAGGTTTTGAGCTGATTTACAAGCTGCTGGTCGACAACATCTCGCGGATGGGTGTGGAGCGCGTCGACCCGACCGGCAAGCCATTCGATCCACATCTGCATCAGGCGATGGATCGAGCCGAAACGACCGACCATGAAGACGGCACAGTGGTGCAGACCTTTCAGCCCGGCTATGTATTTAACGGACGGGTCTTGCGGCCAGCGATGGTGCGTGTAGCGGTGAATCCGACGGCGGCATCGAAAAGAAGCGCGAATTAGATCTAGATAAGGAGTCGGGCCAGAATGGTGAAGAGTCAACAGCGCGACTATTACGAGGTGCTGGGCGTTACGCGCACGGCGTCGGTGGAAGAAATCAAATCGGCGTACCGCAAGTGCGCGCTCAAATGGCATCCCGACCGCAATCCGGAGAACAAAGCGGAAGCGGAGGTGAAGTTTCGCGAGAGCACCGAGGCCTACAGTATCCTGAGCGATCAGCAAAAGCGGCAGGTCTACGACACCTATGGCCACGCGGGCTTGAGCGGCGCGGGTGGCGCGGGCGTGGATTTCAACGGAACGATCTTTCAAGATTTCCACGACATTTTTGGGGATTTTTTCGGATTTGAGGACATGTTTTCGGGTGGCCGAGGGCGTGGCCGCGGGCGCACGCAACGCGGAGCGGATTTGCGGTACGACATGACGCTGACGTTTGAAGAAGCGTCGGCGGGCGTAGCCACGAAAGTAAAGCTGCCGCGGCAGGAATATTGCGAGGCGTGCAACGGCACGGGCGCGAAGAAGGGCACTGGCGTGGTGACGTGCCAGACGTGTGCCGGGCGCGGACAGCTGGCATATCAGCAAGGATTTTTCACGATTACGCGAACGTGCCCACAATGCCAGGGTGCAGGGCAGATTGTGCGTGAGCGCTGCCCGGAATGTCGCGGACAAGGGCGCATCGAGCGCGAGAAGACAATTGAGCTGCGCATTCCGCCGGGCGTGGATACGGGAACGCGGCTGCGCGTTGCCGGGGAAGGCGAACCGGGACCGAATGGGGGACCTCTAGGTGACTTGTATGTGGTGCTGGAGGTCAAGGAGCACTCGTTCTTCGAGCGGCGTGGGGCGGACTTGTATTGCACGATTCCCGTGAGCATCTCGCAGGCGACGCTGGGCACGGAGCTGCAGGTGCCTGGGCTGAATGGTGAGGAACGCCTAAAGATCCCCGAGGGGACGCAGAGCGGAGCAGTATTCCGACTCAAGGGCAAGGGCTTGGCGGATCCTCGCGGCGGTGGAAAAGGTGACTTGTACTACCACGTGCGGGTGTTGACGCCGACGAAACTCACGCGCGAACAGCGCAAGGTGATGGAAGAGCTCGGAGCTTCGTTGAAGGTCGACAACAAGCCGGCGGAGCGCAATTCATCGATCTTCGACAAGGTTAAGGATATCTTCGGTTAGTCCGTCAGGCGGGCGTCGCAGAGGTGGCCTGCGGGCCCAGCACTTCCCGCATCACGGTCGACAACTGACGGAGAGCCTCGGCGCAATTTCCGGAAAAACTCGAGCCATGCATCACGGCCAGCGTTTTTGGCTGCAGTTGCGCCAATCCTTCAAGGATTCGGCCGGTATTGTGGGTGTAGGGCATGTAATCGGCGAAAGGGCTCGCTTGCGTCTGGAGCAAGGCGTCACGAGCGGCGTCGATGATGCTGGAATGCGCCAGCGGATCGCAGACTCCCCATTGATGAAATAGATCCGAGCAGAGCAGGGTGCGCTGCGTTTCTTCGAAGAGCACACCGGCATCCCAACCATGCGGCACGTGGGGCGTTGGATGGAATCGGAAGCGGTATTTTCCGGTCGGCAGGGTGTCCTTGGAGCTTAGCCCGCGTGCCGGTCGGTTTGCGAAATCGTTCACACTGACCAGCGCCCCTACCTGGCTACAGACCGGTTCGGCGTGGGGGGCCTTTTCCAGCCAGTAATTCAAGGAACCGCACTCGTCGGATTCAAAGTGGCTGAAGCCGATCCAGCGCAACGTGGCAGGATCTATCACTTTGCGGACTTCCTCCAACATCGCAGGGAACATGGCGCGGAGTCCGGTGTGGAACAACATGGGCTGCTCATCGCGGATGAGGAAGTGATTGAACTGCAGGTTGATTTCCGGCACGAACACGGAAATACGGAAAAGGTCGGGGGCGATCTCCGTCGTCTCGGGCATGTGCGACTCCTTGATCGGTATTGGTGTACTGCGGCCTGACTACTATGACGGAGAATACAGAGAATAGCGGAAATTTGGGCGTACATCCCACAATCCGGTAAAATCTCGGCGTGCGTCGACGATTTTTCGTCTCACAATTTGACGTGGGGTCCGCGAGCGCGGTCATGGAAGGGCCGGCAGCGCATCACCTTGGGCGCGTGCTGCGGGCGCAGCCTGGGCAGCTCTACGAATTGAGTGATGGGGCGAAAGTTTACCTTGGCCGGATCGAGACGGTGTCCCGGGATCGTATCGATTTCGCGTTGGAAGAGGAAATTCCTTCGTATCAGCCGGCAGTGGAGATGAGCCTGCTGCTGTCGATTGTGAAATTTGACGCGTTTGAGTGGGCGCTGGAGAAAGCTACGGAGTTGGGGGTGGCGGCGATTATGCCGGTGGCGGCGGCACGAAGTGAGCGAGCGCTGGTGGCCGCGGCCGGCAAACGGGCTGAGCGATGGGGGAAGATACTTGCCGAGGCGGCGCAGCAGTCGCGGCGTGTGCGTGTGCCGAGATTGTTGGAAGTGACCCGGCCGGGGCAGGCTTTTGGCGGTTACCCGGAGGCCAGAAAGATCATGCTCTCCGAGCGAATCGGCGCGCCGGCTTTGCGTGAAGTGCTGGCCGGCGAAGGGGTTAGATCGGGAGAAGCGGTGCTGGCGATTGGTCCGGAAGGCGGGTGGACCGAGGAGGAATTCGAGCTGGCGCTTGGTGCGGGATTTCAAGAGGCGTCGCTGGGGAAGCTGATACTGAGGACGGAGACGGCGGTGATCGCGGCAGTGGCGTCGTTGAACTACGCTCTGGGCACCTGACACACGAAGGTAGAAGCGGTTCGGTGCTTGCAGGGCGGCGCGGCGCAAGCAACAGAGGACGTCGGTAGCGCGTCAAACGAAGGGAACCGTGGGGGAAATCGTCCCGAGCGGGCGATTTGGTGTTGCATGTCGCACCACAACGCGATCAAGCTCTGGCGCGGCGCGCGACGCCCGTGTTATAAATACGAGGCAGCGAAAAGATGCAAAGCACGGACGAGAGAAATTCTCCGACCAACGTGGCCTCGGAAGTTCCAGCGCCAGCAGCTCCCGCCAGCGCGGCCTCCGAATCGCCGTCCACGGATCATTCATTCCGCAATGAAATTCGAGTCTGGACGCGAGACCTGCTGATCGCCATTGGCCTGGCGCTGATCATCATTGTGTTCCTGTACCAGCCGGTGAAAGTGGAAGGCACGAGCATGGCGCCGCTGCTGTCGGATCAGGAGCGGATTTTTATCAACAAATTCGTGTACCGATTTGAACCCATCGATCGCGGGGATGTGGTGGTGTTCTGGTATCCGCTGGACCGGTCCAAGTCGTTCATCAAGCGCGTGGTGGGATTGCCTGGCGAGACGGTGGAGATTCGCCAGGGCCTGGTGTACGTGAACGGCAAATCGATGCCGGAGCCTTATGTGCCCCCGCAATACGAGGATATGAGCGATTTTGGCCCGGTGCGCGTGCCGCGGGATTCGTATTTTGTGATGGGCGATCATCGCATCAGCTCGAATGATTCGCGGGTATTCGGGCCCGTGGCGAGCCGGTACATTTATGGGCGCGCGGTGTTTGCATACTGGCCGGTGGATCATTTTGGATCGCTGTCCACTACGGCGACGACGGAAGCCAAGACGAAATGACTTGTATGAGCGTCGACAGCCACTGCATCGGAGGACACACTGACAGAAGTACAGCATCGACCCGCCATACTCGCGCTGGAAGACGGGCGCGTTTTTAACGGCCGCGCGGCCGGAGCGATCACGCGCCGGGGCGGCGAAGTCGTTTTCAATACCAGCCTCACCGGATATCAGGAAGTATTCACCGATCCAAGTTACGCCGGGCAGATGGTGTGCCTGACGTACCCCCACATTGGAAACGTTGGAGCCAACCTCGAGGATGAAGAGGCTGGCAGGCCGTACATCGAGTCGCTGATCGTGCGCGAATTTTCGCAGGTGGCGTCGAACTGGCGCTCGGCCGAATCCGCACAGTTGTATCTGAACCGGCACAAGATTCCGGTGATTTGGGACATCGATACGCGGGCTCTGGTTTTACACCTGCGAAAACATGGCGCCTTGCGCGGGATTGTGGCGACCGACGGGACGCCCGCGGATCAGTGCGTGCACGAGGCCAAGCAGTTGCCGACGATGGGGGGGCAGGAACTGGCCAGCCGCGTGAGCTGCGACAAACTGTACAAGTGGGACACCGGTTCGATCGATCTGGCGAGTTCGCCGTGGTCGGAGCAGATGGGCGAGTCGGGCGCGAATCCGGAAACGCGGCGGTTTCGCGTGGTGGCCTACGACTACGGGATCAAGCAGAACATTTTGCGATTGCTGGTGGACCATCACTGCGAAGTGGCGGTGGTGCCGGCACAGACGTCCGCAGAAGACGTGCTGGCGCAGAGGCCAGATGGTGTGTTTCTCTCGAATGGGCCGGGCGACCCGGAGCCTGCGACGTACGCTATCGAAAGCATTCAGAAATTGCTGGGGCGTGTGCCGGTGTTCGGGATTTGCCTGGGACACCAGCTCTGCGGCCTGGCGCTGGGCGGGAAGACGTTCAAGTTGAAGTTCGGGCATCACGGGTCGAATCATCCAGTGAAGAATCTGTTGACCGAGCAGGTGGAGATCACCGCGCAGAATCACGGGTTCTGCGTGGCTCCGGAGTCGCTGCCGTCGAGCGATGTGGAGATGACGCATTTGAATTTGAACGATGGCACGAACGAAGGGTTGCGGCATCGTTCGCTGCCGCTATTCAGCGTGCAGTACCATCCTGAGGCTTCGCCAGGGCCGCATGATTCGCACTATTTGTTCAGCCAGTTCACGGATTTGATGAAGGAATTTGCGGCGCCGGGGAGCTCGCGCCGATGACGTGGCGGCGGACGACTTTCCAGACAACGCTAACGACAAATGCCAAAACGTAAAGACATCAAGAAGATTCTGATTATCGGGTCGGGGCCGATCATTATCGGACAGGCCTGCGAGTTCGACTATTCTGGAGCGCAGGCTTGCAAGGCTTTGCGCAACGAGGGCTACGAGGTCGTGCTGGTGAATTCGAATCCGGCGACGATCATGACCGACCCGGAATTGGCGCACCGGACGTATATCGAGCCACTGACGAAGGAATATCTCGACGAAATTCTTGGGCGAGAGAAGCCGGATGCACTGCTACCGACGGTCGGAGGGCAAACGGCGCTGAACCTTGCGGTGGAGCTGGCGGAAGGCGGAATTCTCGAAAAGCATAAAGTGGAGATGATCGGTGCGTCGCTGCGCGCGATCAAGGTGGCGGAAGATCGGCTGTGGTTCAAGGATGCGTGCCGAAAGATCGGACTTGAGGTGCCGGCGTCGGCGCTGGTGAACAACGCGCAGGACGCGCTGCGGTTGTGCGATCAACTGGGCTTTCCGCTGGTGATTCGGCCGTCGTTCACCCTGGGTGGCACGGGCGGATCGATCGCCTATAACCGCGAGGAATTTGGCGAGGCCATCGCGCACGCTTTGGACATGAGCCCGGTGCATGAGGCGCTGGTTGAGGAATCGGTGCTCGGGTGGAAGGAGTACGAACTCGAAGTGATGCGGGATTACCGCGACAACTTCGTGGTGATCTGCACGATCGAAAATTTCGACCCCATGGGCGTGCATACCGGCGATTCCATCACCGTGGCTCCGGCACAGACGCTGACGGACAAAGAATACCAGCGGATGCGCGACGCCGCGGCCGCGATTATTCGCGAAGTGGGCGTGGAGACTGGCGGATCGAACGTGCAGTTCGCGATCAATCCGGAAAACGGGCGCATGACGGTGATTGAGATGAACCCGCGCGTGTCGCGTTCGTCAGCGCTGGCCAGCAAGGCTACCGGCTTTCCGATTGCGAAGATTGCGGCGCGGCTGGCGGTGGGAATGTCGCTGGACGAAATATCCAATGACATCACGAAGAAGACCCCGGCGTGCTTCGAGCCTTCGATCGACTATGTGGTCGTGAAGATTCCCAAGTGGCAGTTCGAGAAGTTTCCCGGCGCGGATACCACGTTGGGAACGCAGATGAAGTCGGTCGGCGAAGTTATGTCCATCGGGCGAACGTTCAAGGAAGCGCTGCAGAAGGGGATTCGCTCGCTGGAACCGCATACGCCATGGCGTGCGCCGGCGGATACGCCGGAATCACTGCTGCGCGAGAAATTGGCGACGCCGCGACCCGATCGTATTCATTGGCTGCTCACGGCGGTAGAGCGCGGGCTTCCGAGTTCCGAGATTTGCGAGCTGACAAAAATCGATCCGTGGTTTATTCACCAGTTGGAAGAGATCAACGGAATCAACCGGCGCGCCGCTAGCGTGACCGTTGAGACCGCCTCGCGCGATTTGCTCCGCGAGGTGAAGCGCCATGGGGCCAGCGATGAACAGTTGGCGCAGATCTGGAAGACAACGCCTGCGGTAGTTCGTTTGCAGCGAGCGCGATATGGCGTGGCGCCCGTTTTCAAGCGCGTGGACACCTGCGCGGCGGAGTTCGAGTCCTTCACGCCGTACATGTATTCCACGTACGAAGACGAAGATGAGTCGGACCCACAGCCGCGGCCGAAGATCATGATTCTGGGGAGCGGGCCGAACCGCATCGCACAGGGAATCGAGTTTGATTACTGCTGTTGCCATGCCTCGTTCGCGCTGCGCGAAGACGGCTATGAGACGATCATGGTGAATTGCAATCCGGAGACGGTTTCGACCGATTACGACACCTCCGATCGTTTATATTTCGAGCCGCTCACACTGGAAGACGTGCTGGCGATCGTGGAACGCGAAAAGCCACAGGGTGTGATCGTGCAGTTCGGCGGACAGACGCCGTTGAACCTGGCGCTGGAGTTGAAGCGCAATGGCGTGCCGATCATTGGTACCACGCCGGAATCGATCGACCTGGCGGAAGACCGCCGGCGATTTGGGCGCTTGCTGGAAGAATTGCGCATCCCACAGCCGCGGAATGCCACGGCATTGGTGCCGGAAGAGGCTGCCCGCGTGGCCGGCGAAATCGGGTTGCCCGTGCTGGTGCGGCCGAGTTACGTGCTGGGCGGTCGCGCGATGGTGATCGCATACGACGTGAATACGGTACAGGAATACGTAGCGCAGGCGGCGCTGATGGGGCCGGCACGGCCGGTGCTGGTCGACCAATTTTTGGAGGAAGCGACCGAAGTGGATGTTGACGCGCTGGCGGACGGCACGGATGTGGTCATCGGCGGGATCATGGAGCACATCGAGGAGGCGGGCGTACACTCGGGCGACTCGTCGTGCGTGCTTCCGCCGGTCAGTTTGCCGCCTAAGATCATCGATACCATCCGGGACTACACCAAGCGCTTGGCGCTGGCTCTCAAAGTAGTAGGACTAATGAATGTGCAGTACGCGATTCAGCGCGACACGGTATACGTGCTGGAGGTCAACCCACGCGCGTCGCGCACCGTGCCGTATGTCAGCAAGGCCACCGGCGTGCCGCTGGCGAAGGTGGCGGCGCGGCTTATGGCGGGGAAGCGGCTCGCCGATATGAAGCTGCCGTTGGTGCGGCACAACGGAGTTTCGGAGATCGCGGTGCACGATTTCTATTCGGTGAAATCGCCGGTTTTTCCGTTCAACAAGTTCCGGGGCGTCGATACGATCCTGGGGCCGGAGATGCGCTCGACCGGCGAGGTCATGGGAGTGTCCACTTCCTACGGGCTGGCGTTTGCGAAAGCACAGCTCGCTGCGGGGCAACGCTTGCCACAAAAAGGCACGGTATTTCTCAGCGTTAATGACCGCGACAAACGGCACGTTGGATCACTAGGCAAGGATTTGCTAGCGCTGGGATTCCGCTTGCTGGCTACCCGCGGGACCGCGGCGGCCTTGGAAGCCGCGGGGATCGAAGCCGAGCCCGTGTTTAAGGTGAATGAGGGCCGGCCAAACATCGTCGATCTGGTCAAAACTCGGAAAATCGATTTGATTATTAACACGCCGTTGGGGCGCGAGTCGTTTTACGACGAAAAATCGATCCGCCGCGCGGCGATCCGTCACAATATTCCCTGCATCACCACACTGGCGGCCGGACAGGCGGCGGCGCTGGGCATTCGCGCGCTGCTGAATCAGAGCGTGGAAGTCGCGGCGTTGCAGGATTTGCATCGCCCGCGCGTCGCCACGTCAGACGCCACGGCGACAGGAGACTGAGCTATGGATCTTTCGGGAGTTTACCCGGCGCTGACCACGCCTTTTGCCGCTGACGGCAGCGTATCGGTGGCAGATATCCAGCACAACATCGGGCGCTACAACTCGACGGGTCTGGCTGGGTATGTGGCGATGGGTTCAACCGGTGAGTCGGTGTTGCTATCGCACGACGAGTGGGAAACCGTGCTGATCGCCGTGAAAGAAACGGCGGCGCCGGGAATGCGACTCATCGCCGGCACCGGCGCGGAATCGACTGCGGAGACCATCGAGAAGACCCAGCGCGCCGCGCAACTTGGCTATGAAGTCGCGTTGGTGAAGACGCCGCATTATTACAAGCCGGTCTACAAGCCGGAGGTGTTGATCGCCCACTACCAGCGAGTTGCGGACGCCTCACCGATTCCCGTGCTGTTGTACTCGGTGCCGGTATTCACAGGAATTACGCTGGAGGCCCCGGAGATTGGCACGCTGGCCCAGCATCCCAATATTGCCGGCATCAAGGACAGCTCTGGCCACGTCCTGCGCGTTGTGGAAACAATGGCCCGAGTGCCGGCCGACTTTCAGATCCTGGTAGGTGCACCGCCGACCTTGCTGCCATCGATTGTGGTGGGAGCGCGAGGAGGCATCCTGGCGTTGGCATCGGCGCTGCCCGAGATGTGCGTGGCTTTGTTCAATGCCTCGCGTCGAGGGGAGATGGACAAAGCTCGCGCGCTGCAGCAAAGCTTGCTTACAGCTTCCACTGCGATCGTGTCGGAAGCGGGCATCGCCGGAATCAAGTTTGCGATGGATCAGCGGGGCTATCGGGGTGGAATTCCGCGCCTGCCGATCCCGCCACCGGCGGAGTCCGCGAAGCAACGCATACTCGAAATGCTGGCGACCCTGGAGCCCGTCGCCGCTCGGGCGTAGCCCGTTCTACGCAACTGTTGTGCACATCGCCTCTACACAAAGCCTCTACACGGGGCCCGCGGCTACCGTTTGCCGTCGGGCTTCGTCCAAGACATTCATGCGGCATGGCCTGCGTTCCGATTGGCTGGTTGTAAGGCCTGCCAGACTTAGCTGATGCAATGGGGCTGATGCAACGGGGCAAGTTTTCCCCGATTTGCTGTGACCAATAGGCATGGGTATCATCTAACTCGCGATGGGCTGTGTCTCGATACCGTACCGGCGCCTGCCTCACCAGCCAAAGCTGTTCCTTCGGCTTATTGATGATTTTTCCGGCGTCTCGAATTTCTACACACATCCGCTTACGTTGGAGGCCATAGCTCGAGTGGCCAAGTCGCTGGATTTTCCTGTTGACCGGCGCAAGCAGGTGGCGGCGGTACTGCGTGAGACCAATGCAGCTCTGGGATCTGGTGACGCCACGCAGCGAAACCTGGAGCGATTGGAAAATGGCGCCGCGGCGATTGTCAGCGGCCAGCAGGTGGGGCTGTTTGGCGGGCCAGCATACGCGTTCTACAAAGCGCTCAGTGCGATTCGCATCGCGGAGGAATTGACCGCCGTGGGCATCGATGCCGTCCCGGTATTCTGGATGGCTACCGAGGACCACGACCTCGACGAAGTTCGCCATGTGTCGTTTTTCAAGTCCGGCAAGCTGACGCGCTTTGAACTGCCTGGCGAAGGCACCGCGGGCCGACCGGTAGGCCGGGTGCGGCTGGGCGCCCAGGCCGACGAGATCACGAAGGCCGCCGCGGAGATGCTCGGCGGGACCTCGAGTGCGGAAGTCGCAAGCTTTCTGCTGGAGAGCTATCGAGCTGACGAGACATACGGCAGCGCGTTCGGAAAGCTGTTCGCTCGGGTGTTCGCGGAGCACGGCTTGATCCTGCTCGATCCTCTGGACGCCAGGCTGCACAAAATCGCGGCTCCGATCTACCGCAAAGCTCTGGAAGATCGCGATGCGCTCAGTGAAAAACTGCTGGGGCGCGGCAAGGAACTAGAAGCGGCGGGTTACGAGCCGCAGGTAAAGGTGTCGGCTACAGGCACGCTGTTGTTTCATATCAAGGATGACGTACGCCAGCCTATCGTCGCCAAGATCAACGGGAATGCCGAGGGCGGGAATACTGGAGGATTCAAGTCCGGTGAGATGTCCTGGACGCGCGACGAGGCTTTGCGATTGGTGGATCAGGCGGCGGAGGTATTCAGCCCCAACGCGCTTCTGCGCCCGGTGCTACAGGATTATTTACTGCCGACGGTGGCGTTCTGTGCCGGCTCGAGTGAGATCTCTTATCTTGCACAGTCGCAAGTGGTGTACCAACACATCCTAGGGCGTGCTCCGGTGATCCTGCCGCGCGCGGATTTCACGATTCTGGATGCCAAGGGCGACAAGATCCTGCAGAAATATCATTTGTGTATCGAGGCCGTATGGGCCGGTCCGCAGGAACTGCGCCGGCAGATGGAAGCAGTATCGCTGCCAACGGAATTGGCTGCGGAATTCGACCGTAAAAGGTCACTGGTCGAAAGCACGCTGGCGCAACTCGGCGAAGATATTGAAAAGCTGGACGCTACACTGGCCGGAGCGGTGACCACCGCCAAAGAGAAAATGACCTTCCAGCTTGAGAAATTGCGAGAAAAGACCGGCCGCGCGTTAGACGATCGCGCGGGCCTGATCGGTGAGCATGCCGAATTTCTGGAGCATTTGCTGTATCCCAACAAAACACTGCAATCGAGGGATTTGTGTTTCCTGCCCTTCCTGGCCCAATGGGGCCAGCAGGGCTTGAAGCAGCTGAAAGACCTGTCGGGCAGTGCCAACCTTAAAGAACACCGCATCGCACGCATCCCCTAGTATTAGAGAATTCCGGCCTGCCCCGGCCGCCCTTGTCGACCGCACTGCTGAGGTGTTTACGCCCCGCCGCTGGCCTTGGCGCGAGCTTCCAGCACACCCTTGGGTATCGTCAGCGCCGCGGCAGCGACGTTCTGCTCCAGGTGGGCGACTTTGGATGTTCCAGGAATGGGCAGCATCACCGGCGAGCGTCGCAACAACCACGCTAGCGCCAGTTGAGCTGGACTGACCTTGAGTTGCGTTGCGGCGTGCTGCAACTCCGAGCCGGTATCGGAGACCTTCCCTGCAGCCAGCGGAAACCAGGGAATAAATCCGATTCCGGCGCGCTCGCAATAGTCCACTACATCATCGGCGCCGCGATCCACGACGCTGTAGCGGTTTTGCACCGATACCACTGTGACCGTCTTGCGGGCGTTCTCAGTATCCGCAACGCTGACCTCGGATAGTCCAATATGTCGAATCTTCCCCTGCGCTTGCAGGTCTTTCAATGTGCCAAGCTGATCCGCCGGCGGCACTTTGGAGTCGATGCGGTGAAGCTGAAATAGATCAATGCGTTCCAGCTTCAGGCGTCGCAGGCTGCCTTCGCAGGCTTGGCGGAGATGCTCGGGCTTACCATTCGTCACCCACTGGTCTGGGCCCGTGCGGTCGAAGCCTGCTTTAGTAGCGATGACGAGCCCCGCGGGATAAGGATGGAGGGCTTCGGCGATGATTTCCTCGCTGACGTTCGGTCCATAAGAATCCGCCGTGTCAATAAAGTTGATGCCGAGTTCGACGGCGCGACGCAAGACGCGAATGGCTTCTTGGCGGTCCTTGGGCTCGCCCCACACACCAGGGCCGGTGATGCGCATGGCTCCAAACCCTAGCCGATGAATACTAAGGTCCCCGCCAATACGGAATGTGCCGCTCTTGGCAGCGGGCAAGCTCTCCCATTTGGGTGTTGTTGTTGGTTGATCGCTTGCGGTCATGTGGCGATCTCCTTTCGCAGGGTTAGATTCGCGCGTAGGCCAAGCAGATACGGCCTTCAATGCTTTTTCATCTCTGCGGCGTTGGATTGGGCCCGGCCGGGCCTCTGTGAATTGGCGCACACTTCTGGCCCATAGGTTAGGCGCGGAACTGGACGTGCGGACAGGACTCTCTTTCGACAAGCGACTCCGTCGGTACCATTGAGCGCCTGCGAAGGCGCCATCGAAAATAGGCCATTGTCGGACCGCCTTCCGGCGCTTGCCGGGCGTGCCACACCCCTGGGCAAAGCGGCAGGGGGCAGGTTCACATCTCTGTGCCTATGGAGGAGTAATGCAACGCGCTCTATTCACCGTCTCTCTGTTTGTGGTTGCGGCCATGCCGGCGGCTGCGGAAGAAATTGCATTGAAAGATGGGACCAAGATCGTAGGGCGCATGTCGGCGCTTTCTGCCGACAAGATCGAGGTAGAAACGGCCTACGGCAAAATGCAACTCAAGCGTGCCGACGTTCTTACCATCAGTTTTCCCGAGAATGGCGCGCCGAGCACCAGCGCTACACCTGCGGCCGCGCCTGCGTCCACGGGAAAGCGCGAAGGTCCGGCGATCGACGATTCTTTGCAGGGCACGCAGTACGTGAATCGCAGCGGCAAGTTTGCCCTGACGCTGCCGCCAGACTGGCGAATCAATCCAAACTTGTCGAAGGCGCCGGCAACCATCGCGGCACTCAGCTCGCGCGATGACATGCGCTACATCATTGTGTCGCGCGAGGAGTACAACGGATCGCTGGAAAGCTACAAGGGACTCGGCGAAATTGTGGCGCGCAAGAGTTTATCCAACTACGAGGAGCTTTCCGCATCTCCGATCACCATCGACGGGAAGCAAGGGCTGTTAGTTTCCTATCGGGGGAATCTGCCAAAGGCTGATAATCTGCCGGTGCAATTTCTGGTGGCAATCATTCCATCTGGTAACACTTACACGCGAATCGCCGCGTGGTGCGTTGAGCCGCTATTCCATGAAACGCAGCCGATGTTTGAGCGAATCATGGGTTCATACCACAGCGCGGACAGCGCATCGCGGACGGCACAGCTGTCCAAGCCCTGATTTGGGTGCGACCGAAACAGCCTACAGCGGATTGCAGTCGAGATCGCGGGGCATGCTGAGAACCGGCATGACAGCGGTACTGGTCCGTACTATTTGAATACAACTCGTCCACAATTACCGGGTCGGTCATATCCCCACATGCTAAATAGCGTGTGGGGACTGGTGGAATGAAATTACTTCTGGCCTGGTGGTGGCATCGCCGGATGGCGCGCGCCATTTCTGTCCGACTTGCGCTATACCGGCAAGGTTAGTTCTCGCGCTTCAGAATCCCGTTTCTGGCGGTATCCAAAGACGGCAGCATACGCGTCGGCATTGCCGCTGGGCTCCTTATGACTTCCTAATGTCTTGAAATCTAGAATTGTGAAAAGCGTTGGCCAGGGGCGAGTTCTTGTGTCGACCGGCACGGGGTTCGCCCCATTTTTCTTATTTGCGATCTGCAAACCACTATGACGCTTGAGAGCGCCGCAGATTTGCTGGCGTTGGCGTTGCCCGTGATTTCAGTATCTAGCTAACTCGTACGACCGCTGCGGCGTCTGGATTCCGAGCTGTGAGCACTTGGCGAATTTCGGAAAGCAACTCGAAGGATCGCAGCCGCGCGAAATGATCGTAAATATGCCCGGTAACGATGAGTTCGTCCGCCTGAGTCAGATCGAGGAAGGTTTGCACTCCACGTAGCACCGTCTCCGGTGAACCCACGAAGGAGCACGACAACGTCTGATTCAGCATCGTGCGTTCGGCAGGGGAGCCGAAATACGGCTCGATGTCATCGATCGGCGGAGGTAGCTGTCCAGGCGAGCCGCGGCGAAGATTCAAGAAGCTCTGCTGCATAGAGGTAAAGAGCCGGCGTGCTTCGCCGTCGGTCGCAGCGGCAACCACGTTGGCGGCCGCTATCGCGTAGGGCTGCTTCCATCGCTCTGACGGCTTGAAAAGCTCGCGATAGATTCTGAGGGCCGCGATCAAGTCCGCCGGTGCGAAGTGCGAAGCAAACGCGAAGGGCAGCCCCAAGAGCGCGGCCAGTTGCGCGCTGAACAAGCTGGAGCCCAGCAGCCAAACCGGAACATCAAGGCCAGCGCCGGGGACAGCGCGGATTTTTTGACCTGGCTCCGTGGGCCGGAAGTAGTACATCAATTCCTGGACGTCACGGGGAAAACTATCGGCGGCGGTTGCGGCGTCGCGGCGCAAGGCCCGCATGGTGAGCGAATCTGTGCCGGGGGCGCGACCGAGGCCCAGATCGATCCGGCCCGGATACAGTGACGCGAGGGTTCCGAATTGTTCGGCGATCACCAGGGGCGAATGATTCGGGAGCATGATTCCACCGGACCCCACGCGAATCGTTTGCGTGCCACCAGCGACATAGCCGATCACCACGGAAGTAGCTGCGCTGGCGATTCCCGGCATGTTGTGGTGCTCGGCTACCCAGAAGCGGCGGTAACCCCATTTCTCAGCGTGCTGCGCCAAATCGAGGGTGTTGCGCAGGGCATCGGCTGGAGTTGCGCCTTCGATGATGGGCGAGAGGTCGAGAATAGAAGTGGGAATCATGAGCACTCAGCTTATTGGATGCGCAGCGCAATGCGAAGTAATAGACGGCGATGGGCAAGCGGCTGGACGAGACAGCGGGCGAGTAAACTATCCGTTGCACCCAGCGCGTCATAACCGGAGAGCGAGATGCAAATGTTGCGTGTGAAGACCAACCGACGAACACAGTTAGTAGACGTGACGCAGGAAATCGAGCAAGTCGTTGCCGAGTCAGGAACAAAAGAAGGCGTCTGCTACGTTTACATACCGCATACGACCGCGGCGGTGATGATTAACGAGCATGCGGACCCGGATGTGGCGTCGGACCTGGAAGGCGTGTTCGATCGGCTGGTGCCGCACAAAGGGCCGTACCGGCATGCCGAGGGCAACACCGATTCGCATGCAAAGGCGATCATGGTGGGCGCCAGCCAGGTGATCTTCATTGAACGGGGAAAATTAGCGCTAGGCACATGGCAAGGGGTATTTTTCTGCGAATTCGACGGTCCTCGCGAGCGCAAGATGTGGGTCAAGGTCACGGCCGATTGAGCAGGTCGCTCGATATGCGTTGGAAAATCCCTTTAGGAGTGAGAAGCCATCTTGAGCCGGCCGGGCCTCATGAAGTATGTGCTAGAGTTTTGTCGATGAAGAATCGCGTGGGAATCTACATACAGGTTCCGTTCTGCCAGACCAAGTGCACCTATTGCAATTTCCACACCGGCGTGGTGTCCAGCGCCAGGTTTGCTCCGTTTGTAGACGCAGTGTGCCGCGAGATTGCCACGCATCGCACTTTGTATGCGACATCGGGCGTGACGCTACCCGAGACATTCACCGGTGCTGTGGCGGACACCGTGTACATCGGTGGAGGCACGCCGAGCCTGCTCGATCCCGCGCTTCTGCGCATGCTCATGGACGCGATTCGCACACATCTTCTGACGGACCTGAAAGAAGTGACGCTGGAGGCTGATCCGGAAACCATCACCGCGGAAAAGGCCATCGCATGGATGCTTGCTGGGATCAACCGCATCAGCTTCGGAGTGCAATCTTTTTCCGATCGCGAACTCGCGGCCTCGGGTCGCATGCACCGCACTTCCGACGTCTATCGTTCGTGCGCCATCCTGCGCGAGGCGGGGATCGCAAATATCTCGTTCGATCTGATCGCCGGCCTTCCGCACCAGACGGCCGAGACCTGGCAAAGCTCTCTCGACGAATTGACCAAGCTGACGCCGGAGCACGTCTCCATCTATCTGCTCGAAATCGATGAGGGCAGCCATTTGGGCGGCGAGGTCCTGCGTGGCGGGGCCCGCTACAGCGCCCGGGAATTGCCCAGCGAAGACGAGATGGCGGAATTCTACGAGACCGCCTGCCTTTTCTTGCAGCGCGCCGGGTATCGGCACTACGAAATCTCCAACTGGGCAAAGCCCGGCTTCGAGTCGCAGCACAATCTGAAATACTGGCGCCGCGAGCCGTATCTCGGCTTCGGAGCCGGAGCACATTCTTTCTCCGGCACGGAACGCTGGGCCAATGCGCATGACGCCGCGGCATATGTAAACGCATTACAAGCGGGCCGCTTGCCCGTGGAACAGTATGAGCTGTTGACGCGAAATGGAGCGTTGGAGGAAGAGTTGTTTTTGGGACTGCGGCAGCTCGATGGTATCGACCTCGGGAATATCGAGGCGGAATACGGAATTGCGGTGGCTCCGCGTTTTGAGCGACTGACCGCCGCCGGTCTGATCGAGCAGCAGGGTAGTATCGTGCGGCTGGCGCCCAAGAAATTGAGTGTATCGAACGAGGTTTTCGTGGAATTGATGAAGTGAGGTAATCACAGCAACCGCGGAGGCAGGTGTGGATCCGGATCAGCTAAAAGCAGCAGCTACAACCGACAAGAACGTGGTCGATCTACGAAGTGATACGGTAACCAAGCCCACGGCCGAAATGCGCCAGGCCATGGCCGCGGCCGAAGTCGGCGACGACGTGTACGGCGAAGACCCGACAGTGAATCGCCTGGAAGCCTGCGCGGCGGAAATCTTCGGCAAAGAAGCCGCGCTTTTCGTTCCCACCGGATGCATGGGCAATCTGATCGCCATCAAAGTGCACACTCATCACGGTGACGAAGTCATTTGCGACGAGCGCAGTCACGTAAATCTGTATGAGCTCGCGTCCATGTCCGCCATCGCCGGGTGCATGCCGCGCATCGCCCGCGGCGAAGACGGCATTCTGGCGTGGCCGCAAATTGAGGCGGTGATTCGGCCGCGCATCTATTACGATTCGCAGACCGCGCTGATCTGCCTGGAGAACACCCACAACATGGCGGGCGGCATGCTGTATCCGACGGTTCAGGTGAATGACATTTGTGACCACGCGCATGATGCTGGATTGAAAGTGCATCTCGACGGCGCGCGCGTCTTCAACGCCGCCGTTGCTCTGGGCGATAGCGTTGCTACCATGACGAAGAACGTTGACTCGGTGATGTTCTGCCTGTCCAAGGGCCTGGGAGCGCCGGTGGGCTCGATGATCGTCGGCACGCAGCCGTTCATAGATAAAGCGCGCATCTATCGCAAGATGTTCGGAGGCGGCATGCGCCAGGCGGGAGTACTTGCCGCCGCGGGTCTGGTTGCACTGGAAAAATCGCCGGGGCGACTGCACGAAGATCATCGCCGGGCCAGGCGGCTGGGAGAGGCAATAGCCAGGATCGCAGGATTCGCAATTGATACTAGAAAAGTGCGGACCAACGTTGTGATCTTCGATTGCTCAAAAACCGGCAAGACTGCCGTGGAATGGTGCGACATTTTCTACAGACATGGCTTATGGGCGCAGGACACGTCCTTGCATTCCGTGCGTTTCGTAACCCATTGCGATGTCGATGATGCGGGAATCGATCGGGCGCTGGCGGTACTTCAAGAAGTTGCGGCACAGCCGCAGAAGGCAAGCGCATGAAGCTCACAAAATGGATTGGGTTTGCGGCCGCAGCCACTATTCTCGTACACCTAGGCTGTCGGGATGGACTCGCCGCCGCAGCCCAGGCGCAACCGAAAAACCACCTGCGCAAGGCGACCCGCGAAGGCGCGCCTGCGACCGTGGAGGAAGCCCGCGCATTTCTCGCCGACGCTGAAGCGCGGCTCTTCGATTTGGGCGTAAAGGCCTCTCGGGCTGAATGGGTGCAGGAAAATTTCATTACCGACGACACCCAGCAGATTGCCGCCGCTGCGAACGAGCAAGTGAACACACTCAGCGCCGATCTGGCCAAGAAAGCCAAGCGTTTCGATGGTCTGAAGCTCCCAACTGAGATGGCGCGCAAGATGACGCTACTGAAGTTGGCTGCTGGTTTTCCCGCTCCAAACGATCCAGCCTCGCAAAAAGAGCTCGCCATGATCGAGGCTTCGCTTAGTGGAGACTACGGCAAAGGCAAGTGGTGCCAGGGCGCGGCTGACGGCAAATGTCTCGACGTAACCGCGGTCGGCAAGTTGATGGCGACCAACCGCGACGCCGACGAACTCAAGCGCGCCTGGATTGGCTGGCACGCCGTCGGCGCTCCGATGCGGCAGCGGTACGCGCGTATGGTCGAGCTCGGCAACAAGGGGTCGCAAGAACTCGGCTTCGCCGATGCCGGTGCTCTCTGGCGGTCCAACTACGACATGCCGCCCGACGCATTGGCCAAGGAAGCAGACCGGCTGTGGGAGCAACTTCGGCCTTTGTATCTGTCGCTGCACGCGTACGTGCGCGGTCAGCTCGCAAATAAATATGGAAACGAAGCGGTGCCGCCGAGAGGCCCGATTCCCGCGCACTTGCTTGGCAATATCTGGGCGCAGGAATGGAACAACATCTACGACCTGATGGATTCGCCCAAACCGCCGCAGAACTACGACCTTACGAAAATCCTGCAAGACCGTCACACGGACGCCCAAGGTATGGTGCGCTACGGCGAAGGCTTCTTCAGCTCACTAGGTTTCGCCCCGCTGCCGAATACTTTCTGGGAACGGTCGCTGTTTACCAAACCCGCGGACCGCGATGTGGTGTGCCACGCCAGCGCCTGGGACGTCGATTTCAAGGACGACCTGCGCATCAAGATGTGCATCCAGATCACGGCGGAAGACTTCAAGGTAATCCATCACGAACTGGGCCACAATTTCTACCAGCGGGCTTACAACACGCAGCCCCCGTTGTTTCAGGGCAGCGCGAACGATGGCTTTCATGAGGCGGTTGGGGACACCATCGCGCTCTCGGTCACGCCCGAATACCTCAAGCAGATTGGCCTGATCCAAACAGTGCCTCCCGCGTCGGGGGACATTGATTACCTGTTACAACAGGCCCTGGAAAAAGTGGCGTTTCTGCCGTTCGGACTGACCATCGACAAATGGCGCTGGGAAGTTTTCTCCGGGCAGATCAAGCCGGAGCAATACAACGCCGAATGGTGGGCCCTACGGCTGAAGTATCAGGGCGTCGCTCCACCGGTGGCGCGGACGGAAACGGACTTCGATCCCGGTGCCAAGTTTCACGTGCCCGCCAACGTGCCGTACATGCGCTATTTTCTTGCCCGCATTTACCAATTTCAATTCCAGCGCGCGCTGTGCCGCGAGGCGGGCTACCAAGGCCCCCTACATCGCTGCTCCATCTACGGCAACAAGACCGCAGGCCAGCGTCTGAATGAAATGCTGACATTGGGAGCCAGCAAACCTTGGCAAGAAGCGCTGGAGACCCTGACCGGCGAGAAACAGATGGATGCCACCGCGCTGGCCGATTATTTTGCGCCGCTCAAAACTTGGCTGGACGAACAAAACAAGGCCCATCACTACGAGCAAGGCTGGTAGCTCGAACTCATAAAATAGCCGCTCCAAATTGGTGCGGGTTCGCAGAAACGGCTGCCAAGCCGTCTTCGCCCTTCGTGTAAAATGTTATAAGCCAATCTTGGTCTGACTATAGGCCGCAGTAAGACAGCGAGGACCCCGTGGATTTCGCCTTTACCGACGAACAAAACCAGCTCCGCCGCAGCGTCCGCGAGTTTGCAGAGGGTGAGATCGCCCCACACGTCATGGAGTGGGATGAGGCCTCGCGTTTTCCCAGCGAGATCATGCCGAAACTTGGCGAAATGGGCCTGCTGGGCGTCATTTTCCCGGAGGAATACGGTGGCGCGGGTCTCGGCTACATCGAGTATGTGATCGCGATTGAGGAGCTTTCCCGGGTCGATGGTTCCGTCGGCATCATCGTGGCGGCGCACAATTCGTTGTGCAGCAATCACATCTATAAATTCGGGAGCGACGAACAAAAGAAAAAATATCTCGCGCCTCTGGTACAAGGCAAGCAGATCGGGGCCTGGTCCCTGACGGAGCCGGAAGCAGGCTCTGACGCCGCTGGCACGCGCACCACTGCAGTGCGCGACGCCAAAGGCTGGGTACTCAATGGCTCCAAGACCTTCTGCACGAATGGACACTACGCGGACATCGCGGTGGTGATGGCGGTTACCGACCGATCGAAGAATTCTCACGGTATCAGCGCCTTCATCGTCGAAAAGGGAACTCCCGGGTTTAAACCGGGAAAAAAGGAAAACAAGCTGGGCCTGCGTGCCAGCGATACCTCTGAGCTTATTCTTTCCGATTGCCGCATTCCGGCAGAGAATTTGCTTGGCGCCGAGGGCGACGGCTTTATCGGCAGCTTGAAGATTCTGGACGGCGGCCGAATTTCCATCGCCGCTCTGGGACTTGGCATGGCCCAGGGAGCGCTGGAAGCAGCCACGAAATATGCCAAGCAACGCAAGCAATTCGGCCAAACGATCAGCGAATTTCAGGCTATTCAATTCAAACTCGCGGAAATGGCCACTGAAGTGGAAGCCGCCCGTCTGCTGGTCTATCAGGCCGCGTGGCTCGCGGATCGCAAGGATGTGCGTTTTACGAAGGAATCCAGCATGGCGAAGCTGTTCGCCGGCGAAGTTGCCGTGCGCGTGGCCAACGAATGCGTCCAAATCCACGGCGGCTACGGCTTCATCAAGGATTATCCAGCCGAAAAGTTCTACCGCGACGTGAAGCTTTGCACCATCGGCGAAGGCACCAGCGAAATTCAGAAGTTGGTCATTGCCCGCCAACTACTTGGCAAGAAATAATAAGGCGATGCGCCCAGCGCCGCCGAAGATCCCCCAGGATAACCATGCCGCAGCCAATTGAGGATTGGGCGCAGAAAGTGTGCGCCGGCGACGTGCGCGCGATCTCCCGGGCGATCACCGCGATCGAGAATCACCTGCCGGAAGCCGAGGAGTTGCTGCGCCAGGTTTTTCCGCGCACCGGCCAGGCGTACCTCACCGGCGTGACCGGCGCGCCTGGCACAGGCAAGAGCACTCTTGTCGATCGGCTGGGCGCTTACTATCGCGCGCATAAGGAACAGGTCGGCATTATCGCGGTGGATCCGACAAGTCCTTACACGGGCGGGGCGATCCTCGGCGATCGCATCCGGATGCAGGGGCATGCTGGCGATGCCGGCATGTTCATCCGCTCGATGGCGACACGCGGATTTCTGGGAGGATTGGCCCGCGCTACTGCGGAAGTCGCCTTGCTTCTCGATGCCGCCGGCAAGCAACAGGTTCTGATCGAGACCGTCGGTGTAGGCCAGGATGAAGTGGACATCGTGCGGCTCGCCGATTGCGTGCTGGTAATTTTGGTTCCAGGACTGGGCGATGATATTCAGAGCATGAAAGCCGGGTTGATGGAGATTGGCGACATTTTCGTGGTCAACAAGTCGGATCGCGAAGGCGCCGATCGCCTGGAGCAGGAAATGCACGCGATGTTGTCGTTAGTGATGCCGCGCGACGGTTGGCACCCGCCGGTGGTTCGAACGGTCGCTTCGGAAAACAAAGGTATCGACGTGCTGGCCGCCAAAGTCGCGGAGTTTCGCAAGCATTTCGAGTCCAGCGGCGAACGGCAGCGCAAGCACGTCGAGCATTGGAAGGCACGTCTGATCGACTTGCTGGAATCGCGACTGCTGCAGCGCGCCCTGGGCGGCCCCGACGGCGAGAAACGCCTGCTGACGCTGGCCACCGAGGTTGCCGGCAGGAAGAAGGATCCCTTCGCCGCGGTCGGCGAAATCCTCTCGGAAAGTGGTCTCGCATCGTGACACCTGTATGCCCGGAGAGCGAGGCCCCACTTGAATCCGTGCGCGCCGCGAGCGGCCCAGGGAGTGTCATCCTGAAGCCGCCCGATGAGGGCAGCTGAAGGATCTCAACGCGTACTTCATGCGAAAATGTAAAGGCGCTTAGCTCCTCAGCCACAGCGCTGCCGCAACAAATTCTCATCGGAGAAAAAATGCCGTCCAAGTCGAAACCGAAAACAAAACCGGGCAAGGCGCAAGCGTCTCCTACCATCGGCATCATCGGCGGCAGCGGTCTGTACTCGATGCAGGGCCTGACCGACACCCGCGAGATTCGTGTAAAGACGCCTTTCGGTGATCCTTCTGACGCCATCGTAACCGGTACGCTGGAAGGGAAGCGCGTCGCCTTTCTTGCGCGTCACGGCCGTGGCCACCGGATCCTGCCCAGTGAAATCAATTTCCGCGCCAACATCTACGCGATGAAACAGCTCGGCGTGGAGCGGATCGTCTCCGTGAGCGCCGTGGGATCCTTGCAGGAAGATCTGCGACCTGGAGAATTTCTGGTACCCGACCAGTTCTTCGACCGTACGAGCAAGCGCATTTCCACATTTTTCGGCGACGGCCTGGTCGCCCACGTAACCTTCGACAAGCCCACTTGCGGCCAGGTGTCCGCCGTTCTCGCCGACGCTAGCGATCACTGCGGAGTGAAAGTTCATCGGCGGGGCACCTATGTGTGCATCGAGGGCCCGCAATTTTCCACGCTTGCCGAAGCCCATGTCCATCGTCAATTGCGATTCGAAATTATCGGCATGACTAACGTGACCGAGGCCAAGCTCGCGCGTGAAGCCGAGATCTGTTACGCCACCATCGCGATGGTCACCGACTACGACTGCTGGCATCCCGACCATGCTTCCGTCACCGTGGCGCAAATCATTGAAACGCTCAATCAGAACGCCGAGAACGCCCAGCGCGTCCTCCGCCAAGCGGTTAAAGAGATGCCGGTGCCGCGCAGTTGCAAATGTGGCACCGCGCTCGCCCACGCGCTGATCACCGATCCCAAAGTCGTCCCCGCATCAACGAAAAAGAAGCTCGCAGCGATTGTCGGAAAATATCTTTCTTAGGAGACCAGAGTGGCCTTACTCGTTGTAGGTTCGGTAGCGTATGACGGCATTGAAAGTCCGTACGGCAGGGTGGAACGCACGCTAGGAGGAGCGGCGACCTATTTTGCCGTGGCGGCAAGCTTCTTCACTACGGTCCATCTGGTTGGCATCGTCGGAGACGACTTTACCGATACCGATGCGGCCATCTTTCGCGGCAAGAAAATCGACTGTGAAGGACTGGAGCGCACCTCCGGCAAGACCTTTTTCTGGGCCGGAAGGTATTCGGAGAACTTGAACGACCGCACCACGTTGACTACCGAACTGAATGTGTTCGCCGAGTTCAAGCCCAAACTCCCCGAGAAATACCGCGAATCGAAGTACGTTTTCCTGGCCAATATCGCTCCCGATCTGCAGCGTGATGTCCTGCAGCAAGTGAAAAAACGCCCGAAGATCGCCGCCCTGGACACCATGAACTACTGGATCGAGCGCACCAGCGAAGACCTGCGCGAAACGCTGAAACACGTCGATATTTTGATGATCAACGATGCCGAAACTCGGCAACTCTCCAGCGAACACAATTTGCTGCGTGCCGCCAAGCACATCTTCAAAATGGGTCCATCCACGCTGATCATCAAACGCGGCGAATACGGCGCCTTGATGGTCGATAAGCGAGGTGTTTTCTGCGTACCGGCATTCCCGCTCGAAGAGCCTCACGACCCGACCGGTGCCGGCGACAGCTTTGCCGGCGGCTTCATGGGCTATCTGGCCAGCGTGGGCGACAAAAGCGATGCGTCGCTGCGGCGCGCCATGGTCTATGGCTCGGTGCTCGGCAGCTTCACCGTCGAGAAATTCGGCCTCGACCGACTGCGCACTCTGAAGCTCAAAGAGATACACGCTAGAGCACGCCACTTCGCGAAATTGACTCAGTTCAAGCTCTAGGCTGTGTAAAATTTCCGCCAGTGGGCGAAGAGCCCGCAAGTGGATGCTCCCTCTACACGAAATCTTCCTGCGTCTCGGCTTTGCGGCGCTGCTGGGCGCGTTGATCGGCATCGAACGCGATTACCACAAGCGCCCCGCCGGAATTCGCACCAGCCTGTTCGTGTGCCTGGGCGCGGCATTGTTCACCGTTCTTTCGGGCGAGCTCGCACACCGGCTCGGCGACTCGTCAGGCACGCGTATCGCGTCGAACCTGGTACAAGGCATCGGATTCCTGGGAGCAGGCGCGATCCTGCGGGAATCTGGGACACTGATCGGGATGACCACCGCCGCTACAATTTTCGTGGAGGCGGCAATCGGCATGGCGGCGGGCGGAGGTTTGTACGCGGTGGCTGGGTTTTCGACGGGCATCGTGCTGTTCGGCTTGATCGTGCTGGCGTGGATCAGCACCTGGGCCAAGCTGAAGCCGCGACTGCTTGCCGTGCGCATCACCGCCAGTCATGCTGAAAATGTGACCGCCGAAGTGCAACGCATGCTTGTCGAGCTGAACGCGCGGCCGCAGCATTTCCGCCAGTCCATGTCCGGCGACACCACCATTGTGGAATTCGATGGCGATTTTCGTCACGGGCAGGAAGAGAAAATCATGCGGAAATTGAACCGCGAGGGAGTATTCGTTGAATTGACGCCGCTTGTGGGGCATCACGAATGAGCCCGAGAGGAGCGGCGGAAGTGTCAGCCGATCAACGCGCGACGCTGGAGCCGCGAAAGCCTAAGGCGTTGCGAGCAGGCTCGCGGCTCGCGGTGATTGCTCCCGCGTCGCCGGGCGACGAGGAGCAGGCCAGCCGCGGCCTGGTGGAGCTGGAACATCTCGGCTTTGCGGTACAGCGGCGCCCCGCTCAATCTGAGGGATATTTTGCGGCGCCAATTACCGAACGCCGCGCGGAACTTGTCCGCGCGCTGACCGATGACCGCATCGACGGAATCATCAGCGTGCGGGGCGGCTATGGCTCAAACTATCTTCTGGACGAGCGGCTGGACGCGGACCTCGGCCCGCCCAAATGCTTGATCGGCTACAGCGATCTCACCTCGCTGCAGATTTTTTTGTGGCAGCGGCGGCGTTGGACTTCCGTGTATGGCCCAATGCTGGCCGCCCTGGCTGCCGGCGCCGGCGGCGAAAACGGCTACGATCGCGACTCGCTGCGGAACGCCATTGAGAAGACCGACGACGGCTGGTTGATACCTCTGCGCGGCGAGATGCTGTCCAGCGGCACGGCGGAAGGCCGACTGCTCGGCGGCTGCATGACGCTGGTGGAAACGACGCTGGGTACGCCCTGGGAGCTCGATACCAAAGATGCGGTCCTGGTGCTGGAAGACCGTGGAATGAAGCCGTGGCAAGTGGACCGCGCCTTGATGCACTTGAAGCAGGCCGGAAAGTTTGACGGCGTGCGCGGAATCGGATTGGGCGATTTCCCGGATTGTGAGCCGCCCATCGCGGGCAGTCCAAGCGTGCGAGACGTATGTACGCGACTATTGGCCCCGCTAGGCATACCTATCGTGTTCAACGCGCCAATCGGGCACACGCGGCGGCCCATGTTGACGCTGCCGCTGGGCGTACGGGCCCGACTACAATCCAAAGGAGAGGGAACGCTGGAGATTCTTGAGCCGGCCGTTCTGCCATGACCGCTCTGCCATGACCAAAGATGCCGTAGGCAAGTTAAAGCACATTCACATCATCGGAATCGCCGGATCTGCGATGTCCCCGCTCGCAGGAATGCTGCGCGAGCAGGGTTATCGCGTCACCGGCTCGGACGCGGGCGTTTACCCGCCGGCTTCCACGCTGCTGGAAAGCCTGGGGATTCCTTTCTTTCACAAATTCGACGCCGCGAACCTATCTCCCGCGCCGGACCTCGTAGTCGTCGGCAACATCATCGCGAGAGGGAACCCCGAACTGGAAGAAGTGCTCGACCGCAAGCTGCCGTATCGTTCGTTACCGGAAATGCTCGAGGAAGTTTTTCTGCCCGGCAAACACTCGATCGTGGTGAGCGGAACACACGGAAAAACCACAACCACCGCAATGCTGGCGTGGATCTTCCACACCGCGGGGCGCCGGCCGAATTTTCTTGTCGGCGGAGTGGCGGAAAATTTTGGCCGCAGCTACGGACTCGAAGGCGGCAGCGAATTCATTCTGGAAGGCGACGAGTACGAAACCGCCATCTGGGATCGTGGCCCCAAATTCTTCCACTATCATCCCGACGATTTGATCATCACGTCCCTGGAATACGACCATGCGGATATCTACCCGGACTTCGACGTATATCAGCTGGCGTTTAAGCGATTGGTGAATCTGGTGCCGCGCAGCGGGCGTGTGGTGATCTGGGGCGACACCGAGCAATCCGGCCCGGCGTTGCGAGCGGCGGCCGAGAAAGCATTTTGCCCTGTCGAAACCTACGGCTTTGCCGCTGATAATGACTGGATTGCGAGCGACGTATCCGTCGACGGCGAAACTACGCGGTTCCGTTTCACCTATCGTGGCAAAGCGTTTGGCGAATTTGCTTCAACAGCCGCGGGCCGTCACAACATCTTGAATGCCCTGGCCGCAACCGCCGTCGCTCATGGCCGGGGCATCAGCGCCGATGTTCTGGTGAAAGCCTTTTCCACGTTCCGCAGCGTCAAACGCCGTATGGATGTGAAAGGTGAGCAGGGCGGCGTTCTGGTGGTGGATGACTTTGCCCATCACCCAACAGCGGTGCAAGCGACGATCGAAGCCGCACGCAGCCGCTGGCCGAAGCGCCGCCTGTGGGCCATTCTGGAACCCCGATCAAATTCCATGCGCCGAAAGGTGTTCCAGGAAACGCTGCCCAGGGCGCTGGCGTTGGCCGACCGTGTAGTGCTCGGAGGTGTGTTCCGCGCGCAGCAATTGGGCGACGACAATCGGCTAGCGCCGGATTCTGTGGCTCAGAGCGTGCGCGAACTTGGCAAAGATGCCGAAGCTTTTGAAGGCGCCGACAAGATTGCCGAATACCTTGCAGGCGAGGCCAAGCCAGGAGATCTGCTCCTGATCATGTCGAACGGCAGCTTCGATGGTCTGTGCGAAAAGCTTCTCAAAAAGCTAGGAGAATCAGTGCCACAACCCACGGGAGCGAGCCGGCGGTGAAGCCAGCATATTCGCTGGCCGCCATCCTTCTCACTATTTCGATATTCCCGCTGCAAGCAGCGGGTCACCCGATACAAGCCAGCGGTCCCGAGTACGATCCTGTCTTCTACGAAATCTCCCTCGCCAATCCTGAGAGGCATCTATTTCACGTCCTGATGAAGATTCCCAACGTTACCGGTGAACTGACGGTTCAGATGCCGGCGTGGAATGCGCTGTATCAGATTCGCGATTTCAGCAGCCACGTCCAGCACGTCGACGCTTATGTGGGAACGGCGAAGGCGCCGATCGAAAAAATCGACAAGCAGCGCTGGAAAATTAGAGGCACCGGAACCGTCCGGCTGGACTACAGCACGTACTGGGATGAGCCTGGTCCGTTTGCGACGCAACTCAATGTGGAGCACGCATTCATAAATCCGGCGATGGTGCTCATGTACGAGCCGGGCCACACGGATAGGAAAGCCCTGCTGGCTATCACCGATCTTCCCGATAACTGGCGTGCGGCAAGTGCCGTGCCCAGCGATTGCGGCCCGGTTTCGGAAAAGCCTTCTTGCCGTTTTAGTAGGTCATCCTACGACGAGCTCGCCGACTCACCGATTGAAGTCGGCAAGTTTACGGATCTTCAGGTCGCGAGTGCCGGGGCGCCCATTCGCGCCGTTGTGCACAGCGAGAAAGTGGACAAGAAACGGCTGGGAGACGAACTGCGACGCATCTGCTCTTATGAATTGAAGCTCATGGAAGGCGCGCCGTTTGAGAATTACACGTTCCTTGTGCATCTTGGCAAGGCCGCCGGAACGTCCGGTGGTGGCGGCATGGAGCACGCGAATTCGACAGCCATCGCCGTGCAGTCCGAGGGAGAATTTCTGAATGTGGCCGCTCACGAGTTCTTCCATCTCTGGAATGTGAAGCGAATTCATCCCGCTACGCTCGATCCGGTGGACTATGCGAAAGAGCAGTACACGCGGGCACTGTGGTTCGCTGAAGGAGTGACCAGCACTTACGCCGCATACACGCTGGTGCGTACCGGATTGTGGAGCAAAGGCATATTTTACGCAGACCTCGGCGGGCAAATCAGCGAACTCGAAGCGCGGCCTGCGAATACCTGGCAAAGCGCCGAGCAATCCAGCCTGGACGCCTGGCTGGAGAAATATCCGCTTTACAATCGGCCTACGAACAGCATTTCGTACTACACCAAGGGACAAGTCTTGGGCGTGTTGCTGGATATCTTGATCCGCGATCGAACCGACGATGAACACAGTTTGGACGATGTTGTGCGTTTGATGAACGAAGAGTTCGGCAAGCCCAACAAGGGCTATCGCGACAGTCTCGACGTACGCCTGGCGGCGGAGAAAGTGGCCGGCGGATCGTTCGAGGATTTTTTCCAGCGATATGTGGCAAGCGCCGAACGATTGCCGTATCAACACATTCTTGGCTTGGCGGGATTGGAGTTAAAGACCGTGGAACGCCGGCGGCCAAGCCTGGGATTTTCCCTGGGACGCGACGCTGCGGGAGCCCTCGTCGTCCGCTCCGTCGATCCGGACAGCCAGGCGGCGCAGGTTGGTCTGCGTTCGGGCGATGCCATTCTTACCTGGAATCGCGGCGAGCCTCCGCGCGATCTGGAAGAGTGGCTGAACGCCCAGAAAAAAGGAAACACCCTGCATCTTGGAATCCGGCGTGAAGAACAGGGCCTAAGTCTGGACATCAAGATCGGCGAGGCGTTGGAGAGTTCCTACGTTATTGCCGAAAATGCCGGCGCCGGCGAGAAAGCTCGGCGCATCCGTGAAGGATTGCTCCGCGGCACCACACAGCCGGTTACAGCGTTCGTTCAATAACTCGGTTGCCGGCGCGAGTTTCACTTTCCTTGCTTGTAGCGGCCGCCTTCTGAGGCGGGCGCCTGTAGCGGCACAACGATTCAAATGATTCGCACCCTTTTCGTCGGCCTGTTCCTGTCCCTCTACATCCTGATCGTAGGGCCGCCCTTGCTTTTGTATACCCTGATCAGCCGGAATCCTGACCCGCTCTATTGGGCCGGCATCAACGGCGTGATGTTTTTCGTACGGGCCGCCGGAGTTCGGGTGCGCGTGTCGGGCATTGAGCGAATTCCGCCGGGTGTGTGCTTGTTCGCTGCCAATCACACCAGTTCGGCGGATGCGCCGGCAGTCGTCGGCGCCATCCCCCGCCGGATTGCCATCCTGCTCAAGGAGTCGTTGTTCCGGTACCCTATCGTGGGCGCGGCTTTCCGGCTCGCCAAATTTATCCCGGTGGACCGGAGGTCGCGTGACTCCGCGCTCGAAAGTCTGGAAAAGGCTGTACAAGAATTGCGCACGGGACAATCGTTCCTAATTTACCCGGAAGGGACGCGAAGTCCCGACGGCCGGTTGCAGAAGTTCAAAAAGGGCGCCGTAGTGATGGCCATCCAAGCCGGCGTGCCGATCGTGCCGGTGGCTTGCTCAGGAGCCCATCGGGTGATGGAGAAACGCTCTTTGGCTATGCACCCCGGCGAAATCCTCGTCGAGTTTCTGAATCCGATCGATTCGACGACCTTCACCTTGGAGCAGCGCGAGGACCTGAATCAGCGCCTGCATGATGAACTAGCGGCCGGGCTGCCACCCGATCAGCGCCCGCTCGGATTTTCCGGCGCGGCCTGACTTCGCGACCATCCAAGGAAGGCTTGAGCCAAACAAATTTTGAGTCATTGCTTCCGACGATCCTGCGAGTTTGCGCGGTTCAGGGCATGCGCAGGCGGGCCTTCAGTTGGTCCAGTTCGGATTCGAGGTCGCGAACGCGTTTTTGGAGATCGGGGAGACGATTGAGAGCCGCCACGGTCTTAAGCCATTGGCGGTTGTCCACGGCCGGATAGCCCGAGTAAAGCGAGCGAGGCGGAACGTCGTTGGGGATTCCGCTTTTTGCCGTGAGGACGGCGCCGGCGCCGATCGACAGGTGCCCGGCGGTCCCCACCTGGCCGGCAAGGATGCACCCGGCACCGACTTTAGTCGATCCGGCAAGGCCCACCTGGCCGCAGAGCATGTTGTTGGGTCCCACCTGGGAGGCGTGGCCAATCAGGACCAGATCGTCGAGCTTGGAGCCTTTGCCGATGCGCGTCTCGCCCACGGTGGCGCGATCGACGCATGCGTTGGACTGCACTTCGACGTCATCTTCCAGGACGGCGGGTCCGGACTGCTGCATTTTGTACCACGTGCCGTCTTTCTGTTTGGCGTAGCCCAAGCCATCGCCTCCGATGATGGCTCCGTTCTGAAGGATGACACGGTTGCCGAGACGGCAGTGTTCGCGGACTACGGCGTGGGCGTGCGCGAAGAAGTCGTCTCCGATTCTGGCGTGGCGGTAGACGGTAACGAAGCTGTGCAGGACGGCCTTGCGGCCGATCTGGGCGTCTTCGTCCACGAAGCAGTAGGGACCGATGTGCGCGCCTTCTCCAATTTTTGCGGACTTGGCGATAACGGCGGTCGGGTCGATGCCGGGCGCATAGCGCGGCGGCTGGTAGAACAGTTCGATGGCGTGGGCGAAGGCGAGGTACGGGTTCTCGGTGCGCAGGGCCGCGAGAGGAGGCAGACCGGCGTCGCGATCCAGCGCGATGCCGTCTTCGATGAGCACTGCTGTTGCCCTCGTGGACTTGAGGAGCGGGAAATAACGGCGGTTGGCCAGGAAGGTAATGTGACCCGGCTCGGCGGATTCTATACCGGAGATGCCGCGGATCTCAGCGTTGGGGTCGCCTTCGAGGCGGGCGAATAGTTTTTGCGCGACGTCGGAAAGCTTCATGAACGGGACTCCTGGTTTCGAGAATGCGAGGTTTGAGAATGCGAGTCTCGCATGGCGAACACAGGGAAGTACAGAAGAGCAGAGTGGGTTTGCCAGCAGAGTTTTAGCGCCGAGAACGCTCTGCGCTTATTCCGAGAATAGCCGGGGCTGTGCCGCGGCAGCTGCGGCGGCGGGTTTGCGGCGGGCCACGCCCACTACGCCCAGGACGGTTACTTCCGCCAGGGCGGAACGCGGGATAAAGATGCGATCGGTGGTGGAATTCAGATCGGGCGGTGTGATTTGGAGCCCATTGTCGAGCAGGGACAGGAGGTCGTTGGGCACCACGCCTTCCAGGGTCTCGTTGTCGGTGTAGCGCAGGCGGACCCACAAGCCGTCAAGTTTAGGGCGGCTGAGGAAGGCTTTGCGCTCCGGCTCAAAATCTTCGGCGAAGTCGCGGACGAAATAGATCGAGCGTATTTTGGCCAGGGGAACCTGCTCGTGCTCGCCGTCGGGAGTGAGCAGGTCAATGGGGTCGGATTGGCCCAGGCGGCCGGGGTTCAGGTACCCGCGTATCGGCTTTTTATCGGCCAACACGACGACCACCTTCTTATGAGTAGAGGCTGGGGCGCGAGTTTTCAAGAAGTCCGTAAGCCTTAAAACGGGCTGATTTGCCAATTTTCCGGATGTATGTTATGTTAAGCGAGTTTTCCTGTCAACTTATTGTTTCCATTAGGGTTAGGGCCTGGAGCGTCGCCCTTTGACCGAAAAAAAACAGATCCTCAAGTCCGCCTCGATCATCTCCCTAGTCACGATTGCCAGCCGTATTCTCGGTTACGTTCGAGATCAGCGGATAGCCTTGCTCTTGGGGACATCGGACGCTGCGGTGGCCTACTTCCTAGCTTACCGGATTCCCAACCTGTTTCGGCGCTTGGTGGCCGAAGGATCAATGACCGCCTCATTTATTCCCGTATTCACGGGCTACATGCGGGAAAAGCCCCAAAAGGATGTTTGGGACTTTGCCAACAAGCTGTTCTGGACGCTGGCGTTGCTGGTCGCCGTGATTACCGTTCTGGGCATGGTCTTCTCCCCGGCGGTCGTGCACCTGTTTGCCGGGCAGAATGCCGCCGTCCAGCAGGCCATCGAGCTGAATCGCATCATCTTTCCCTATTTGTTCTTCGTGGCGCTGGCGGCCCTGGCGATGGGCATTCTGAACTGTTTTCACGTATTCGGACTGCCTGCGGCGACCCCGGTAGTGCTGAACGTTGCCACCATCATCTTTACCGTCAGCGCGGTATGGAAATACTTCAAGGATCCGGCGACGTCAATCGCCGTGGGCGTTTTGGTCGGAGGAGTGCTTCAGTTCCTGATTCAGGTGCCTGCGCTGGTGCAGCGGGGCATGCATTTTGATTTTGGCATCTCCCTTTCCCACCCGGGCATTCGGAATGTGGCGCGGCTAATGATCCCGCGGCTTTTTGGTATCGGCATCGGGCAGATCAACTTACTAGTGGACTCGCGATTTGCCACCGCCGCAAAGATGCCCGGCGGAAGTCTCGCGGCTCTGTACCTGGCCGATCGCGTCATGGAGTTAGTGCTGGGCGGGTATGCCATAGCGGTGGCCACGGCGATTTTGCCGATGATGTCTCATCAGGCGGCGGCCAAGGATTATCTGGGTCTGAAGAAGACGCTGGCGTTCTCCGTGCGCATCGTGGCGTTCATCACCATTCCGGCGATGCTGGGGCTGATGATCCTGCGCGAACCGATCATCCGGGTCCTGTTCCAGCACGGGCAATTCCTGGCGGAGTCGACGCGCTTGACGGCGCGCGCGCTGCTTTACTACGCCATTGCTTTGCCGGGCCTGGCGACCGTAAAGCTGATCGTGCCGGCTTTTTACTCTACACGGGATACCAAGACTCCGGTGATCGTGGCGGGGTTGTCCCTGGTGATCAATGTGGTGCTGAATGTCGCGTTTTTGAACAATAATTGGCTGTATCACCGGGTGCAGAATGGCGGACCGGCCCTGGCTACCGGGCTGGCCTGCTATTTCGACTTTTTCGCGTTGTTTTTCATTTTCCGCCTGCGCTACGGCCGCCTGGGGATTCGCGCGATCCTGTCATCCTTCGCAAGAATCTCGCTTTGCTCCGGGATTATGGGGATTGCTTGCTGGCTCGGGGCGCACTATACCCAATTCACCATCCATTCGCGGTTTCTCGTGCAGTTGCTGGTCTTTGTGGGGCTGCTGGCAGGCGCGACTGGGCTGTACCTTGCCACCGCCTGGATCTTCCGTTGCCGCGAGATGGAAGAGATTTATGGCATCGCTACGCGCAAGAGTCGCGGCGGCGAAACCTACGTGGAGGCGTGATGGAGATCTCGGCGGCCCTCTCGTCGTTTCTGATGCACGTAAGAGTGGAAAAGGGGCTGTCCGCCAACACCATTTCCGCGTACCGGCGGGATCTCGTCAAATTCGAGGGTTTTGCGAAGAAGCGCAAGTTGCTGGTGGAGACCGTCAGCCGCGATGATCTGGTGGATTTCCTGGCGGGTTTGTACCGCGAAAAGCTGGAGAGCCGAACCGTGGCGCGACAGTTGGTGACGTTGCGCAATTTTTTCCGTTGGGCGCAAACGCAGGAGATCATCACCGAAGATCCCTCCATGAAGCTGGAGTCGCCGAAGATACGGAAATCGCTGCCGGGCTATCTTCGTCTGGACGAAGTGGAGAAGTTGCTGAATCAGCCGGAAGAGAAGACGCCGCTAGGATTGCGGGACCGCGCCATGCTGGAAGTGCTGTATTCAACAGGGCTGCGGGTATCGGAGTTGGTCAGCTTGCGGGTGAGCGATCTGGACTCCAAGGTTGGCTGTGTGCGTTGTATCGGCAAAGGTGATAAAGAACGCATCGTGCCGATCGGGCGCAAGGCGCTGGCTATGGTCGATAAGTACGTGCGGGAGGCTCGTCCGGCGTTGGTGCGGCAGTCCAAGGCCGCGAACAGCCCGAACCTGTTCGTGAACCGGCGGGGCCTCTCGTTGAGCCGCGTCGGGGTGTGGAAAATCTTGTCGGGGTATGGGCGCAAGGCGGGTTTGCGCCAGGCGCTGACACCGCACATGCTGCGGCACAGTTTTGCCACGCATTTACTGGAGCGCGGCGCGGATTTGCGATCGGTGCAATTGATGCTGGGCCACGCGGACATATCCACGACGCAAATTTATACCCATGTTGTCGAGGAGCGGTTGAAACAGGTGTACAAGGCACATCACCCGCGCGCGTAGCGGGTGCACCCCGGGAAGAAGAGAGAGGTGCCGGCGCATAGGTGAGCGTGGCACCCGGAAGACAAGGAAAAGCAATGCCAGACTATATGTTTCTGTTGGAGAGCCGGTTGTCACCGGAACAGCGCGCGGTGATGTTGCGCGTGCAGGAATTGGCCGCGGCCATGGGCTTCAATTTGTATCTGACCGGTGGCACGGTGCGCGACCTGATCACCGGGGCGTCGCTGCGCGACCTGGATTTTACCGTGGAGGGGAATCCCTCCAAAGTCGCGCGCGAACTGGAAAAGGGCGGCGCGAAGATTCTGGTGGAAGACGAACGGCTGCGGCATATCGAAGTGCTGTTTGCCGGCGATGTCGAAGGCAGTATTTCGGCGGCGCGCGACGATCACTACGTACGTCCGGGAACGCGGCCGGAGATCCGCTGGTCGACGATCATGGAGGATTTGCGGCGGCGGGATTTTTCGCTAAACGCCATAGCCATCTCGTTGAATCCCGCTTCGCGCGGGTTGCTGCTGGACCCCACGAACGGATTGTCGGACATCGAGCGCGGCGAAGTGCGCGCTCTGATAATTCACAGCTTCACGAATCAGCCGGTGCGTCTGCTGCGCGTGCTGCGCTTCGCGGCGCGCATGGGATTCAAACTGGAGTCGCGCACACAGGAATGGTTTGACCTGGCCATCGAGCGCGAACTACATCGCACCATCGAGGCCGAAGATGCCGGCTCGGAATTGCGGGCGCTGGCGCGCGAAGAACGGCCGACGGTGGTGCTCAAAGCCTGGGAGCAGCACGATCTGCTGGAGGCCGTGAATCCGCATCTGGCTAAGCGCCACCCGGACTACGACGCGATCACGCGGTTGGTGAAAGCGCGCGAGGATTTGTTCACGGCAGGTTTCCGGCCACGGCTGGCGACACCCATGTTGTTGGCAATTCTTGGCCGGCTGAAGGATCGCGAGCTAGGTGGCGTTTTGTCCAAAGCCGGCTACCGAGCGGCGGAGGCGGACAAGATCGAAGGATTCGCCGAAGACGTGTTGGCCGCGCAGAAAGAGCTGGTAGGCAAGAAAGTTGCTACTCCGATCGATGCGTATAAATACCTGGAGGCTATGCCTCTCGATCAGATGGCTTACTTGCTGGCGGAGTCGAGCAACTCCGGCGCGCTCTCGAAGATTCGGGCGTATTTGCACAAGTGGCGGCCGGTAAGGATTGGGTTGCCGATGGTCGCGAATGAGTTGGAGGCGCTGGGAATGGCCCGCGGTCCGAAGTTCGATGAGATCGTGGAGAAGCTCTTCGCGATTCAATTGACCGGGCGCGGCAAGACCGTGGAAGAACGCGAGAAGATTCTCCGAAAACTTTCGGGAATCAAGGAAGCGCCTAAGAAAAAAGAGAAAGAGAAGAAGGGCGGCAAGACAGTTGGGAAGGGAAGCAAAGGCGAGACGGCTCCGGAGAAACATGCCCCACCTGCTCCGAAGACAACCAAAGCGCAACATAAAGAGCGACTGGCTGCCGGTAAGCATGCAGGCAAGCCGGCGCCTCGCCACGGGAAAGCTGCCGCCGCGGGGAAGAAACACAGCGGGCGAAAATAATTCTGTGCGACGGCACGCCGACTGACGATTTCCGCCTGTGGGAAACGTAGAATGCGGGTCGCAATTCTCTCGCGAGCGTTTTAGAATTGAGTTCCATGGGTCAACCGCAGTTCGTTCATCTTCACGTTCACACGGATTTCAGTTTGCTCGACGGGGCCTGCGAAACCGGGGAGCTTCTTGACGAAGCCTCCCGGCAGAAGATGCCTGCCGTGGCCATTACCGACCACGGGAACATGTTCGCAGCGGCGAATTTTTTTGAAGAAGCGAAAAAGCGCGACGTAAAGCCCATCATCGGCTGCGAAGTGTATGTAGCCAAAGGCAGCCGGCACGACCGCGGCGAAAAAACTAACGGAACAAACGGACAGGACCGCAACGGCGGCGACGCCGAACCCGGAAGCCGCGGCAGCAATCACCTCGTACTGCTCTGTGAAAACCTCGAGGGTTACCACAACCTAATCAAGCTGGTGTCTTCGGGATTCCTCGAGGGCTTCTATTACAAGCCGCGCATCGATTACGACCTGCTCGCGAAGCACAGCCGCGGGCTGATCGCGTTGTCGGCCTGTTTGCGCGGGCCGGTGACCGAGTCGGTTGTCGAAGAGAAATACGATCAGGCGCGCGCGAATGCTTACCGGCTGCGCGACGTTTTCGGGAAGGGCAATTTCTTCATCGAGATTCAGGATCAGGGGCTCGAGATTGAAAAGCAGGTGAATCGCGAGCTGGTGCGCTTGTCGAAGGAAACCGGAATCCCGCTGGTAGCCACCAACGACTGCCACTATTTGCATCACGGCGACGCCCACGCGCAGGAGGTCTTGCTGTGCATTCAGACCGGCAAGACCATGAGCGATGAGCATCGCATGAAGTTCGCCACCGACCAGTTCTACTTTAAAAGCGCCGAAGAGATGGCCCGAGTGTTTGGCGAAGTGCCGGAGGCGCTGAGCCGCACGGTGGACATTGCCAGCCGCTGCAATGTGAAGATCGAGCGCATTCCGAACCCGTTCCCGGAATTCAAGGTGCCGGCGGGGCATACGCCTGGCAGCTATTTCGAGAAAGTGGTCCGCGAGGGATTTGCCGCTCGCGTACCTGGACTGGAACGACTGGCCAAAGCCGGCGCGTTGCGAAATCCGCTTTCCGAATATGAGCGGCGCCTGACGTCCGAGATCGAAATGATCAAGAAGATGCGCTACGAAGGCTACTTCTTGATCGTGTGGGATTTCATTCACTACGCGCGAACCCAGGATGTTCCGGTGGGGCCGGGTCGCGGATCGGCGGCAGGCAGCCTGGTGAGTTATGCGCTGCGAATCACCGACGTGGATCCGCTCCAGTACAATCTGCTGTTCGAGCGCTTCCTGAACCCCGAGCGAGTGTCGATGCCGGATATCGATATCGATTTCTGCATGCGGCGTCGCGGCGAGTTGATCGAATACGTTACGCAGAAGTACGGCCGCGAGAACGTAGCCCAGATCATCACGTTCGGAACTATGGCGGCAAAAGCGGCGGTGAAGGATGTTGGCCGAGCGATGGATATTCCGTACGGAGAAGTGGACCGCCTGGCGAAGCTGATACCCACGACGCTGGGAATCGAACTAGAAACCGCGCTTTCGGAGGCGCCGCAGTTGAAGTCCGCGGTGCACAGCGACGAGCGATTGAAGGATTTGATGGCCGTGGCGCTGCGGCTCGAGGGATTGGCGCGGCATGCTTCCACACATGCGGCGGGCGTAGTGATCTCGCCGCAACCGCTGACCGACCTGGTGCCGATTTACAAGACCAGCCGGGATGAAATCACGACGCAGTACGACATGAATGCGCTGGAGCGCGTCGGCCTGCTGAAGATGGATTTCCTGGGGCTAACGACGCTGACGGTGCTGCACGATACTGTAGCGATGATCGAGAAAAACCGCGGGATGAGGGTCGATCTCGACATCCTAACATTGGATGACGCGGACACGTACAAGCTGTTCACTCGCGGAGATACTACGGCAATCTTCCAGTTTGAGTCCCACGGCATGCGGGACATCTTGCGGCGCTATCAGCCGACGCGGATCGAAGACCTGACCGCGCTGAATGCCTTGTACCGGCCAGGACCGATTCAAGGCGGAATGATCGATGATTTCATTAACCGCAAGCACGGCAACACCAAGGTCGCCTATGAATTGCCGCAGTTAAAGGACATTCTGGAGGAAACGTACGGCGTCATCCTGTATCAGGAACAGGTAATGCAGATTGCCAACCGGTTGGCAAGTTTCTCGCTGGGTGAAGCGGACATTTTGCGCCGGGCGATGGGCAAGAAGAAGAAAGAGGAGATGGCGGCGCAGCGCGCGAAGTTCATGAGCGGTTGCGCGAACAACAAGATCCCGGAAAAGAAGGCCGACCGCATCTTCAACCTCATGGAAGAATTCGCGGGCTACGGATTCAACAAGTCGCATTCCTGCGCGTATGCGCTGCTGGCGTATCAGACGGCCTATTTGAAAACGCACTACCCGGTTGAATTCATGGCCGCGCTGCTGACTTCGGAAACAGGCAACGCCGAACGTCAGATCAAGTACATCAACGAGGCGCGTGGGATGAGCATTTCGATCCTACCGCCGGATGTGAACGAAAGTGATCTATACTTCACGCCCGTTGGCGAGGCCATTCGTTTTGGGATGGCGGCAATCAAGAACGTGGGAGAGAACACCGCCAAGGCGATCCGCGATTCCAGGTTAAGCCAGGGCGAGTTCAGATCCTTGTATGAGTTTTGCGAACGGATCGAGACGCGGTTTCTGAACAAGCGTGTGTTTGAGAGCTTGATCAAGTCGGGTGCCATGGATTCGCTGGGAGCGCGGGAGAGCATGTTGGCTTCGGTGGACGATGCATTGGCGGCGCAGCAACGCGCGGCGCGGATGCGCGAGTCCGGTCAGCACGGTCTGTTCGGCGGCGGAGCGGCGCCGACTCACGTGACCTTCGAGTTGCGGGAAGCGGATCCCTGGAGCGAGGAAGACCGGCTCGGTGGCGAGTACGCCATGCTGGGATTCTATGTGTCTGGGCATCCGCTGGCGAAGTATGCGTCGCGGCTGGCGGACCTGAAGACAGTGTGCCTCAGCGAAGTCGAGGGACAGCGCAACGGGAAAGAATTGACGGTGGCGGCATTGATTGTGGGCGTGCGCCCGATGCGTTCGCGCAAGGGCGCGCGGTGGGCGATTTTCACAATTCAAGACATGACTGGAATCCAGGAGATGCTGGCGTTCCCCGAGAGCTTCGCGAAACTGGAGCAGGTGCTGAAGCCGCGGGTTCCGCTATTGCTGAAGGTGCGCGTGCAGGTGGAAGAATCGGGAACGCGATTGTCGCTGCAGGAGGCGCGCTTGCTGGAGCAATTGGTGGAGAAGCAAAGCGTGCCGAACGTATGTATTCGCATGGCGGTGGACCACCTCACAGAGGAATTGCTGGATCAGCTTCAGGAGCGCCTGGGGGCGCATCCGGGGCGCAGTCCGGTGTTGTTTCAACTGTCGGCGCCGGATGGGACGGTTGCGACGCTGGAATTGCGTGAGCGGGTGCAGCGCAGCTCCGAACTGGTTACCGCTATCCAAGAACTGTGCGGCGCCGAGTCGATCGATGTGGTGATGTGATGCCCCACAAGGAGAAAAAACCGGTAACCGAGGGAGCGAGAGAGCGCGAGATCGACCGGTTGGAGAAAGATGTCGAGGAATTGCGGCACTTGGCGAGCACCGCGGACGCGGGTGTAGAGCTGGAACGAATCCGCCAGCAGGTAGCCGAACTGCGGCATGAATTTTACGCGCACCTGGGACCGTGGCAGCGCGCCCAGATTGCGCGGCATGCGCAACGGCCATATATGCAGGACTTTATTTCGCTGCTGTTCACTGAATTTGTGGAGCTGCACGGCGATCGCGCCTACGGCGACGACAAAGCGATTGTCGCGGGCCTGGCCAAGTTTCATGGCCGGCCGGTGGCGGTGATCGGTCACCAGAAAGGCCGCGACACCAAGCAACGGCTGCTGCGAAACTTCGGGCAGCCCAAGCCGGAAGGGTATCGCAAGGCGCTGCGAGTGATGCAGTTGGCCGCGAAATTCGGCAAGCCAGTGTTCACTTTTATCGATACGCAGGGCGCTTACCCGGGAATCGACGCCGAGGAGCGCGGGCAAGCCGAAGCCATTGCGAAAAACCTTCGCGAGATGGTGCGGCTGCCCGTGCCGATCATCGTGACGGTAACCGGAGAAGGCGGGTCCGGCGGGGCGCTGGCGATTGCGGTCGGGGATTTTGTGAACATTCTGGAGAACAGCTTTTATTCGGTGATTTCACCCGAAGGCTGCGCGGCGATTATGTGGCGTGACGCGACCAAGGCGGAGACCGCGGCGGTGGCGCTGAAGATTACCGCCAAGGACTTGAAGGAACTCGGGATCGTGGACGAAATCGTGCCGGAGCCTGAAGGTGGGGCGCACACCGACTACGAGGCGGCGGGGCGATCTCTTGACGCCGTTTTGGATCGGCAGTTGATGGCGCTATCGAACCAGCCGACGAAAGAGCTGTTGGACGCGCGGTATGAGAAATTTCGGAATATGGGTCAGTTCTTTGATCTCGGCGCGTAAGACCTGAGCGCGTGAATCCCGGCGTCAAGTCACTGTTGTGCGGTTCAAGACTCCCCGGCGACGAAGGTTTCCTGGGCTGGCGCGGTTAGCTGTCGCCCAAAGGTGCTCTCGCGCGACGCTGACTCTCTCCCGGCGTTCTCCAGTGCGGCGGACAAATGACCGTGATACAGCGAAATACCCAGTGGCACATTCGCTACGCGACGAAGACCCGGCGTTGTGACCACTTGGGCCGGGGTCTACTCTAATAGAGCAATCACCACAGTGCACCGTTGCAACAGGGCCTTCAGGGCGTTCCGGTGCAGGGAGAGCGGCATCTACATGTCGGAACCGTTCCGTCCGTACGAAAAACTCGTGGAGATCACCATCCACGGGAAGAAGTTCCACGTGCCGGAGCGCAACTCGCTGCTGCGGTGTTTTCAGTTCATCAGCCCGGAGACAATCCCTTACGGCCGCTTCTGCTGGAACCAGGAGTGCCAATACTGCAGGGTGTCCTGCCAACTGCCCGACGATGACGAGCCGCGCGAGATGCTAAGTTGCAAGTTCATCGTGATGGCGGGCATGGAAGTGACCGAGCTTAGCCAGGAATTGAAGTGGTGCCTGCGGGCGAAACTGCCTGCGGATACGCCAGTTACCTCGTAGCAAGGCCGGACCGGCTGCGGTCCGATGCGATTACCATCCCGGAGCACGACCGTCTCGTGCCAGGCCTGAGTTGGGGCTTGACGGGCCCCCGACCCCCCGGCCTATTTGCGTATGTGTGGCAGCCAAAAGACTTACCGTGCGGAAGTGCGAACCTTAGTCGCGATGCTGATGCAAGAATTCAGGGTCCTGCCTACCGCAGACAGAACCCTGAGGAAGTGCGGTTTGTGTAGTTCTTCAAAAGGATGCGGGGCGGCACGGTCGTCCGCTCCACCCCACACAGGTTTGATGTCCCTCGATCGAATCAGGCTTTGGCCGCAGATACAGCCTGAGTGCGCATCTGCTGCATCATTTGCCGCATCGCGGCGATGTGACCAGGGTTGCGGCGTTCTGACCAGGCTTCGTACCGCGTGGCCGCTTGTTCCAGGTGCGCGAGGATTTGCTTGTTTGCAAAGCGCTCGCGGAACGCCGGTACGACCGGCTTGACTGCCTCCCATACGCCGAAGAACTCCCCGCTGGTTTCAAAAAAGAGGTCTTCGTGCAGGAGATCATAGTTGAGTAGTGCACAGGCCTGCTCCCAGTAGCCGATTACCATTCCAACGTAGGTTCCGGGTTCGCTGCCCATCGGTGCGATGCGCATGGCGTCGTCGATGGAATTCACGATGTAATTTTTGCCGAACCAATCGCGCGCCTGACGTAACTTGGCGTCTCGCCGTTGGTCATATACCTGAAGATGGAGTTGTGCTTGCTCGTGCGTTGGTTTTCCCATGGGACTTCCTCCGTTTACTTGGATTGATTTAGACTCTCGCGAACAAAGTACATTAACTGCAGTTTCTGCTGCCAGGTCGAGCCCACCTGCGCACGGGGCTGAACTTTCGTGACCTCTGCGGGACTGAACCCTGTACATCTCCTCGACGTTTGACGCAGGTGGAAATCGACAGGTGAGCTCTATTTGGAGCCGTTTTTTGATCTCAATTTTTGGAAGGCTTGTTGCCCGGATCGTACGGCTCAGAGGAGCGACCGATAAGAATCGTACGGGCGGGGCCTTGTTTCCGCTTAGCTTGCCTCTGCGCTCGAACGGTAGGCATCGAATTTGCACCTGGCACCCGTGTCGACTACGATTTGTTACGGTGATCCATGCATGACTCTACACTCCTAACTTGTGACGGCTGCGGGCAGCCGGCGACCTCAGTTCACCTTGCCAAGCGTTTCGAGCGCCTGGAATGGACCACGCGATACCGGCCCGTGCATATCGGGGCGGTTCTGCTTGGCGCAATGGCGCCAGCGCAGGACGAAGATTTTCTTTATTCGCCGTCCGGCGAGTTCAGCGGCGAGGCCGGGAAAGTGCTGGAGGCCGCGGGCATTTCCCGAATTGGGAAAGCCGTAGAGGCAACGCTCGTTGAATTTCAACGCCGGGGCCTGTTCCTGACATATGTTCTGGAGTGCCCGCTCGGACCGGTAAACGTGGGCGACGCTGAAAGGCTGCTAGACGCAAGATTTGCGGCGACGGCGGCACGCATCCGGCGGTCTTTACGGCCAAAGCGAGTGGTGCCGATTTCCCGGTTGCTGGAACCTCTGCTGCTCGGATCTAACGGGCCGGTCGACTTGGGCAGTGCTGTGATCACCGATGGCGATAAGTTGTTCTCGCTCGATGACGGAGGAACTGACTTGGCCATCGCGGAGCTTCGGCGTCTGCTGTCTGGCGCCGGGGGAGCAGGCCTCAGCTAACCGCGCGAAGAACCTGTCCGGTGGTGCTAAGTCCTGCATAGCTCTTGTGGTCGGTAGACCGTGGCTTGCGATATAGTAGACTCGCGGCATTTAGCGAACAGGTCTGCATAGGAGTCGTAGGTGCAGAAAAAAGCAAAATTCGGAATCGGCGTGGCGGTAATTCTGGTGTCGATGGGTGTGCTCGCGTGGCTCGGCTATGGGGAGAGCAAGACGTATTACCACACGATTGCGGAGCTGCCGGCGTTGCAGGGCGCGGCGCGGGCGCATCGGTTGCGCGTCGGGGGCACCGTCGAGCCGGGGAGCATTCATCGGTCGCCTGGCCGCGTGGATTTCGTGCTGTTGGGGGAAGGCAAGTCATTGCCTGTGAGCTACGTGGGTAGCGATCCGCTTCCGGATACGTTCGTGGATAAGTCGCAGGCGTTGGTCGAAGGCAGCTTGTCGCCCAACGGCAGTTTTGTGGCGGAGCAGGTACAGGCCAAGTGCGCGTCGAAATATGAGGCGGCCCCGAGCGCTAGCGCTCCGGGTGCCCCGCGGGCGGCCACGGATCCCGCAGCAGATTCCTCCCCACGTAGTACGATGTAGGTGAGCGGAAGCGTGCCCAACGCTTCCGGCGGAAGGCGGTCCAGGTGGATGTATTCGGGTCATTCGCGCTACTGCTGGCGTTTGTGTGCGCGGCCTATGCGGTGATCGGGGGAATCGCGGCGATTCGCACGCGGCACCCTTTGCTGGTCAAGAGCGCGCGGCAAGCAGGGATGGCCACCTGCGTACTGATTTTTCTCGCTACCTTCAGCCTGGTCTATCTGTTCTTCACCGATTCTTACTGGGTTTCCTACGTCGTATCGCACAGCAACCGCAGCCTTTCCACCTTCTACAAGATTGCCGCGTTGTGGTCGGGGCAGGAAGGCTCGCTGCTGTTCTGGAGCTTCCTGCTTGCGATTTACGTGTTTTCCGTACTGATTGCCTACCGGAACAAAAATGGCGAATTGATGCCCTATGTCGGCGTGGTGATGGCCGGGGTGCAGATTTTCTTTTTGACGCTAAATAATTTCGTGGCCAGCCCGTTCAAGGTGCTGGCAGCTCCCGGTACGCATGGCACGCTGGATATTTTTACGCGCGCCGACGGGAACGGGCTGAATCCACTGTTGCAGTACCCGGAGATGGTGATTCACCCGCCGAATCTGTATTCGGGCTACACGGGATTCACGATTCCGTTTGCCTTCGCACTCGGCGCGCTGCTGGCGCGGTATCCCGGAGAGAAGTGGATTCACCTGACGCGAAAGTGGACGATGATCGCGTGGTGCTTTCAGACCGTTGGGATTTTGCTGGGCGCGCATTGGGCTTACGCGGTGCTGGGGTGGGGAGGTTACTGGGGCTGGGACCCAGTGGAGAATGCTTCGCTGCTGCCGTGGCTGACGGGTACGGCGTTTCTGCATTCGGTGATGATGCAGGAAAAGCGCGGCATGATGAAGGTATGGAACGTGTGGCTGGTGTTCGTCACCTTCATGCTGTGCATTTTGGGAACGATGCTGACGCGCAGCGGGGTGGTGAGTTCGGTGCATGCGTTCGCGCAATCGAGTATTGGAAACTGGTTCCTGGGCTTTCTGATTTTGATTCTGGCGGTGTGTTTCGCGGCGTATGTAAAGAATCGCGATTATTTGAAGAGTGAGAATCAGCTCGATTCGATAATTTCGCGCGAGTCGAGCTTTTTGTTCAACAACCTGATTCTGCTGGTGTCGTGCGTGGCGGTCTTGTCGGGAACGCTGTTTCCCGTTTTCTCGGAATGGCTGTCCGGGTCGCGAATCAGCGTGGGGAAGCCGTTCTTTGACAAGGTCAACATTCCACTCGGCTTGATCTTGCTGTTTCTTACCGGCGTCGGGCCGCTGCTGGCGTGGCGAAAAACGTCCACGGAGAGCCTGAAGCGGAATTTTGGCTGGCCACTGGTTACCGGTCTGGTTGCGGGCGCGATTTTCTTCGCGCTGGGCGTGCGTGAATTTTACTCGGTGGTGTGCCTGATTTTGTGCGTTTTCGTGACCTCGACGATCGGCATGGAATTCTTCCGCGGCGCCCGGGTATTGCGTACGAGGTCGGGCGCAAGCTTCGTAACCTCGGCGGTCGATTTGACGATGCGCAACACCCGGCGTTACGGCGGGTACATCGTGCACATGGGCATGGTGCTGATTTTTGTGGGGCTCTCGGGCGCCGCGTTCAACAAGGATGTGCAAAAGGAAATGCAGCCGGGGTCGACGATGACGATCGGCCGCTACACCTTGTTGCTGCAAAGCATGGACACGAAGCCCGAGCCAAACTACACGTCGGAGCGACTGATTGTCGAAGTGATGAAGGACGCCAAGCCGCTGATGATGTTGTATCCGGAGCGCAGGTTTTTCCCGGCGAACCAGGAATCGGGAACCATGGTGGCGATTTATTCGACGCTGCGCGAAGACCTCTATGTCGTCTATGCCGGCAGAAGCCCCGACAACGACGTGCCGGTCATTCACACGTATTTGAATCCACTGGTGAAATGGATCTGGCTCGGCGGAGTGGTGGTGGTGCTGGGAACATTTGTAACGCTGCTGCCGAACAGGCGAGCGGTTCTGGCGCTGGCCGGAGCACAACAACCTGCGGCAAATCCTTTGACGCCGTCGCTTCAGCCGTCGGTCACATTGCGGGAAGGACATGACTAGCCGCTCCCGGTTTTTCGCAATCGCTCAGCTTGTTCTGCTGTCTGCCGCGCTGGCCGCACCGGCCTTAGCGGAGAATGAACGCGCCAAACAAATCGGCGGCAAATTCATGTGCATGTGCAATTGCAACCAGGTCCTGACGCAATGCAATCACGTGGGCTGCACGGTTTCCACCGCCATGCTGAAGGAGCTGGATCAGCGGGTGGCGCGGGGCGATTCAGAAGCCGCGATCACACAAGGATTCGTGCAGGAATTCGGAACCCAGGTCTATGCGGAGCCCCCAAAGTCGGGCATCAGCCTGGTGGCCTGGAGCCTGCCTAGCATTTATCTAGCGATCGGCACGGTGCTGGTCGTGATGGTGATCTGGCGCTGGCGTGCGCGGCCGCACTTGCGGCCTGCGGCGGCGAATATGCCCCCCGAGATGAGCGCGGGCCGGCTAGAAGATGTGCGGCGACGCGTGGCGCGCGAGACCGAGGATTGACGGTCGGATGATGGCTCTCGAAATTGCAGCACTGATGATTGCGTCGAGCGACGGTGCGGTGCTGGGGGCTTGCCTGGCGCTGGCGGCGGCTACCCTTGTTTTTGTCTTTTACATACAGCCGGACGCTTCCGACCTGGCCCCGCACCGGTCGAAACTCGATCAACTGCTGGAACAGCGGGACACGATCTACGACAACTTGCGCGACTTGCGATTTGAGTTTCGCTCCGGCAAGTATGCCGAAGGCGACTACGAGGCCATGAAAAATTCTCTGGAGAACGAGGCTGCGGCCGTGTTGGCCGAAATCGACCGGGTAACCGAAGCGCAGGTGCGGCGTCCGCGCGCCCATGGCGCGTCAACGGAACGGAGCGCGCGGTGATGCGGCGGATGCGCAGATGGGTCGTTCTGCTGGCGTTGCTGTCGGCCCCGCTGTTCGCTGTTGAGGCTGGAACAATTCACGGTACGGTCAAGAACGGGACGACCGGGAAGCCTGCCGCAGGCATCGAAGTGATCCTGATCCAGTTGCAGGGCGGAATGCAGCCGGTGGCGAACTCCAAGACCGATGGCGAAGGTCAATTTTCGTTCGACAATGCGTCGCTGGGCGCGCAGCCGATGCTGGTGCGTGCGGTTTTTCGCGGCGTGAATTTTCACCAGCCCGCGCCGCCGGGAAAGAGCGAAATCCAGGTTGAAGTTTTTGAGCCAACCCCGGATGCGAAGACCATCAGCGTGTCTTCGCACATTGTGATCGTGCAGCCGAACGGCTCATCGCTGCTGGTCGGTGAAGAATATTCGATTCAGAACGCGGCGACGCCGCCGAAGGCGTATTTCCGGGCGGACGGGAATTTTGAGTTTGCAATACCGGAGAAGGCGCAGTTACAGCAGACCGCGGCATGGGGACCGTCGGGAATGCCGGTGGTTCAGGCGGCGATTGATAAGACGAAGAATCGTTATGCCATTGCGTTTGCATTTCGGCCCGGCGAGAGCGGGATGCGTTACTCGTACGAATTGCCGTATGCCGGCAATGCGGCAACGGTCAAGCTGCCGACGATTTATCCTACGGCGAAGCTACTGGTTTTGGCTCCGCCATCGGTGCAGGTTACCGGGGATGGATTGGAAGCCGGCGGTCAAGAGCAGGGAATGACGGTCTATGGTCGAGGTGCGACACCTGCAAACACGCTCTATACGCTAAATATTTCGGGGACGGCGTCACCGGCCAGCGCCGGGAATGCCGCAGGTGGAGGACAGGACGCGCAGGGTGCATCAGGGCCCGCGATCAGTGTGATTCCGGGACGTCTGGATGTGCTGAAGTGGCCGCTGATCGGCGGATTCATCGGATTGTTCGCGCTTGGGGCAATTTTGCTGGCGAGAAAACCGGTAATGGCGGTCGCTGCAGTGGGCGCTTCGCCCGAGACTACAACCCAGACTGCGCAGGGAACGGCACCGCATCGATCATCTCAACCGACCGCCGGTGTAGCCGTGGCGGGCAATGGGACGGCAAGCCTCGCGGATGTGGATGCGGCGGTCGGATTGAGCCTGGACTCGCTGAAGGACCAGATTTTTCGGCTGGAGCTGCGGCGCCAAGCCGGAACGATTTCCGACGAAGAATACGCGCAGGAACGCGCGCGAGCCGAGAAAGTGCTGCGCGATCTCGTGCGGGGCTGAGCGGTGAGCCCAGCCGCGGTCTCTCCAACCGGAATCCGCTTCGACGACATCGAGAAACGCTACGGTGGGCTTTATGCCCTGCGGCGGGTGTCTCTGGAGATTGCCGCGGGGGAGTGCGTGGTACTCGCGGGCCGCAATGGCTCCGGCAAAACGACGTTGTTGCGGATCGCGGCACAGCTAGTTCGGCCGTCGACGGGTCAGGTGACGTTCCCTGGGACATCCCGGGATACCGCGGCGAATGGCGCTTCAGAGCAGAGACCTCGCGCGACGGCTTACGTGGCACACGCGACGATGGTCTACGACGAGCTGACCGCGGAGGAGAATCTGCTTTTGTTCGCGCGACTGGTCGGGGTTCCTGCACGGCGCGAAAGGGTTGATGCGCTGCTGGCGGACGTGGGACTTGCGGAACGCCGCGATTCGCTGGTGCGGACGTTTTCGCGCGGAATGCGCCAGCGGATAGCCATTGCGCGGGCGCTGTTGCGGGAACCATCGGTGTTGCTACTGGACGAACCGGCGACCGGGCTGGATGTGCAAGGAACCGCGTGGCTGGCGGAGACCTTGCGACGCTTGCGAGATGCCGGCTGCACCATGCTGATGAGCCTGCATGGCGAAACCGAGATTTCTTCGCTGGCCTCGCGGGGCGTTCGCCTGGACGCCGGTTCGGTGGTGGCCGACACGAGGCGAGGCGCGAGTTTTGCGTCTATCCTGAAATTTGCCGACGCTTCCTGACACGGTATCGATGAGCGTGCTCTCCAACACCACGGCGCTGCTGGGCAAGGAACTCCGAACGGAGTTTCGCTCGCGGGAACTGCTGACCACTACGGTCGTGTTCATCCTGATTGTGATGGTGCTGTTCAGCTTCACGTTTGATCCGACGGTGGGAGAATCGAGACGCTTTGGGCCTGGGCTGCTGTGGCTGGCGTTTTTGTTTGCATCCTCGCTGATGTTGCAGCCTTGCTTTTTGCGCGAGTTGAACAACGACACGCTCAGCGCGCTGCGGCTGTCGGTCAGCGATCCGTTTGCAATATTTCTGGCCAAGCTGGCGGCGAACACACTGTTCCTGCTGTTGACGGAATTGTTGCTGCTGCCGATTTTCGCGATTTTGTACAACATTCCGGTACTGGCGGTATTCGGGCAACTGGTGCTGGTGTTTTTCCTGGGCAGTCTTGGCGTGGCGACCGCGGGGACGGCGCTTTCCGCGATTTCCGCGCAAGCACGCATGCGCGAATTGATGCTGCCGCTGCTGTTGTTGCCGCTGCTGACGCCGGTGTTGGTGGCCAGCACGGAGGTGACGGCCGGGCTGCTGGACAGGCAGCCGTTTGTGCAATGGAAAGGTGTCGGATTCCTGGCGGTGTTCGATGTGGTGTTTTTGACGGCGCTGTGGATTTTCGGCGAATATCTTTTGGAGGAATGAACCGCGCATGTGGAGCAGGTTGATTGGCGGGTCCGCAGTCCTGGCGCTGGTAGGAGGCGCGGCCTACGCGTCGTTCTACGTTGCGCCGGAAGAGCGCACCATGGGTTTGGTGCAGCGGATTTTCTATCTCCACGCGGCTTGCGGACTGACTATGTTTACGGCGTTCTTCATTTGTTTTTGCTCGAACATCGCGTATGTGTTTTGGCGCAGCGCGAAGAGTGATGCGCTGGCGGTTTCGGCGGCCGAGGTTGGCTTGGTGTTCAGCACCGTGAATCTGGTGACCGGGCCGATCTGGGCGCATCCGGCGTGGGGGATCTGGTGGACGTGGGACGCGCGGTTGACTTCGGCTTTTGTGCTGTGGCTGTTGTACATCGCTTATCTGCTGCTGCGAACGTTGATTGAGGAGCCGGAACGCCGCGCGCTGCTGAGCGCGCTGTTCGGAATATTCGCGTTTTTGGATGTGCCTCTTGTTTATGGATCGATCCGTTGGTGGCGCACGCAACATCCCCAGCCGGTGCTAATGGGCGGGCCCGGATCTGGGCTGGAGCCCACGATGCTGAAGATTTTCTTTTTTTCGATTTTTGCAATGCATGCGCTGATGGTGCTGCTGCTGATCGATCGGTACGGGCTGGAAAAGATGCGCGGAGAGGCGGAGATTGTGAGACGGGAACTGGAGGCGGCGTGAAAAATCTCGACAGCGTGTTTGCGGCGTACCTCATCGGCTGGGGGATTTTCTTCGTGTATTACCTGACGGTGGCGCGACGCAGCACGGCTCTGCGAAATGAAATCGAGCGGCTGAAGAATTCGCTGAATCGGAGCAAATAACTTGGCAGGGAAGAAGCGCGTCGGGATCGTGTTGTTCCAGCTGGGTGGGCCGGATTCACTGCAGTCCGTCGAGCCATTCCTGCTGAATCTGTTTCTGGATCCCGACATTATTCCCATGGGGCCGCTGGGTTTCCTGCGGCGTCCGCTGGCGAAGCTGATTTCGTCGCGGCGCGCGATCCCAGTCGGCGAGAAGTACGCAGAGATCGGTCGGCGCTCGCCGATTGGACTGCTGACCGAGCGGCAGCGGCTGCGGCTGGTCGAGGCGTTGTCTCCTTACATCGATGCCGTGGCGGTGACGGCGATGCGCTATTGGCATCCACTGACCGAGGATGCGGTGAATGCCATCCGGCAGTCGGGGCCACTGGATGAGATTGTGCTGCTGCCGCTGTACCCGCATTTTTCATATGCCACCACATTGAGCAGCTTGAAAGAATGGCGGCGCGTGTATGGAGCGGCGAATGGCGGGCCGAAAGAACGCACCATCGGACAGTTTTACAATCATCCGCTGTACATTCAGGCGGTGGTGAAGAGGATTGGCTCGGTGCTGCGACAGTTTGCGGATAGCTCGCGGATCCGTCTGGTGTTCAGCGCGCATGGATTGCCGATGAGTCTGGTCGAGAAGGGCGATCCTTATCCCAAGCAAATCGAGGAGACTGTGCGGCTGGTCTGCGAAAGCGGCGCGCAGCAGTATCCTGGATGGCCGCGGACGCATTTGTTGTGCTACCAGAGCCGCGTGGGGCCGGCGAAGTGGCTGCAACCCCCGCTGACTGGAACCATCGAGCGGCTCGGGCACGAAGGCGTGAAAGAGATGCTAGTGGTGCCGATCTCGTTTGTGACCGAGCACATCGAAACGCTGCACGAGATCAACATCGAGGCCCGTGAAGAGGCCGAGAAACTGGGAGTCACTACGTTTCGCATGATGCCGGCGGTTGGGGATTCGCCTTTGTTCATCGCGGCGCTGAAGGATCTGGTCTTGCGGGCCGTTGGACTTGCGCCGGAAGCGACCGGGGAGCAAGCTGTGGCTGGGATGCGCAACACCTCGTAGCAGGGCTTTCGATTGCCGCCGTGGCAAGGACGAAACTGACCGTGTGGGGTATAATTCGCGGTTGCTGTAACGGGCCCATCGATGACATTCACCTACAACCCTGTCGTTCACCGCTTTGCCAGGTTCACCGTGGCGTGGACGGTGCTCCTGTTTGTTGCCGGCGCGCTAGTGACCTCGAATGACGCGGCGCTGTCGGTGCCGGACTGGCCGAAATCGTTCGGGACGTGGTTTCCGACGTTGCGGCAACTGGCCGGCGGGGCGTTTTTTGAGCATTCGCACCGGGTGATTGCCGGCGTGCTGGGCGTTCTGATTTTGGCATTGGCGGTGGTGATCTGGGTGAAAGACATTCGGCGATGGCTGCGCTGGTTCGGGGTCATCGCCGTTGCCGGCGTAGTCGTGCAGGCCGTGCTTGGCGGTCAAGTGGTGCGGCAGTTGTTGCACTACTGGCTGCCGGTGATGCACGCCTGCTTTGGGCAGATCATTTTTGCGGCGGTCCTGGCGATCGCGGTCTTCACGAGCAAGTGGTGGATGAGCGAACGGCCGCAGTTGGCGGACAGCGGATCACCCTCCATCCACACGGTCGCGGCGTTCAATTCCGAGATGATCTTCCTGCAGGTGGTGTTGGGCGCGGGCTTCCGGCATCAGGAATTGCCGATCTGGCCGCACATTGTGGGAGCATTTGTGGTGATGGGTTCGGTAGTGTGGACGGCGATCGCGCTGCGCAAGCGGTTTGGAAACTCGCCGGAACTTACGCGAGCACGCATGCTGCTGCATTCGATTTTTGGCATTCAGTTTCTGCTGGGATTTGGCGCCTACTGGTCGCGGCTAGCCACGGCGAACGCGCCGCAGCCGATGCCGGTGATGGTGCTGCTGACGGTGACGCACACGGTCGTAGGCGCGCTGTTGTTCGCGTTTTCCGTGCTGATCGTGCTGATGTGCTATCGAATCGTGCCGCGGGGACGCGCGGTGGAAGCGCGTGCACAGCATCAGGTGACCGTCTAGTGAGCACTGCGCGCGCGACCGAACTGGCGGCCATGTCGCGCGCGAACGCGTACATTTCCCTGACCAAGCCGGACGTTTCGTTTCTGGTGCTGATCACTACCGCCGCCGGATATTACATGGGCGCGCGCGGGTCGGTGGACTGGCTGCGCCTGGTCCACACGGTTTTCGCCACCATGCTGATCGCAGCGGGCACAGCGGCGCTGAATCACTATATCGAGCGCGAGTCGGACGGGCATATGCGCCGGACGGCCTCGCGGCCACTGCCGAGCGGGGTGTTGCAACCGCGAGAAGCCTTGTGGTTTGGCGTGGCCTTGTGTGTCGCCGGCGCGGTGTACTTGTATTTTGCAGCCGGGGCCTTGGCGGCCGGGCTGGGCGTTGCCACCTGCCTCAGCTATTTGCTGGCTTACACGCCGCTGAAAAAGCGCACGGTGTGGGCAAC